>Ga0208990_1000280_pt1 | contig 11416 bp, 10 predicted proteins | sample MedBloCARef_M3_FD_187854 | JGI IMG/M metagenome (GOLD analysis project Ga0208990, IMG submission 187854) | Forest soil microbial communities from El Dorado National Forest, California, USA - Mediterranean Blodgett CA Ref_M3 (SPAdes) (version 2) | ecosystem: Environmental > Terrestrial > Soil >...
GTACGCGCGAACGCGCCATCCTGGCCGGCGACAATTCCCCGCAGCTTCGCCTCACGCTGCTGCAGAGCGTGGCCGGCGTGCAGCGCGGCGATCGCATCATCACCTCGGGCCATGGCGGCAGCTTCCCGGTCGGCATCCCGGTCGGCGAGGTCGTCGAGACCGGCGAGGGCGGCGTGCGCGTAAAGCCGTTCGCGGATTTCTCGCGGCTCGAGTTCGTGCGCGTCGTCGATTACGGCGTGACCAGCCTGGTGAGCGGCGGCTCCGGCGCGTCGGCGACGCCGGCGCCCGCCGGCGCCCCGGCGCCGGGGCAGAGGATCCGCTGAGGTGAGGGTCGATGGCTCGCTCGCCATGCTCGACCGCTGGGGTCGCTGGGTGCTGCCCGGCACGGTCCTGCTGTTCTTCGTGCTGCTGACGCTGGCGCCGTTGCGCGCGCCCTATCTGTCCGACGCCCTGCCGCTCCTGCCCATGCTGGTCGTCTTCCAGTTCAGCCTGACCACGCCCGAGCGTCTGCCCGGCCCGCTCCTGCTGGCGATGGGCGTGCTGCTCGACCTGCTGCTGGGCGGGCCCGGCGCGCCGGTCGGCGTGAGCGCGCTGGGCTTCGTGCTGATCCGCGCCGCCGTGGCCAACAACCGGCGCTACCTCGTGGGCGTGCCGTTCCTCTTCCAGTGGTTCGGCTTCTGCCTGCTGGCGCTGGGTTTCGTGCTGCTGGTTTGGATCTTCACGTCGCTATGGACCTGGACGGCGATCGATCCGCTGCCCGCCCTGGTCCAATATGTCGTGGTGATCGTGATCTATCCGCTGATCGGCCCGCTGCTCGCCCGCGTGCGGGCGCGCGATCCGCTGAACGTGCCCGAGCTGTCGCGCGGCACGGCGCGGCCGGGAGAGACCACGCCATGATGCGTTACCGCAAGGGCGACGGCGAGCGCTCCAGCCTGTTCACGCGGCGCGCCCTGCTGCTGGGCGGCGCCCAGGCCGTGCTGCTGTGGGCGCTGGCCGGCCGGCTCTACCAGCTCCAGGTCATCGAGACGCAGCGCTTCTCCACCTTGGCCGAGGAGAACCGCATCAATCTCCGGCTGCTGCCGCCGTCGCGCGGTCTGATCTTCGACCGCACCGGCCAGCCGCTCGCCATCAACCGCAACAATTTCCGCGCCATGGCCACCTCCGACCGCGGCCGCGGCATCGAAGTGCTGGTCGAGCGCCTCGACCAGGTCTTCAACCTGGGCGAGGCCGAGAAGACCCGCCTGCTGCGCGAGCTCCGGCGCAGCCGCAACGCCCAGCCCGTCGTGGTGCGCGAGAATCTCGGCTGGGAGGAGGTGGCGCGGGTCGAGTTCAACGCGCCCGACCTGCCTGGCGTGTTCATCGACTTGGGCCAGACGCGCGACTATCCCGAAGGCGATCTGGTGAGCCATATCATCGGCTACACCGGCCGCGTCGCCGACGAGGACCTGGCCGGCCGCGACGATCCGGTCCTGCAGCTCGCCACGCTGCGCTTCGGCAAGAAGGGCGTCGAGCGCTCGCTCGAGGACGAGCTGCGCGGCCGCGCCGGCGCCGTCCAGGTCGAGGTCAATTCCGTCGGCCGCGTCGTGCGCGAGCTCGACCGCACCGAGGGCCAGCCCGGCGCCAACGCGCTGCTCACCATCGACCTCGACCTGCAGCGCTTCGCCACCGAGCGCATGAAGGAGCAGCAGAGCGGCTCGGTGGTCGTGCTCGACGTCGTCACCGGCGACGTGCTGGCCATGGTGTCGACGCCCGGCTTCGATCCCAACACCTTCGCGCGCGGCATCACCCAGAGCGAATGGCGCGAGCTGCTCGACAGCCCGGAGCGGCCGCTCAACAACAAGGCGATCAACGGCGTCTATCCGCCGGGCTCGACCTACAAGATGGTGACGGCGCTGGCCGCCCTCGAATCCAAGGCGATCGATCCGTGGACGCGGCTGCCCTGCAACGGCTTCATCGAGCTCGGCAACATCAAGTTCCACTGCTGGCTGAAGGGCGGCCACGGTTCGACCAACGTCTCCGAGGCGATCGCCCAGTCCTGCGACTGCTTCTTCTACGAGGCTGCCCGCAAGGCCGGCATCGATCGTGTCGCCGACGTCGGCGGCCGGCTGGGCTTCGGCCGCCAGAGCGAGCTCGGGCTGCCCGGCGAGTCGGCCGGCATCCAGCCGAGCCGCGCCTGGAAGCAGGAGAAGCTCGGCAAGCCCTGGCAGCATGGCGACACGTTCAATCTCGGCATCGGCCAGGGTTACATGAATGCGACGCCCCTGCAGCTCGCCATCATGACGGCGCGCATCGCCAACGGCGGCTACGAAGTGCAGCCCAACCTGCTGCTGGCCTCGGCCACCTCGCGCGAGGAGCTGGCGCCGCCGCCGCCGCGCGACAAGCCCACGGCGCCGTCGCTGCGCTTCAACCCGCAGAACCTCGCGATCATCCGCGAGGGCATGTTCAACGTGGTGAATGCCGGCTTCGGCACGGCCAACACGCTGCGCATCGACGGCCAGGGCAAATTGCTCGACCCGGCGTTCCGCTTCGCCGGCAAGACCGGCACCGCCCAGGTCAAGCGCATCACCGAACGCGAGCGCGACATGGGCATCACCCAGGCCCAGCTGCCCTGGCACCTGCGCCACCATGCGCTGTTCGTCTGCTTCGGGCCGGCCGACAATCCGCGCTACGCCTGCGCCGTCATCGTCGAGCACGGCATGGCGGGCGGCGCCACCGCGGGCCCGATCGGCCGCGACGTGCTGGTCGAGACCATGAAGCGCGATCCCTCGCGCCACACCGACCGCTACCGCAAGATGGCGTCACGATGAGGGCGTCCCGATGAGCTTGGCCAGTCCGGCCGTCGTCGGATTGGACGCCCCGGCGCCCGTCGGCTTCGCCGAGAAGATCTGGCGCATCAATTGGGGCCTGGCGCTGGTGCTGACGGCGATCGCCGGCATCGGCGTGGTGGCGCTCTACTCGGCGGCGGGCGGCCGCTTCGATCCCTGGGCGGCGCGCCATGCCGTGCGCTACGGCGTGGCGTTCGGCATCATGCTGGTGGTGGCGCTGATGCACCCCAAGGTCTGGCTGGCGCTCGCCTGGCCGATCTACGTCGCCTCGCTGCTGCTGCTGGTCGCCGTCGACGTGGTCGGCAAGACCGGCATGGGCGCGCAACGCTGGCTGATGGTCGGGCCGATGCAGATCCAGCCTTCGGAGATCACCAAGGTGGCGGTGATCCTGGTGCTGGCGCGCTACTACCATGGCCTCAGCAAGGAGCAGGCCGCGCGGTTCCTCTATGTCCTGCCGCCGCTCGCCGTCATCCTGGCGCCGGTCGCGCTGGTCATGGTGCAGCCCGACCTCGGCACGGCGATGATGGTGCTGCTGGGCGGCGGCGCGCTCCTGTTCGTGGCCGGCGTCCGGCTCTGGATGTTCCTGGGCGCACTTGTCGCCGCCGTCGGCTGCCTGCCGCTCGCCTGGTCGTTCATGCACGAATACCAGCGCAAGCGCGTGCTCACCTTCCTCGATCCCGACCGCGATCCGCTGGGCGCCGGCTACCACATCACCCAGTCCAAGATCGCCATCGGCTCGGGCGGCACGTTCGGCAAGGGTTTCCTGAAGGGCACCCAATCGTCGCTGAACTTCCTGCCCGAGAAGCAGACCGACTTCATCTTCACCACCTTCGTCGAGGAGTGGGGCATGGCGGGCGCCTTCGTGCTGCTCGGCCTGTTCGCCCTGGTGCTGGTCTGGGGCTTCTCGATCGCGCTGCGCAGCCAGCACCATTTCGGCCGCCTGGTGGCGCTGGGCGTCACCGCCATGATGTTCCTCTACGTCTTCATCAACACCGCCATGGTCATGGGGCTCTTGCCGGTGGTCGGCGTGCCGCTGCCGCTGGTCAGCAACGGCGGCACCGCCATGGTCTCGGTGATGTTCGCCTGCGGCCTGCTGATGGGCGTCAGCGTCTACCGCGACGCGCAATTGCCGCGGAAGCACTGAACCCTGAGCCGTGCAGCGGCCGTCTCGAAGCATGGGCAACAACGCTGATGCATCCCACCCTTCCTGAGCGGGAAGGACGGTGAATTTCCCCGCTGCCGGACGACTCGACAAGGCATATCCTGCTTGGTATAGCCGCGCCGCTTCCGGCCAGTGGGGCGCATAGCTCAGTTGGTAGAGCAGCTGACTCTTAATCAGCGGGTCGTAGGTTCGAGCCCTACTGCGCCCACCATGGCCGGATGAAACAGAAGCCCCGGATTTGCGGGGCTTTTTCATCCAAAGGCAGGGCGGCCGCAGGCGTCCGGTAACGGTCCAGCTAGGCCATGGCAAAGAGCAAGCCGGAAAAAATCCCTGCATTGGTGCTGGCAGTCATCGCTCAGGTCTATGAGCTTTCAGGCCGCCGCACGCAGCCCTGGTACATAAGCCGCTCCGCCATCGAACTCGTCGACGCTGCAGACGGTGCTAATTCTGCGATCTACTACGCAGAGGTGAGCGGCTGGCTGGTGGGATCGGGCGAGCCGCCGCGTGGCGTTGCGATTACGGCTGCCGGCGTAGAACTTCTGAAGAAGCTCGGAATGATCTAGCGCGCGGGACCGCCGAACATCGGGCTCAACTCTCCCCGCATTCGACATTCTTTGCTAGGCTCACCGCATCGCCGACCGCGGTCTTGAACGATCGCGCCGCGTCGAACGGGCGTCAGAGGGGAAACGCATATGGCCACGATGGACTCTCTCCTGAGGAGCGCTGCTTTCGTCCTTGCGGCCTCGTTGGCGCATGCGGCCGGTGCCGCCGACGTCGCCGGCACGCGCGCGGTCATCGATCGCGGCCTCGATGCCCAATATTCCCACATCGAAGCGCTCTACAAGGACATCCACAGCCATCCCGAGCTCGGCTTTCAGGAGACCCGCACGGCGGCCAGGCTCGCCGCGGAGATGCGGGCGCTGGGCTACGAGGTGACCGAAGGCGTCGGCAAGACCGGCATCGTCGCCCTCTACAGGAACGGGCCTGGCCCCACCGTCATGGTGCGCACCGAGCTCGATGCCTTGCCCCTGCCGGAGAAGACCGGCCTGCCCTATGCCAGCATGGCCACGCAGATCTTGCGCAACGTCGAGACGCCGGTGGCGCATGCCTGCGGCCATGACATCCACATGTCGGTCTGGGTCGCCGTGGCCAAGACGCTGATGGACATGAAGGACCAGTGGAGCGGCACGGTCATGTTCGTCGGCCAGCCGGCGGAAGAGGGCGGCGGCGGCGCCAGGGCCATGCTGGCTGATGGCCTGTTCTCGCGCTTTCCCAAGCCTGACATGGGCTTCGCGCTGCATGTCGGCCCGGGCCCCTATGGCTTCGTGTCCTACCGGCCGGGAGTCATCAACTCGACCTCCGACAGCCTGTCGGTGCTTTTCACCGGCAAGGGCGGCCACGGCTCGCGGCCGCACGTGACCATCGACCCGGTGATGATGGCCGGCCACTTCATCGTCGATGTGCAGAGCGTGATCAGCCGCGAGAAGGACGCCGCGAAGTTCGGCGTCGTCACCATCGGCTCGGTGCAGGCCGGCAACGCCGGCAACGTGATCCCCGACACCGCCCTGCTGCGCGGCACGATCCGCTCTTACGATGACGACACGCGCGCCAAGATGATCGAGGGCGTCCAGCGCACCGCCAAGGCCGTCGCCCTGATGGCGGGCGCGCCGCCGCCCGACGTGAAGATCACCGCGGGCGCGAAGGCCGTGATCAACGACGCCGATCTCGCGGCGCGCGGCGGCGCGGTGCTGAAGGCGGCGTTCGGCGACAAGGCGGTGCTTTTGCCGGCGCCGGGCTCGGCCAGCGAGGATTATTCCGAATTCATCATCGCCGGCGTGCCGTCGTTCTACTTCGGCATCGGCGGCCTCGACCCCAAGGCCGTCGCCCAGGCGGCCGCGACGAACACGCCGCTGCCTGGCAACCACTCGCCCGAGTTCGCCCCGGTTCCCGAACCGACGATCCGCACGGGGACGCAGGCGATGAGCCTCGTTCTTCTCGACGTCCTCCAGAAGAAGTAGACGGTGCGCCAGAAAAATGGCGAAACCATCGGATTGGTCGCTGCGACATTGAGAATTTTCAATGTCGGCGAATCGCGTTGACTGGATGAAGGTCGCCATTAGGGTGCCGTCTGCATCAGCCCAGATGTCCACTTGCGTTGGGAGCGTACATGAAGAAAATCCTGTCGATGATGTTGGCAGGCGCTGCCCTGTCGGCCGCCTCGGCGGCACCGGCTGGCGCCTTTCCCTTTCCATCGGATCTGCAGCGCGCGCCGCAATTCACCCTGGTTTCGGAAGGCTGCGGCTACGGCTGGTGGCGCGGACCGTGGGGACAGTGCCGTAACACGGCCTACTTCGGCCACATGCCGGATGGCTCGAACACCTACCGCCCGGATTGCCCGCAGGGCTACTGGGTAGGCCCGTGGGGAAACTGCCGCGACACGCCGTATCATGGCCGGCTGCCGGGCGGCGATTACCGATAGGGTCTGCGGCCTCGGTCGGCCCGCCTCTGAAATCACGACGCGAAACAATATCAGGGCATCGGCTCGCTGCCTTGAATCACTCAACCCGGATGAAAAGTGAAACGGCCCATGGCCGAGAATGCGGTCATGCGGCGAAGCAGGAGACGTACATGAAGCGTAGTGTATCAATTCTGGCGATGACCGCCGTGGTCGGTTCAGGCCTTGCGATGGCCGGCGCGGCGATGGCGCAGCAGCCCGCCAACCCGGCGCCGGCGCGTCCCACGACCCCGATGCCTCAATATACCGCCGCCGATGCCAACGCGGTGCTGAATGCGCGCATCGTCGCGCTGAAGACGGTGATCGCGCTGACACCCGAGCAGGAAAAGCTGTGGCCGCCCGTCGAGGCCGCCATCCGCGACATCGCCAAAAGCTCCTTCGAGCGTCTCAAGCAACGCCTGGCGGGGCCGCCGACGACCGACTTTCTCGTGGCGCTCGGCAAGATCGCCGACAACGAGGAAGCGCGCGCCAGGGACCTCAAGACGTTCATCACCGCCGCCAAGCCATTGGTCGCGACTCTCAGCCCGGAACAAAAGCGCCGTGTTCCGGCTTTCTTCGGGATGATCGACTTTCCCGGCGGCCAGCCGAGCGGCCAGCTCTGGCTGTTCGAGGAGGAAGAGGGCTGACGCTCGATCCTCGATGAACTGACCCCCTCGGCCCGCTGATGCGCTCGATTGTCGCCGATCGAGCTCGTTTGGTAGGCTCGAAGGTTGCTGGCTTTCATCCTGCCTCGCGCCGTGGGGCTTTTGGCGAGGCAGCGTGGAGGCCGTGATGCGGGGCGTTCTGGGTATTTTGATCGTCGCCGTCCTGTCGTCCGCAGCCGTCGGCGCCCGCGCCCAGTCCACATCGCCTGTATCCTTCGCCTTCGTCCTGCTGGGCGAAGGCAGCGACGGCCGGCCGGTGCCGATGGCGCGCGCGGTCGTCGAGGGGGCGACGACGTGTCCGGTGCTGCAACGCGCGTCCGGCGCCCGGCAGGCGATGACGCCGCGCGAGCGGCCGCCGGGCGGCGGCTTCGACGCGGTGCTGGTTTGCGAGTCGCCCTACCCGACGGGCGAGGCCGCCGGCGTCATCGTCGCCGACCGGCGCATCGACCTGCCGGTCGTCTCCGTCGGCACGCCGCGCCGCATCGTCCTGCTGGGCGATAGCGGCTGCCGCGGGCAGGCCGAACGCAAGCCGCAATCCTGCGTCGGCGACGGCTACGACAGGATGTGGCCGTTCGGCGCGATTTCAGTCGAGGGCGCGCGCGACCGCCCCGACCTCATCATCCATGTCGGCGACTACAATTATCGCGGCACGCCGCGCTCGATGGTGCTGCCGAGGAGCGCCACCGGCTATGCGCAGGATCTCCGGGTGAACGTGTTCGACACCGGCGACCTCGACGACGAGGACGACGAGCCGCGCATTCCCATCGGGCCGGCCTATTGGAGCCAGAACATGCAGGGCAGCCCGATTCCCGACAATTGGGCGAACTGGCGCGACGATTTCTTCATTCCCTCGTCGCGGTTGCTGGTGGCGGCGCCGTGGATCCTCAATCGCGGCAACCACGAGCTGTGCAGCCGCGCCGGCCCCGGCTGGTTCTACCTGCTCGATGCGGCCTCGCCGCTCTTGGGGCCGGGCCGTCGGCAGAACGCCTGCCCGCCGCAGACTCCCGCCGGCTGGCAACCCGGCGCATGGCCCAACTCTCCCATGCCCTTCGCCGGCCAGCGCTTCCCGACGGAGCCCAAGCCGCCGATGCGCCTGCGGCTGGGAGGCCTGAACATCATCGCCTTCGACTCCTCCGATGCCGGCGATGCCGTGCTCTACGCTCTCGACCACTACGTTGCGCAATACCGCTCGGTTGCCGCGATGCTGGCCGAGGACACGACGCCCACCTGGATCGTCACCCACCGGCCGATCTGGGGCGTGGTCAAGAAGGCCAAGGGCGTCTCTGCCCGCGACGCGCCCTACGGCTTCATCAACATCACCCAGCAGGTCGCGCTGACGACCGTGTTTCCCAACGACCTGCCGCCCCATGTCACCGCCGTGATTGCCGGCCACATGCACCGCTTCCAGGCCATCGGCTTCGGCAGTCGCCACCCGCCTCAGCTCGCTGTCGGCACCGGCGGCATGGAGCTGTCGAACGTCCAGCCCGTGCCGTCGCCGGACGATCCCAAGCGGCCGATCCGTGTGCCTGATTTCGCCGGCGCCGTGGGTTACGTGGTCGGCCTCAGCGATTTCGGCGCGATGGTCATGAGCGTCGGCGAGCGCGGCGCCTGGACGAGCGCCTTGTTCGGCACCACGGGTGAGACCCTGGCGACCTGCGATTCGACCTGGCCCGGTCAGGGCAGCGGACGATCGGTGTGTGAGCTCAAGTGACGCGGTGAATCAGGTCTACCGCGCCGCAAGCTCCGTCGCCGCCGCCGAGCAGTCGTTGCCCTGAAAACGGTAGCGCGTGGCGACGCCCTGCGTGACGGTCCATTCGGCGAGGCATTCGTCGCGCACCATGCCTTCCGGCGTGTGCGGGATCGGCTTGATCGAGCCGCCGGCATAGCTGTAGCCCAGCATCCGGTCGGGAATGGCGTAGGTTCTCTGCCAGCGCCACTGCAGCAGCTTCGTGCCCGGGGCGGGTTCGCTGCTGGCATCGGGCGCCCGCCCCATGGCGGCAAGCAGCGCGGGTTCATTGGCGCCGACCATCGGCTTCATCCGGGCGTCCAGCGCATCGGAGCCCGCGCAGGCTCCCACGAGCAGAGCGGCAAGCAACGCATACCGACGCATGGTGAACTCCTCTTCAGGCCTGTCCGGCTTCGATCAGGCGCTGATAGTACAGCAGGTCGAGCTCGGGGGCCTTCTTGCCCAGGCTTGTCAGGATCATATGTGCGTGACCGCGGTGATGGGTCTGGTGGTTGAACCAGTGGTCGAGCGCCGGCATCAGGGGCTGCACGAACTCGTCCGGCGTCGAGACGCGGCGGTAGCGGATGACGCCCTTGAGCCGCGCCTCGTCGAGGCTGCCGACCCACGCCACGATGCGCCGGTCCTCGGCGTCGCGCGCGGCACGAAGATCGGGCAGGCGGTCGTGCAGGATCGCGTCCAGCCGGTCCGGCGCCTCGCCCTCGCCGGTGAAGCGCTTCATCCAGATGCGGTCGGTGGCCAGCAGGTGGTTGAGCGTGCCGTGCATCGATTTGAAGAAGGCGCCTTTGTCGGCGCGGTATTCGTCGTCCGACAGCTGCGCGGCGGCGTCGTAGAGCCGGTTATTGGCCCAGGCGTTGTAGCCGGCGAAGGTCGTGTAATGGTCTTTCATGCCGCCATTGTGCGACAGCGCCAGCCGACATCAAGATTGATTGGTCCGGTCAACCCTTACCAGACCAGCCGCACGCCGCCGGTGCCGGCGAAGGCGCGGGCATTGTCGGAGAATTCACCGTCGAACTGGCCATAGATCCGCACCATGTGGGTGAGCTCGAGATCGAAGCCGGCGCCCACGACCAGCGCGTTGGGCGAAGGCTGCGCGCCCTGGACCGTGAACGGCGCGTTGGGCAGCAGCGCGCCCAGGGTGGCCGTGGCGGTGCGGTAGACGTTGAATTCGTGCGCCCAGCCCAGCCGCAAGCGCGGCCGCAGGACGGCGTCGTCGCTCGCCGTGATCGCGGTCTCGAACTGGGCGCCCAGCGTGGAGCGGATCGAGGTGCTGGTCTGGCCCTGGACGGTGAGGCCCAGCACGCCCGGTGCGCCGGTCGCTGCGTTGCGCGAAGTCTCGGTATAGGCCGACTGCGTCAGCGCCTGCACGGTGAGGCCCGCGAACGGCGTCAGCACGTTCTTGTCGAAGCCGAAGCGCCAGCCGCCCTCGACCCGGCCGCCATACTGGTAGCCGTCGAACGCGCCATTGGCCAACTCGCTCAGCGACCCGATGCCGATGAAGCGGTTGGTCGTGAAAGTGGCATAGCCGTAGGCCAGCGCGGCATCGACATAGGCCGGGCCCTCGGTGTAGCCGCCATAGAGGCCGAGGATGATGGATCGCGCGCTGCCCGAGCTTAAAAGGTCGGTCAGGCTGTAGCCGGCGCTGGCGGTGCCCATGGTGAAGCCGACCAGGGCGTTGGGATTGAGCCAGCCTTCGATGCCGGTGGCGCCGCCGCCCGCATTCATGTCGACCCGCGAATTGCCGATGCTCACATTGCGATCGATGCTGTAGGACGAGCCGAAGCCCTGCGCCCAGGCGGTGTAGCGCGGCGGGGCCGGGGGCGCGTCACAGGCGTCGCCAAGGCATGGCTCGGCCGCGTCGCCCAGGGCGATGCGGGTGCCGCCGCCCGTCGTGCTTGTCGGGCGCTGGGCCTGCTGCGGGGCGCCGCCCAGCGCCGCTGCGCCGCCCAGCGCGCGCGTGCTGCCGGTCTGGCCGAAGATGGTGCCGAGGAACTGGCCCAGCATCGTGAACGAGGCCCCCTGCGAGGCCGTCGCCACCTCGCCGGTGAGCTGCGACAGCGTGTTGGGCGCCGTCGCTTGCAGAAGACTCATGTAAAACGAGGCGAGCGAGCCGGTCAGGCTGGTCGAGTAGTTGGCTTCCAGCACGTTGCCGACGGCGCGCGCATTGGCCCCGCCCGTGGTGGGCTGGTTGAACGGGCTGCGCGTGATCACGAGGTCGACGCTGGTCGGATTATAGATCGCCGACAGGCTAAGGAAGATCGAGGGCGTCGAGGAGATGCTGGCGAAGCGGCCGGTCGAGCTCGCGAAGCTGAGCACGCCGGCATAGGTCGTGCTCGTTCCATAGAGGCCGGGCTGCACGATCGGGGTGAGCGTCCCGCCGAGATTGGCCACGCCGGTGCCGGCAACGCTGCTGCCGACCCGCAGCGTGTCGTAGTTGCCGGCCGCGTTGTTGGGTGAGAGGCGCGTCGTGAACACGCCCGAGCCGGTCTGCGTGAAGGTGCCGTCGACGAAATGGGCGACGCCACC
>Ga0208990_1000282_pt1 | contig 11410 bp, 6 predicted proteins | sample MedBloCARef_M3_FD_187854 | JGI IMG/M metagenome (GOLD analysis project Ga0208990, IMG submission 187854) | Forest soil microbial communities from El Dorado National Forest, California, USA - Mediterranean Blodgett CA Ref_M3 (SPAdes) (version 2) | ecosystem: Environmental > Terrestrial > Soil >...
CAGCAGCGCGAGCAACAAGGGCGGTCCTCCTGGAAGAAGGCCCGCACTCTACGCCAAAGGAAGCGCAAGTGCGTGCGCCAACGCGCGCACAATGTCGCGTGGCCTCGCCTGCCACCGATGTGGTCTCTCAGAGGTAATTCGCAAAGGAGCGGACCATGAAACGAATCGTTCTCCTCGCCCTCGTGACCGCGGCCTGCCCGGATCGATCTTTCGCGCGACGGTGACCACGACCGTGGATCCGTTCACGGTGCAGTAGCGCCCGCGCGCATCACGGCTGCAACGCTTGCCGGATGCGCAGTGCGACCAGCGATGGGCCGGACACGTCGAGCCACTGCTTCAGCACCGAGCGGTGGCCGTCGAAGGCGAGATTTCCGCCGGCGAGGGCCGTCTGGAACGGCGACGCGTCCGGCCTTCCGCTGAACCACTGCTCGACCCGCAGCAGCGACTCGGTCCCGCCCGCGAACTCGCGCCACCAGGCGTCCTCGCGGTGCACCATCAGATCCGGCTCCGCTGCCGCCCGCGGATCGGCCACGCCGAACCAGCGCTGGCGTAGACCGTCGCTCGATCCCACGTCCACGCCCTGCAGCTCCAGCGCGTGCTCCGGCGGCCCGTCTCCGCTGCGCACGCGCAGTGCGCCCTCGCAGACGCGCCGCTTCGTCATCCGCTGGAGCTGCAGCGGGGCTTCGAGCAGCGGGCGTCGCGCCAGGTGGTCCTCGATCCGGCGCAGCGCTTCGGTCTCGCGCTCCTCGTCCGGGATGTCGAGCGCGACCAGCTTCCACGCTTCGCCGATCAGGTTCAGCCGCACGCCGGCCCCGCGCAGCGTGGTCAGATCGGGCGCTGCCCGCCGGAGGGTGCCCTCGAGCTGCCTGCGCACCAGCGAGATCACCGTGTGGAGCAAGGCGTCGCCCACAGCGCGATGACGCGCGGCCTCCGCATCCCGGAGTGACCCGCCGCTGGCGATCAGCGCGCGCCAGCGCCGTGCCGTGATCCGATAGGCGTCGCGCAGCGCCGCGGGCGCGTCGCGATCGGCGGCCGCGAAGGCGGCTGCATCGATCAGCCGCTCGCCGCCCAGCAGGTAGCTCATCGACGATCCCCGGATGAACGGCTCCGGACGGCCCTGCGCGCGCGGCAACCTGACCGTGATCTGGAGGGTGAGGCCGCCGAAATCCACGAACGCCTCGATGGGGTGGCGCTCGTCTCGATTGCGGCCGCGCCCGGCGTGTGCGGCCGCCGGATCGGCCACGAGCCTGTGCGACGCATTTGCCCACGCCCCGGCCAGCCCTCGGCACAGCTCGCGCCCCACGACGTCGAAGACCGCTCGGAACGGGTGCCGTCCGGCACTGTCGAAGCTGCATTCCGGATAGGTAAGCACCGCCTCCGCCGAGGACAGACAGGGACGGTGCAGCGTCCAGCGGCCGCCTTCGGCCGTGACCAGCGGAGTGCTGTGGGCGGCTGCCAGGGTCCGGCCGAGTTGGTAGGCGTAGGCTGCGAGGAGCTTGCGGCTCACCTCTTCGCGCTCGGCGAGGGGTGGCGGGAGCTGCCCCAGCCAGTCAGAGAGCAGCAGGAGCTCAGGCGACTTGAAGCGATCGATCAGCAGCGGCGCCATGTCGCTCTCGGAGACTGGCCCTTGCGGAAGCCAGAGCTGGTCGAGGGCGTCCGGCGCGCCGCGGAGCAGGTCGGCGAGCGCGTGGGGAGAGGCGGCGGCGAGAGCCGTCGGGAGCAGGGCGCCTGGAGCGAGAAGCTGCTCGGCGCATCCGACTTCGTGAGCGGTCGCCGCCTCGCCGGCCAGCCTGCGGAACCCGGACGGCGACGGGCGCGGCGCGCCTTGGGGCAGGAGCTTCCTGCCGATGGAGCCGGCCGCGGCGTTGTCCTCCTCGACGACGACGGTGGAGGTGCTTCCGATGTCCACCGCCAGCCGGAGAGTTCCCGGAACGGGAGAGGGCGACGCGGTCGCAGCCGCTTCCAGCGTGGACCCCGTGCGCGCCCGCCAGATCGCCGGAAGCTCCCAGAGGGCCTGCGGCTCGCGGCCTTCCAGGATGCGGAGCACCGCCCAGCGCGGCCAGTCCACTGGCCAGTCCGGAGTGGAAATCGACGACCCGCGAGGCATCGCCCACGTCGCCGCGGTCTCCGCGCTCATGCCGGAGGCAGGACCCGCGGGCGAGGCGGGGCCACCGAGCCAGATCCGGACCGGGGTGTCGCCGGGTCGGCGGGCGGCGGCGCGGAGGCACAGGCTGCCGCGCCAATCGGCGGCGAGGAACGGGGGGGACAGCGCCAGGTGGATGCGCACCGACGCGGACCCGGCGCCATGGCGGCCCGCGAAGACGAACGGGAAGCATTCGACGGCGGCGAGCTCCGTCTCACGCACCACTGCAAGCCATGCTTTCTGCACCACGCGCGGCCCTTCGACATGCGCTTGACCGTCGAGCATCACCACGCCCGCTTCCACCAGCCAGGCGCACCAGGACGGCATCGGAATCGGCACCAGCGCCTTCTCCGCTCCGCTTCCTTGCGCGTTGGCGGCCACGAAGATCGGGTCCGCGCAGCCCACCGCGTCTCGCCAATCCGCGAGTGCCGGGCGCAGCAGCTGGTTGGCCGCGGAGTCCGGGACACCGAACTGGGCTCGCATCGCCGCGAGAAGCGCGTCGATGGCGAGCGCCGGGCGGATGGGCTCGACCTGGCCCGCCGCCCTGAGCCGATGTGGCTGCACGCCGCGGCGTTTCAGGGCGCGCAGGACGGCCCCGGCGGCGCGCTGGACAGGAAGTGAGCCGGCTTCGTTCATCGCGGTCTCAGCGGAGATGGGCCCGCGAGACGGCCGCGGGCGCATCCTTGACGTCGGCGGAGGCCGCGGCGTGGCGGACCGGAGGACCGTCGTCGACATCCTCCTCGGGAAGGCGGCGCCGCCGGAGCAGGAGCCGCAAACAGCCAGTGCTCACGACGAACAGCGTCGCCAGGCCGGCGGCGAGGCGGGCGTTCCCGAGCCGGACGGCCGTGTCGAGCAGCTCGAGCGGCCCGTACAGAGCAAGAGCGCTGGGCAGGAGGAGCGTCAGACCCGCGCCGGCGATCAGCGCCAGCGTCCATGGCCTGCGGTCCAGGCCGGAGAGCCTTCCTCCCGGGCCACTCATCGATCTCCCCCCTCGATGGTCCACTCGCGGGTGGGAATCCCGGAAGCCCTCGCCAGCCCGAGGTCCACCAGTGGACTGTGCGAGACCAGGATGGCTGCGTTGCGGCCGCCGGCGTCGCCCACCCAGTCGAGCAGCACCTCCATCAACCGAAGGTGCGCCGCGGGATCGGCGGCGCCGAACGGCTCGTCGAGCAGGAGCAAGCGGGTCCGCCGCGCCGCCTCGAGGCGCATCACCTCGGCCGCGAGCAGGATGCGCTGCCGCTCGCCCTCGGAGAGCGCGCCGATGCTGCGCGACATCAGATCCGCCCCCAGCGCGCCTCCGAACCAGCGCTGCGCCGTTCCCCGCCGCTGCCCGCCGGCGCCTTTGCCGAGCACCTCGCGGACCGGCATTTCGGCTGGAAATGCCCGCGCCGCATCCTGCATGACGAAGCCCACTTCGAGCGAGAGCGGCGGGCGGGACGCGATGTCCCGGAGCAGCGTGGACTTGCCGCTCCCGCTCGGTCCCGAGAGGACGATCAGCTCGCCGCCGCGAACGCGGGCGTTCGCGGCCACCGCGTAGGGCCGCCCGGCGATGGTGGTGTGGCCGCGCAGCACGCGGATGCCCTCGGCGTCGCGGTGCGGAGCGGCTTCGCCGGGCGCCCGGTCGCGGGCCGCGAACAGCGCCTGGAGGTCGGTGAAGTACCGCTGCAGGGCCTGCGGCTCGGTTCCCTCCCAGCGCCGTTCAGGATCGGCGCGCACCGAGAGCGCGTGCGCCTTTCCCTCGCCGATCCAGAGGACGTGGTCCGAGATCGCCTGGCCGGCGCGGTCGCCCAGGAGCGCCTCGATCGGCTCGGGGTCGTGGGAGGTGAGGACGACCGCGCCGGTGCCGGTGAACTGAGCCGGCAGGAGCTCGCGCAAGGAGTCCAGCAGCGCGTGCGTGCGCGGGACGTCCTGCGCCGAGGTGGGCTCGTCGAGGAACAACGTGCAGCCGGGATCGGCGCGGGCGCGCGAGAACGCCAGGGAGAGCAGCAGGCGCTGCCGCTCCCCCCGGGAGAGGTCGGCGACCGAGGTGAAGGGATCGAACAGGCGGCGGCGGACGGGACCGTCGCCGAGCCTTCCGAGCAGGTCCCAGAGCACGCGATCGGCGCGCGCATGGCCCGAGCGGGCGACGCGCGCCACGTCCGTGGAGGAGAAGGCGCGAGGCAGCGCCTCGTCGGGATCCTGCGGGACCAGGACGGCGCGCGGGAGCTGGGCCGCCCAGGCGCGCAGCAGCGTGCTCTTGCCCGATCCGGAAGGGCCCAGGAGCCACTGCAGCGCGGGACGCGGGGCGAGACCGTGGGCGCTGGCGATGCCCCGCGCGAGCACGTTGCGTCCCACGCGCAAGGTCCCTCCTTCGAGCGTGATCTGCCCCGCCCGGCGCGGCAGCGTCTGCGCGAGCAGGAGCAGGAGCGCGGCCGCGACCACCGCGATGTGGGCCGTTCCCCACGCCTGCGGCAGCTCCGCCGGCACGCCGTTCTGGCCGGCCCCGCGCAAGAAGAGCGCCGCGCCCAGCGAGGGATAAGGAGGGAAGCCCGGAGGGCGGAAGCTGTCGATCAGGGTATTGGACAGGATGTCGATCAGCACTGCGGCAGCCATCCCGGCGAGCAAGAGGGCGCCCAGCTCTCGGCGGCGGCGGAGCCAGAGTCCCTGCCGGACCAGGATGGCCCACGGCCGCTGCCCGCGCACGGTCGCGGCCAGGAACGAGTCGCTGCTTTCCTCCGCGGCGCGGACGTCGTCGAGCCAGCTCCAGAGACCGCGGCTGATCCCCAGGCCGAGCCCGAGCCCTGCGGCGAGCAGGCCCGGCGCGATGCCCAGGAGCGAACGGTAGGCGAGTTGCTCATCCGGACGCAGTGCGAGCCAACGGCCCGCGGCGAGGAAGGCCACCGGCGGGCAGACCAGCGCGCGGACCACCAGCGCGAAGGCGACGTACGGGATCGCGCCGGCGAAGGAGAGGGCGCCTCCGATCGCGCGCCCCCACGTTTGCAGCCCCCGCGCATAGAGCCAGAACCAGAGGGCGCCGGTGACTGCCGCGGTGGCTACTGCGGCAAGGGCGACCACGGCGGTGCCCGCGAGCATCATCGCGAGCGCCGGCTCCGCCATCCGCTCGAAGGAGAGGGTCCCGCGCCAGGCGAGCGCCATGCGGGCGGGGAACAGGACCCCGGTGCTGCGCCAGGTCTCGAAGGTGGCGGCGCCGATCAGGACGAGCGCCAGGGCCGCGAGCACGTCGCTTCGCGATCTCCGCGGAGCGGCATCGCGGCCCAGCCCTCCGGGGGCGTTCAGGCGGATGAAGGCGACGAGGACCGCCCCGCCGCCGGCGAGCAGGAGGGCGAGGGCGGCGGCCGCCAGCGGATACGGCTCGTCGCGGGCGGGCAAGGCAAGAAGCTGGGCCAGGCCGAGGACGAGAAGAAGACCCGCCATCGCCGCGGCGGCCCGGAACCCAGGCGGCAACAGCGAATCGATCTCCGCCGACACCCTCACCTGGCGCTCCCGACCGAGCCCAGCGACGCCCGCACCTCGGCGACGAAGCGGTGTCCGAGTGCCCAGAGGACCACCAGGGCGCCGCCGACCAGCGCCGCCGAGGAGAGCCGCTCACCCACCGAGGTCTCGCGCATGGCGGCGCGGATCAGCGAACCCAGGCCGCTGGAGATGCCCTGGATCGAGGGATCCTGATCCGCCTTGGCGCACGCGAACACGGCGGCGGCGGCGAGCGCCGGGACTAGCGGGACCAGCCACTGCGTGGCGTCGAGGGCGGAGAGTCGCGCCGCGGAGAGGAGCGCGGGCCGGCCGGCCAGGGCGCTGAGACAGCCCGCTTGGGCCGGAGGGGCGAAGAGCGCCCGCGCCGCCGCGCCGGACATGGCCCCGGCGAATGCCGCTACGAAGAGCGCCGCGGCGAATCCTGCGCCGACGGAGCGGGTGCGATCGTAGAAGAGGGCGGGATCGAGCAGACGCCAGAGCGGGAGCACGATCAGGAGCGCCGCCGCTGCCGCCAGCGCCAGACGTCCCACAGCCGCCCTGCCGTCGACGGTCCAGCGCGCTCGCTCCGCCACCGCTCCGCCGGTCGCCGCGGCCAACAGCGCCAGGCCGAGGCCGGAGAGGAGCAGACCGAGAGCGTCGAAAACGCCCCGCGCGGCGCTGCGGAATCGACTCCGTTCAGCGACCGACGCTGCCCAGGCGTCGCGCGGCGACACCAGCCGTGCGCCGGCGGCCGGCGCGGGCGGAAGGCTCCAAGCCGGCCGCCGCGCCCACAGCGACCGGAGCGTGCCGTCCGGGGCCACCGCGCCCAGGCTTCTGTCCGCGAGCGACCGCAGCACCGCGCGATCGAAATCGAGGTATGCGGAGGCCGACGGCTGCGCGGGGAGGGGCGCGCCGCGATCGATCATGGCCAGCGCGACGGAGAGGGCGAGCAGGGCCGCGGATGCGATCGCGCAGGCGGCGAACCAGCGCAGCACGGAAGCGGCGATGCGGGACGCCCGCGCGGCAAGGGCGAGCCCGCCCAGACCGTCGGTCGGAGCGGGCAGCTCCGGAGCACTCATCGCGCGAGCTCCCCGAGGCCGGAGGCGCCGAGACAGCGGCCTTGCTGACCCAGCGCGCACCCGAGCTGGCGCTCGAGCGCGGACCGCAGCACGTCCAGCTCCTGGCAATGCCCCGACCATGCGCCGGCGTCGAGCGTCCAGCTCAAACGATCCAGCGATCGCCGCGCGCCAACGACCTGCGCCTCCCATTGGTCGAAGCGATCCAGCACCGCCGTGCCGGCGCGCGCCTCTCCGGCGCAGCGAGCCATGGCCGGGACCGCCACCGGCGCGGGTAGGCTCGGAGCGGGAGCGGCGACGTTTGCCTCGGGATGGGACCGATCCTCCCCGAGCAAGACCGGCTCATCGAGCGGAGAGCTCCGATCGAAGGCGCGCGGCCAGCGGGCATCGCCGAAGCGGAACGACTCCGGCCAGCGGTCGCTCGAGGCGAGGAGCGCAAAGGCGGGCCGTGAAAGGTCCGGCTGGCCGTCCGTCTTGACCGGAAGGAGCCACCATTCACACGAGCTGCCTGGGCCCAGTTCGGAGGCGGGCCATCCCCGCTCCGATCCCCAGCACACGAGCGCCGTGCGGAGGCCTTCCCGGTCCGGTTGCGCGGGCGCCGGCTGCAGTCCCTTGCGGCGTTGTGGTGCCCGGGGCCAGCCGGAGATGGAGAACTGGACCGCGAAGCGGTCGAGCAGCGCCGCGGACGGCGGTGCGCGGGCAAGCCGGATCGCCGCGAGCTCGACGGTCCCGCGCGGACCGAAGAAGGCGGCCGCTTGCACCGCGCAATCGGGGTCGGCTTTGGAGCGCAGCAGCTTCACGCGGCCAGGAGCCGGCGAACGCAGCCGCATGTACTCGTCGAGGGGGCGCGACTGCGAGCCGGTGCGGACCTCGCAGACGTCGTCGGGCTCGCCCTGGCACTCGGCGCAGCCGCGCAACGGCGAGGATTTCGCCGCGTACTGGTAGGCGCGGAACCAATCCGGCGCCTCGGCGGGCGCGGCAAGTAGCACCAGGGAGGCGAAAAGGACGATCATGGCTGCGCGCTCCAGGCCTGCACCAGGCGGGCGAAGTACCACGGGCTGCGCGCCGCCTCGCCCTGCGACTCGGGAATGGTCAACGTCGAAGGGCGCAGGAACGCCAGGGGATAGATCGGCGCCGGCCCGTTCCTTGCCACGTCCTCTTCCAGCAGGCGCAAGCTGTCCGCTCGGGTGGGCGGTGACCCGGAAGCCGTGCCCAGCCAGGACGGAGGTGGATAGACGATCGAGGATTCGTAGCTGGCGAGGAGCGTCCGACCCGGGCTCTCGCTCACCGCCTGGCCGCCGCTCAGGTTCTGGTTGCCCGCCGGGTGCAGCAGCGGCACCAGCGTCGGGTACTTGCGGTTGTAGTAGTTGCTGGCGACCGTGAGCAGGACGTCCCAGCTTCCCAGCGCTCCGCGGTGCACCTCGCTCGCCTTGACGCCGGACACCGATACGGCCACGCCGTGGTTGAAGGCGACGGCGGCAATGCGCGCCGCCGCGGCTGCCCAGGGCTCCTCCTGGACGTAGACCAGGCTGAGGGGCCGGCAGCTCTCCTCCACCACGTCCCCGAACGGCCTCGCGCCTCCGCGCTCTCCGCATCCGCCCGGCGGACCGTCGCCGCCTCGCGGGACCAGGCCCGCGAGCGCCCGGGACCGCGCGTCGCACGGCGCCCGGTTCTCTCCGGCGCCCACCGGCTCGCGCAGATCGCGCTGCAGCTCCAGCAGGCGGTCTTCGCCGGCCGACCCGAGCACGTTGAAGAGCCGCCGGACGCAGCGCGGGCTCCCGTCCCTGCGCGCGAAGAGCGCGACCAGCGATTCGAACCCATCCTCTCCCGACTCGATGGTGCGCGCCGGCGCGTCCAGGCTCCAGAGAGCGCGGAAGAGGCAGATGCCCGGCTGTTGCCGGCATTGCAGGCGCTTCTCCGCCACCGACTCCGGCCAGAGAGGCTGATAGCGGATCATCAATCGCGACCGCGCGCCCCGGGCCTTCGGCACTTCGGCCGAGCTTTCCAGCGTGACGTGGAGCGCGTCGTAATCGGCGAGATGGAACGGGCCGCTGGCGCCGATGTGGTAGGGGATCTCGTCCCCCGCCAGGTTCGTCAAGGGAGGTTGCAGCTTCCCGAGGGAGGCGCGCAGCTGCGCTGCCATGCGGTCGCGCTTCAGCTTGCAGGCGCGCTCGGCGCCGGGCTCGCAGCGGCCGAAGAGCCCGGCCATCGCCTCGTCGTCGAACGCAGCGCGCTGCAGGGTGCGCACCAGCGGCGTGGCGCGAGAGGGAAGCCGGGGATCGAAGGGCGCGAACACGGGGAAGGCAAGCGTCTGCGCCGCCATCTCGGCCTCGCGCGGGCGCTCCACGTCGATGCCGCGCATGAAGAGGCAGATCCCGCGCGGCTGGCGCTCGAAGAACGCGCGCAGCTCGGCCCCGGTCTCCGGGCTGCCGGGTGCGCCCAGCGTGGCCGCGTTCCAGGGCTGCGCTTCGATGAAGCGGGCCGCGCTGGTGGCGGTGACCGCCTCGCCGATCAGCGTGCTCAGGTGCACGCTCATCGGCACCGGTCCGCATGCGGCCGGCGCCACAGAAGACGGCGCCGCAGCCTGCGCGAGCGCCTGGTAATAGTAGAGGCTGGCGGCGACGTCGTCGGGGGCGAGATCCGCGCTACTGCCCTGGAAGCACGCCCCCTCCGCGCAGGTCCGCACCACGCCGCAGTAGAGGAGCGCGCTCGCGGCCTTGCTCAGCGCGCAGTTCGCGCCGGAGGGGCCGCAAGGCTCCAGGCGCCCCCGCTGGAGCACCGAGCCAGGCGCCTCTTCTTCGTGCCGCCGTGAAAGCTGGAGCGCGGGGAGGAAGAGCGCGTCGTGCAGTTGCTGCTCGGTGAGGGTGGCATACTGGCCCGGGCAAAGCGGGGCGACGCGCCCGCTCACCTCGTACACGAGCACGTCGCCAACCTCGTCCACCGCCTGCGCTTCGCACTGGTGCGCGGAGCCGGCGGTCGCGTAGCGGAGGAACTGCTCGGGCACGTCAGCGCGCAGCGGACACTTGAGCAGCACCGGGCCGGTCGCTTCGCGGACCTTGATCACGGCGTGGGGGCCCCGCAGCGAAAACGTGGCCTCCTTGCGGACGGCCGGGGGCAGGGATCGGTCGATGCGCAGCGCGCCCATTCTCTCGACCAGCGACCAGGGCGAGGCCGGTCGCACGGGCGCGTTGCTGCGCACGTACGCGGCGCCGGAGGCGGTGACCCCGGCGAAGGCCATGGCGATGGCGAACAACGTCCGCAGCGTTCCTCCTCAGTAGTCGCGCCGCCTCAGGCTGAAGAAGTAGAAGATCTGGTTGGCGACGGTGGGGGTCAGCGCGACCTCGAAGACCGCGTCGGCGCGGCGCGACACGTCCGCGGGGTCGGTGAGATCGGCCACGCGCTCGTAGATGCGGCCGAGTTGGGGGTGCTTGCCCAGCCGGGTCACGTTCTCGCTGCCGTACCGGAAAGGGTGCGCGCTGGCGATGGAGACGAGCGTGCCCGAATCCCGCAGGCGGCGCAGGGTCAGGCGCACGCCGGCGTGCGCGTCGCAGCCCAGGGTCAAGCTGCTGGGCGACTCGGGGCTGGCCAGCGTCACCTCCTGCGGCCGCTCCACGCCTTCCTCGCGCGGCGGGCAGATGGCGCCTTCGAACTGCCCGGCGGGCGCTTCGCTGCGCAGGCGCCAGAGCGCCTCGCAGGCCTCCTGCGCGCAGCGGTCGAGCTTCTGCACCCACTCATCGCTGAATCCGAAGGGCGGGGGAAAATCCAGCCTCCGGCTCTCCAGCGGTGCCGGCGCGGCCACGTCCGGCCGGTGAAGCCCGAAGATCCTCCGCACGGAGGTGGCCACCTCGTCCGGGCACTTGCCGCCGCGCACGGAGCAGAGGCGGTCCTTGACGGCATGCTTGTCGAGCGCGTCGCGATACACGGCGCGCAGGCGGCGGCGGATCTCTCGTGGGGTGAGGACGCTCTTGCCGCAGATCAGCGGCTGGGGGAGGATCTCCAGGATCCGGGTCCCACCCTCGACGAACACCTTGTAGCCGGCCACCGAGGTGACGCGCTGCGGGATGCTCTCCGCGTCGAAGACCTTGCAGAGCAGCTGCGAGGTCCGCGCGAGCACGGCGCGGGAGAGCTCGTCCGACTGACGCCTGGGATCGGCCTCGTTGAACAGCTCCTCCAGGCGCTCGGCGATCGGGCCCAGGTCCCTTTCCTCCAGGCCCTTGAACAGCTCCGACAGGTCGGGCTGGGGCTGCTCGCAGAGAAGATCTTCCGAGCGCCGCAGCGCGGCGCGCACCGCCGGAATGTCGGCCGGGCGCGCGATGCGCAGGCGCCGCTCGTCGCCACCCAGCAACCGGGCGACGGTGGCCGCGTCCTCTTCCGGGTTGCGCACCGGCGCCGCGCCCGCCGGACCGATGCACCGCCTCCCGCGGATCGGTGCGACCCAGCCGCGGATCCGGAGCAAGGCGGGCTGCGAGACGCCGGGGACCGGGAGCGGCTGTCCCGCGCGCGGGTTGACCCAATCGAGTCGGGCCTGCGCGTCCTCCAGATCCTGGATCGGAGGCAGCCCGGAGAGCCGCTTCTGGAGCGCGGCGGGATCCGGCGCGAGCGCCACCGTGATCCACCGCGCGGCAATCTGTTTGTCCGGAGGCGGCAAGGAGGCGACCTGCGCCGCCGCATCCAGGTGGAGCGCGCTGGCGCGCAGCTTTCCGCCGGCTCCAGTACGCAGTGACGTGGGCCATCCGGCCCC
>Ga0208990_1000283_pt1 | contig 11403 bp, 10 predicted proteins | sample MedBloCARef_M3_FD_187854 | JGI IMG/M metagenome (GOLD analysis project Ga0208990, IMG submission 187854) | Forest soil microbial communities from El Dorado National Forest, California, USA - Mediterranean Blodgett CA Ref_M3 (SPAdes) (version 2) | ecosystem: Environmental > Terrestrial > Soil >...
GCGCGAGATTGACGGTGATTCGCCGCGCAGGCAACGCCAGGCCGGAGGCGATCAGCGCCGAGCGAACCCGCTCGCGGGCCTCGGACACGGCCTTGTCGGGCAGCCCGACAATGGCAAAAGCGGGCAATCCGGGCGCGACCTGCACCTGCACGTCGACCGCGCGGGCCTCGATCCCCTCAAAAGCTACCGTGGAAACCCGTTGAACCATGCCGTCCTCTGCCCGGCACTAACCGTAACAAAGTGCAGTCCCGGATGCAAGAACGTTAAGGGAACAAACTGCCCCTGCTCGTGACGTCTTGAGGGGCCGTCAACCTGCGTGGACGCTCAAGCCGCTTCGAAGAAAAAGAATTCAACCCGATTTCGTCCCCTTCGCTTTGCAGCGTAGAGCGCGCTGTCGGCACTTTCGATCAAATCCTCGATCGTCAAGCGGTCACTGATGATGCCGCATGATACACCAACACTGATCGTCACAAGTTTAACGCCGTCTTTCCTGTTTAAATGCGGTAGCGCCTTCTCAGAAACCGCCTTGCACACGCGTTGGGCAATCATTTCAGCCTGAGCTTGGTTTTCATTGATAAGCAAAATAGCAAACTCTTCACCACCATAGCGCGCGGTCAAATTGCTCGCTCCGCGCAACCCGCCCGATATAGCAGAGGCAACGGCGCGGAGGCAGCCATCGCCGGCGGGATGACCATAATGGTCGTTGTAACGCTTGAAATGATCGACATCGATAAAAAGAAGCGCAACGTCCTTTCCAGCATTTGAAGGGGATGAGAATATGGCTTTACTTTCCCGATCAAAGTGGCGGCGATTGACCAAGCCCGTCAACGCATCTGTATTGGAAAGGGTCGTTAACTTCTCGCGATCGGCCGAGAGGATTTCCAAACGCAAGGCCTCTCTCGAGGAAAGAAGATAATTGAAGCGCGTGCTCCTTTCGACCCGATAACTTGTAATCAAGCTGAAAGTGCATCCCATTACCACCTGAAAGGTCAACACCCACTGCAGTTCCAAACTAATTCCCGGATGCGCAAAGATCTCCAATGTCATGATCGCGCCGCAAATCATTGAAGTCAGGCAGGCGCCCTTGAAACGAAGGGGAAGCGTCGTATTCCCGTAAATCAAACCAAGCATTGCCGTCGCGAATGCGAAAGGCGCTAAAGGTGCGGAAGAGACCGCCGGCAGCGTGGTCATTACAGTGATCACTACCATTCCGGTGCCGGTTGCGCACCCTTCCCGAAGATGGTCCGGCAAACGCGGCATGCTAAGGATTGAAATTAGAACCATCGGCACGGCAAGCGCTCGCACCAACAGCCCGATCAACCCGAGGTCCGGAATAAAAACGGAATCTGTTATAGTGGTCGTAAAAAAGAAACCAACACCAAGTGCCATCGTAAGCTGAAGTTCACGGGCTCGCCACCCGCGCGTATCAATTTCAAACCGTCGTTCGACTTCAGAACAAAATTTCAGCATTACAGAACGGCTGCTCGAGCGCCAATCTGCAGCATATCGCTGAATCTCGTTCTCAATCAGGAGAGCCGCCGACGCGTGATCGCGCTCGCCAGTTGAGGCGAACTCGTGACCAGCGATCTGCTTTATTTTCTCATTCTGCGGCATGATGATCCGGAAAGTTTTCCCTCTCACCATCGCTCTACTCAAACTTCTAAGGCCCCGTTAAATGCAAAATATGAGAATGCGAAGAAGTTGACTGATTGCCATCAAGGTAAAGCTCTTTGTAACCATAAAGAAGGCCGGACGACATGTACGCCACGGTGTCGTTTTCGGAATTACGACACCTGTAAGAATTACAATTGCAGGCTGGACGTCGCCGGCCCTGATATTGAGAGGGGTTGCGGCTCCCCGCAAGCTCGCCGATTACACTCGATCGATCTCAAGCCAGGTGCTGCATATGCAAACAATCTCCACAGTGATCGGCCGGTGGCCAGTCTGGAGCGATATGCGTGGCAAATTGTTTTTACCTACCTGCTTTCGCGGCCCGGCTGGGGAGCCATCGGAACGGAATGGTGCGAGGAGCGGCACGATATGCTTCGGGCATCCCGAGGTAAGAGCTTCTCTTCAGGCTCAATGGAACGAAAGCAGCAGCGGCGGATATCGCGCCGGCCAGGATAGGCGCCAACTCATGAGGCGCCGGATTCGATTATCGGGCCGATGACCTGTTCAGGGCTGCAGCTGCGCGTATGAGCGTCTTGAAGGCATCCTCATCTATTTCATCACCCTCATGGAGATCGATAGCGCGCCTGACGTTGCCTTCAAGGCTGGAGTTGAATAGTCCTGAAGGGTCCTTGAGCGAAGCGCCCTTGGCGAAAGTCAGCTTCACGACGCTCTTGTACGTCTCGCCGGTGCAGATCAGTCCATCGTGAGACCAAACCGGAACGCCTCTCCACTTCCACTCCTCGACCACCTCAGGGTCAGCCTGTTTGATGAGAGCGCGGACATGGGAGAGCGTCTTGCCCCTCCAGTCGTCCAGTTCCTTGATTCTGGCGTCGATCAGCCGAGAAGGGGATTCGCCCTTGGTCGTTGCGCTCTTTTTCATGTTGTTTGCACCTCATGCGGCTGTTTTTCTATCTTGCGAAGCTACCAATCACCAATCATCCGCGCCAGCCTGCACGAGGCCGGCATCCGTTCCTGCATTCCGCCCAAATCCAATCGCAAGGCCAAAATCCGCTGGAACAGGCGCATGGGGCGATCGGCGGCACCATCGGGAGGATGTCGGAAATCTGCTCGACCATCGCTTCGGCCATCGAAGAGCAGGGCGCTGCGACGCGGGAAATCTCCCGCAACGTCCAGCAGGCGGCGCAGGGCACCCAAGAGGTAAGCGCCAACATCACCGACGTTCAACACGGCGCCAGCCAGTCCGGAACGGCGTCGTCACAGGTGTTGTCGGGCGCGAAGTCGCTTTCAAGCGAGAGCAAACGGTTGCAGCTGGAAGTCGGAAAATTCCTCAATACGGCCCGCGCGGCGTAAAGCGCTTTCGAGCCAGCCTGCCGCTCCCACTTCTCGGCTCGACCATGCCATTCAAAAGAAGAACGCCAACATGCAGATCCAGGTTTCGCTGTATCAATCCTTCAAGGTTGCGAAATACGCGTGAGATGTTCCCCTGGACCAGGCCGCCTTTTGCCGCAACGACGTCATGATGCTCGGGCTAAGCAATATCAACCAGTGAAATTTGTGACGCCCTTCAGATTCGCTGGAGCATGATCCGGAAAAGTGGAAACCGGTTTTCCTAAAAGATAATGCTCAAGCAAAGAGAATGAGATCATGATGAGATTCTACCTCGTCGCATCATGATCTAGTTCAACGGGTGCAAAGCCCCGCCGTGACTGACTGGTCTGTGACCCGTGGAAGCCTAAGCAAGAATATTGACTGAGATCGACGGGCTCGTTTCCGCGTTGGGCACAGCCGCAATGTTTTGTCCGGATTCGATCTGATTGCTGAGATCCTGAATTTCCTGACCCATTTGGGCCCTCGCGCGTTCTGCCTCGATCCAATCATGGCTGGAGGTGTGTTTGATTTTTCTCTTGAGGACCAGTTCCTCAAACACGCGCTTGACAGCACCTTCGGCGTCGGCGAATGCCTTCACTGCATCGGCATCGGTTTTTACGGATGACGCCGAGGTAGCATCGGAAGGGGTGGCGGTCTGTGTGGCCAGTTTGATTGCTGGGTCGCGATCAGGTGATGTCGCGCTTGCGTCGGGTGCCGAAGCATCGGCACCTTGATCAGGCGCTGTTGAATCGCCGCTACGCCGGCTGCCTCGTGCAGCGTCGCCGTATTCGACCGCAGCTTTTCCGATTCTCTGTGCAAGTTCCTTGGCTTTCCAGGCAATCGATTTCTCGTCACCGCCAAGTGTCCGCAACAACTCAAGTTCTTTGCGAGCGCGTTCGAGGTTGTCCAGGGCGTCCTGCTTGCGGCGAGCCAACAGATTCTCTTTGGCTTTCTCCAAAGTCTTTACAGCGTCGAGATCCTTTTGTTGATCGGCGGTATCGTCCGGCGTCCCGGAGGCTGACGGCGACGCATCGGAATCCGGTTTGACGACGCGAGCGGTCGCATTCGGCACATAGAGCGCCGGTATAGAACTGGTTGATGTGATGGCCACCATCTCGGACTCCTGGCTCAATGGGCCTGAAGCTCAATGGTGTCGCTGAGATAATGAAGAATCGATAAACTCGCCGGCCTGTATCCTTAAGAATCACTTAAGCCCCTTGAGGGGCCAACCATCAACTCATCAGGCACGCTTGGCCTCGATCGCATTCCAGATTCTGGCGGCGATATCAGGCCCGCCCAGCGCCGCAATCGCGCGGATGCCGGTCGGCGAGGTCACGTTGATTTCGGTGAGATAGCCGTCGATGACGTCGATGCCGACGAATAATAGTCCGCGCTCGCGCAGCGCCGGGCCTAATGCTGCGCAGATTTCGCGCTCGCGCGGCGAAAGCTCGGTGGCCTGGGCGGCGCCGCCGCGCACCATGTTGGAGCGAAGATCGTCCGCCGCCGGCACCCGATTGACGGCGCCGGCGAATTCGCCGTCGACCAGGATGATGCGCTTGTCGCCATGTTTGATCTCGGGAAGAAAGCGCTGGATCACCCACGGTTCGCGGAACGTCACCGAAAACATGTCGTAGAGCGAGCCGAAATTCATGTCCTGCGGCATGACGCGAAAGACCGCGGCGCCGCCGTGGCCGTGCAGCGGTTTCATAACCACCGCGCCGTGCTTGTCGCGGAATGCGTTGATCTCGTCGAGATCGCGCGAGATCAGGGTCGGCGGCATCAAATGCGGGAAATCCATCACGAAGATCTTTTCCGGCGCGTTGCGCACGCTGGCGGGATCGTTCACCACCAGCGTCTTCGGATGCAGCCGCTCGAGAAAATGCGTCGAGGTGATGTAGGCGAGATCGAACGGCGGGTCTTGCCGCAGCAGGATGACGTCGAATGCCGCCAGCGGTTCGCGCCGCGGCTCGCCGAGCGTGAAATGGTCGCCGGGCTTATCGCGCACGGTGAGCAATTGTACGGGGGCGACCAGCTCCTCTCCGAGCAGCGAGAGCTTGTCGGGCGTGTAATAGGAAAGCCCGTGGCCGCGCTTCTGCGCTTCCAGCAGCAGCGCGAATGTTGAATCGCCGCGGATGTTGATGCGCGCGATGGGGTCCATCTGGACGGCGACATTCAATTTCATTTGCTGTTCCGGAATTTGGCTCTGTGGGATGGGGTCTCAGGTGCTGGCGTCGAACGCCGCCAACAGATGGCGCGGCAGCCGTCGCGGCGCAATCAGCATCGCGTCGAAACGCAGGTCGAAATCGGCGTGCTCGGGATGCACCATCAGCCAGGCTTGCGCGGCATCAATGATGCGCTGCTGCTGGCGCGGAGTCACGGCATAGGCAGCGTCGTCGAGGCTGGCGCGGGCCTTGACCTCGATAAACGCCAGCAGATTGCGCCGTCGCGCGACGATGTCGATCTCGCCATAGGGGGTGCGAAAACGTTTGGCCAGAATGCGATAGCCCTTGGCCATCAGATAGGCGGCGGCGCGCGCTTCCGCGGAGATGCCGGTTCGAAACGCCGCGACGCGCGCGGGGGCAGGGGGTTTTGGAAGCTTATCGGGCGGTAAGACACCGTCAGTCTTCGCCATGGTCGCCTTTCGCGCTGGCTTCCTTGGCGAGTTCAAGCGCGCGGGCATAGATTTCGCGGCGCGGCCGGCCGGACAATTCGACCGCGTGCGCCACCGCATCCTTCACGCTGTCGCGTTTGAGGGATGATCGCAACAGATCGTCCAGCGCATCCTCTGCCATGATCTGTGCGCCCGCCGCGGGCGGTCCGATCACCAGCACGAATTCGCCGCGCGTCTCCAGCGTGTCGGCGGCCAGCGCCAGTTCGGAAACCGATGCGCGCCTGACATCTTCATGCATTTTCGTCATTTCGCGGCAGATCGCGGCATCGCGCGCGCCCATGATCTCAGCGAGATCGGCAAGGGTGTCCTGGACGCGGTTTCCGGATTCGAACATGACCAGCGTCGCGTCGATCCGCGCGAGCTCTGTAAGTCGCGCACGGCGCGCGGTCTCTTTGGCCGGCAGAAACCCTTCGAAGAAAAACCGATCGGTGGGCAGCGCCGCCACCGAGAGCGCTGCCAGCACCGAGGATGGCCCCGGCAGCGCGATCACTGGATGACCGGCCGCGCAGACGTCGCGCACCAGCTTGAAGCCAGGATCGGAAATCAGGGGCGTGCCGGCATCCGAGACCAATGCGATGGAGGCGCCCTGCGCCAGCCGCTCCAGGATCTTTGGCCGCGCCAGCGCGGCGTTATGCTCGTGATAGGGTTTGAGCAGCGCGGACATGGCGTAGCGCTCGGTCAGCCGGCGGGTGATGCGGGTATCTTCGCAGGCGATGATGTCGACGCCGGCCAGGGTTTCCAGGGCGCGCAAGGTGATGTCGCCGAGATTGCCGATCGGTGTTGCCACCAGATGAAGACCCGGAACCGCCTTCGGCGCGGTCAGAATATGGCCGCCCACGGAAAATGTCCGGGCGGCGGGCCCGGTCAGGCCTTCAGGTCTATTTATGGGGGCAGCTTTTGCGCGCATAATGCCAATCTAGAAGCAACACGGCGCTTACGCCACAATCGTGCGTGCCTGGAAGTCCGTGCCCGCACAACGGCGAGGGAACAGGGTCCTGCAACCGGCGTCCGCGCCGCAACGCCATAATCCTTTTGTTTTGGTTAACTATTCGCCGACAATATGCCTGAATCCCCCCTCCTGATCATCGGAGGTTCAAGTCCTGGCCGATTTCGGTCGGTCAAGAGAAGAGATGCAATGGTGGGCCCGCTCAATCCTAAATCCCGCTCTTCGGGGTCAACCCGGCGCACGGCGCTAGGCCTGATTCTCAGCGCGCCCCTGCTTGGGGCTTGCGCCGGTGTGCAGCAGAGCCTCAGCTCGTTTTCCAATCCATTCGGTTCGCAGCCTGGTCCCTCGGGACCGCCTCAGCAGCCACTCGTGGCGGGCACCGGCCAGGTCAAGGTCGGATTGATCCTGCCGCTGTCGGCCTCCGGCAATGCCGGCGTCGCGGCGCAATCGATGAAGAATGCCGCCGAAATGGCGCTGGCGGAATTCCAGAATCCCAATATCCAGCTTCTGATCAAGGATGATGCCGGCAACCCGCAAGGCGCGCAGCAGGGAACGCAGCAGGCGCTCGACGAAGGCGCGGAGATCATTCTGGGTCCGTTGTTTGCGTTGTCGGTGCCGGCGACGGCCCAGCTGACACGTGCGCGGGGCACATCGGTGATCGCCTTCTCGACCGATTCGAGCGTGGCCGGCCGGGGGGTCTATCTCCTGAGCTTCCTCCCCGAGTCCGACGTCAACCGGATCATCGAATACGCTGCCAGCACCGGAAAACGGTCCTTTGCGGCGCTGTTGCCGGAGAATGCCTATGGCAATGTGGTGGAGGCCGCGTTCAAGCAGGCGGTAGGCCGCAGGGGCGGGCGCATCGTCGCGTTTGAAAAATATGGCGCCGACCGCGCCACGGCCGCGCGGACGGTGGCGCAGGCGCTTAACCAGGCCGATGCGCTTTTTATCGCAGACGATGGCGACTCGGTGGTGACGGTGACCGACGCGCTGACCGCAGCCGGGGCTAATTTGAAAAACATCCAGCTTCTCGGCACCGGACTGTGGGACAATCCGCGCGTGTTCGCGAACCCCGCCTTGCAGGGCGGCCTTTACGCCGCGCCGGACCCTTCCGGCTTCCGGAGTTTCTCAGGCCGCTACCGCGCCAAATTCGGAGCCGACGCGGTGCGCACCGCGACGCTCGCCTATGACGCGGTCGCGCTTGTCGCGGCGCTGGCGAAAACCCAAGGGCCCCAACGGTTCTCGCCGGAGGTGCTGACCAATCCTTCCGGGTTTGCCGGTATCGACGGCCTGTTTCGATTCCGCGCTGACGGCACCAACGAGCGCGGCCTTGCGGTGATGCGCGTGGGATCGGGCGGCGGCGTGCCGGTCGCCGGATCGCCAAAGAGTTTTGGCGCCTAATCTCTCGTCGCCCTGCGAAAGCAGCGGCCCATAACCACCGGGTTCAGTTGTTGCGAAAGGCCTCTGCCACATCGTCTTAACGAGAGGCCGCGCCGTATGGATCCCTGCTTTCGCAGGGACGACGCTTTGAATCTACGCCGCTAGATCAGCCACCACCGCGTCGAGCACCGGAAATCCGGCCTGGGTGACACGCAGCCGCCCGCTGGCATCGACTGATATGGCGCCCTGTTCGCGCAGCACCGCGATGCGACGCGGATCGAGCGCGCGGCCCGATAAAGCCGCATAGCGCTGCGGATCGATACCCTCAGCGAGCCGCAAGCCCATCAGCAAGAATTCATCGGCGCGCTCTTCGCTGTTCAGGCGATCGTCGGTGATGACACCGTGGCCGGTCGCCTCGACACGCATCAGCCACGCTTCAGGGCGCTTTTCGGTTGCGATCGCATGTCTGACGCCAGCGATATCAAGCCGGCCATGGGCGCCGGGACCGATGCCGGCGTATTCCTCGCCGCGCCAATAAACCAGATTATGCCTGCATTCGGCGCCGGCACGCGCGTGGTTTGAGATCTCATAGGCCGGCAGTCCATACTTCGCGCAGACATCCTGCGTGACATCATACAGCTCGCGCGCGGTCGCCTCTTCCGGCGTCTTCAGTTTGCCCGCGGCATGTAAACCGAAGAACGGCGTCTCCGGTTCGATCGTGAGTTGATAGAGCGACAGATGCTCGGCGGCCTCCGCGATCGCGAGTTTCAACTCGTCCGCCCACATCTTGGGCGTCTGGTCGGGACGGGCGTAAATCAGATCGAACGAATAACGATCGAAGGCGGTGCGCGCGATCGCAACGGCGTCGAGTGCTTCGCGCGCGGTGTGCAGGCGTCCCAGCGCCTTCAGCGAGGGGTCGTCCAGCGCCTGCACGCCGAGCGAAACCCGGTTGACGCCGGCGGTGCGGTAGCCGCTAAACCGTGTGGCCTCAACGCTGGTGGGGTTGGCTTCCAGCGTGACTTCCACGCCGGGCGCCACGCGCCAGTGTTTGCCGATCGCGTCCAAAATCGCGCCGACGGTTTGCGGCCGCATCAGGGATGGCGTGCCGCCGCCCAGAAAAATGGATGATACCTCCCGGCCTGGCGCGCGCGCGGCGGTAGTTTCGATTTCGCGTGCGAACGCGCGTGAGAATCGTTCTTCGTCGATCGGGGCGTGACGAACATGGCTGTTGAAATCGCAATACGGACATTTCGACAGGCAAAATGGCCAGTGCACGTAAACGCCGAAGGCATCTCTTCCCTCCCCCGCTTGCAGGGGTGCCGCGTCAGCGCTGGTCAAGGCAAATCTCCGCCAGCTTTACGAATGCGCGGGCGCGATGCGACAGCCCAAGCCCAAGCGGCGGCAGGCCGTGCTTCTCGATGCTGGTCATTTCGCCGAAGGTGCGGGTGTATCCATTGGGCATGAACGCCGGGTCGTAGCCAAAGCCGGCGGTTCCGCGTGGCGGCCACACCAGCGTTCCGTCGGCGCGCGCCTCGACCTCTTCGAGATGACCGTCGGGCCACGCGACGCACAATGCGGAAACGAAATGCGCTGTTCGCTGCGAAGGTGTCGTCGCGCCGCGTTCCCCTAGCAGACGTTCGATGCGCGCCATCGCGGCCATAAAATCCTTGTTGTCGCCGGCCCAGCGCGCGGAGAAAATCCCGGGCGCGCCATCCAGCGCGTCGACCACCAACCCGGAATCGTCAGCAAACGCCGGGAGTTGCGCTGATTTCGCCGCGGCGGCCGCCTTGATCCGGGCGTTGGCGAGGAATGTGTCGCCGGTCTCGTCAGGCTCGCCAAGGCCAAGCTCGCCCGCCGATATCGCCTCGACGCCGTGCGGCGCCAGCAGTTCGCGCATCTCGGCGAGCTTGCCAGGATTGTGGGTCGCGATCACGAGCTTGCCTGTGATTCGGCGATGCATGTGCTTTAAGTCTACGCTAGGGAGAGCGCGATCAGCAAAAGCGGATTTGCGACCCTACTCACGCCACGGCCATTTTCTGCAGATCCACCAGCCGCGCCACGCCCTTGCGCGCCAGCGCCATCAGCGCCAGGAATTCGTCCTGCGAGAACGGCGTCTTTTCTGCCGTGCCCTGCACCTCGATGATGCGGCCGTCGCCGGTCATGACAAAATTGGCGTCGGTATCGGCCTCCGAATCCTCGGCGTAATCAAGGTCGAGCACCGGCGTGCCGCCAAAGATGCCGCACGAGATCGCGGCCACGTTGTCGCGCAGCACGTTGCCCTTCACCATGTTGCGGCTCTTCATCCAGCCGATGCAGTCGGCCAATGCGACCCATGCGCCGGTGATCGAGGCCGTACGGGTGCCGCCATCGGCCTGCAGCACGTCGCAGTCCACGGTAATCTGGCGCTCACCGAGCGCCTCGAGGTCGAGTGTGGCGCGCAGCGAGCGGCCGATCAGGCGCTGGATTTCGACGGTGCGGCCATTCTGCTTGCCGGCGGAAGCCTCGCGGCGGGTGCGCTCCAGTGTGGCCCGCGGCAGCATGCCGTACTCGGCCGTGACCCAGCCCCGGCCCTGGCCCTTGAGCCATGGCGGCAGCCGCTCTTCCAAGGTTGCCGTCACCAGCACGTGGGTGTCGCCGAATTTGACCATGCAGGAACCCTCGGCGTATTTGACCACGCCGCGTTCCAGCGACACGGCGCGCAGTTCATCCGGCGCACGGCGGCTTGGCCGCATGGGAATCCTCCAAAAATTCAGCAAAAAGGTTGTGGCTCGCGGTGCTTGTAGGAGGGGGAAGGGGCAGCGGCAAGGCCCTTGCCACCCCTTAAGGCACTAATGCGCGCTTGTAACCGACCCCTGAGATGGACAAATTAGGGTGAGTTGTAAGGAGTAGCTTGTGGCCCACCACGATCCGATTGGCCTGATCGCGCCGAATGCCGGGCTCGCCCAGCTCAACGAGCGTTCCCGGGACATCTTTCGTCAAATCGTCGAGAGTTATCTCGCGACCGGCGAACCCGTCGGTTCGCGCAATATTTCGCGCCTGATCGCGGTGCCGCTGTCGCCGGCCTCGGTGCGGAACGTGATGTCCGATCTGGAACAGCTTGGCCTGATTTACGCGCCGCACACCTCGGCCGGCCGGCTGCCGACCGAATTGGGCTTACGTTTTTTTGTCGATGCCTTGATGCAGGTTGGCGATCTGACCGAGCCGGAGCGGCAGTCGATCCAGAGCCAGCTTACTTCCGTCGGCAAGGGGCAATCGGTCGAAGCAGCCCTTGGCGAAGCTTTGACACGGCTGTCCGGCCTGACCCGGGCCGCGGCCGTGGTACTGACCGCAAAATCCAATTCGCGGCTGAAGCATATCGAATTCGTGCGGCTGGAGCCGGAGCGGGCGCTGGTGGTGCTGGTCGGTGAAG
>Ga0208990_1000284_pt1 | contig 11401 bp, 9 predicted proteins | sample MedBloCARef_M3_FD_187854 | JGI IMG/M metagenome (GOLD analysis project Ga0208990, IMG submission 187854) | Forest soil microbial communities from El Dorado National Forest, California, USA - Mediterranean Blodgett CA Ref_M3 (SPAdes) (version 2) | ecosystem: Environmental > Terrestrial > Soil >...
CCTCGGCCTGCCCTTGCTGATCGGCGGTGCAACCACCTCTCGCACGCACACCGCCGTCAAGATCGCGCCGAGCTATTCCGGGCCCGTGGTCTATGTTCCCGACGCCTCACGCAGCGTCCCGGTGGTCCAGAGCCTGCTTTCCGCCGACAGCCGCGATGCCTTCGTCGCCCAGGTGCGAGCCGACTACGAGAAGCTGCGCGCCGTGCATCGCGACAAGAAGGGGCCCGGGCCACTGCATTCGCTCGAGGAGGCGCGACGGCGCGGCCTGAAGATCGACTGGGGCGCTTACCGGCCCCCGGAGCCGCGCAAACCTGGCATCACCGTGCTCAAGCGCTATCCGCTGGCCGAGCTCGTCGACTACATCGACTGGACGCCATTCTTCCAGGCCTGGGAGCTCTCGGGTCCCTATCCGAAGATCCTGGAGGATCCGGTCGTCGGCGAGGCAGCCCGCAAGCTGTTTGCCGAGGCCCAGGAGACCCTGCGGCACATCGTGACGACGAATCAAGTCACGGCGAACGGAGTGTTCGGCCTGTTTCCCGCGGCGCGGGTGAATGGCGACGACATCGAAATCTACCGCGATGAGCGCCGGCGCGATGTGCTGATGACCTGGCACAACCTGCGGCAGCAGAACCACAAACCGACCGGACGCGACAATCTCTGCCTCGCCGACTTCGTCGCTCCCAGGGAAAGCGGCGTGCGGGACTGGATCGGCGCCTTCGCGGTCAGTGCCGGCGGCATCGAGCGGCGCGTTGCCGAGCTGGAAGCCAGGCACGACGATTACGCCGCCATCATGCTGAAGGTGCTCGCCGACCGCCTGGCGGAAGCGTTTGCGGAGCGCCTGCACGAGCGCGTGCGGCGCGAGTTCTGGGGCTATACCGCCGATGAGCGGCTTGGAGCCCCGGAGCTGATCGCCGAGGCGTATCGCGGCATACGGCCTGCGCCCGGCTATCCGGCGTGCCCCGATCACATGGTGAAGGGGCCGCTTTTCAGCCTGCTCGACGCGCAGCGCAACGCCGACATGCGGCTCACCGAGTCGTTCGCCATGCTGCCGGCCGCGTCGGTATCCGGGTTCTATCTGTCACATCCGCAGTCGAGCTACTTCGCCGTGGGCAAGATCGGCCGCGACCAGCTCCAGGACTACGCACGTCGCGCCGGGCTGAGTGTCGCCGAGGCGGAGAAATGGCTCGCACCCTATCTCGCGTACGAGCCCGAGGCGACGCCGGCGCCGCTATAATCCGCACATGGGTAAAGGCGACAAACGTACACGGCGCGGCAAGATCTATCGCGCCAGCTACGGCAAGAAACGACCGCACCGCGCGAAGAAGAAGGCAAAGAAGACCACCTGAAGCGGTGGTCAGCTCTCCTCGCGCCGCCCGACGGGCAGGCCGAGCGCCTTCAGCTTGCGATAAAGATGCGTGCGCTCGAGCCCCGAGCGCTCGGCGACGCGCGACATGCTGCCGTGCTCGTGCGCGAGGAGATGCTCGAAGTACACTCGCTCGAACGCTTCGCGCGCTTCGCGATACGGACGATCGAACGCGACCTCCGGCAACGCGCCGGGCGCCGCGCGCGCGGCCAACGCGCGCTCCACGTCGTCGAGCTGCACTTCTTCCTCGAGCGACGTAAATGCGAGGTCTTTCACCACGCTTTCCAGCTCCGCAAGGTTCCCCGGCCATGGGTAATGACGCAGCGCGTTGAGCGCGGCGATCGCCAGCCGCCGCGGCGGGCAGACGCGCGCCTCGACGAGCTGCGCGAGCATGAGAGAAGCCAAATCCGGCACGTCTTCCGCAAACTCGCGCAGCGCCGGCAGCCTGAGTGTCAGCTCCGCGAGGCGAGTTCCCAGCTCGACGTCGAAGTCATGCTTCTCCGCGAGGCTGCGCACATCCACCGGCGAGAAACACACCAGCCGCACCTTCTGCTTCTCGGCACGCGGCAACAGGAACTCTAGGTTGCGCTGCTCGGGCCGTCCGAGGCGGCTGAGGTCGGCGACAAACAGCACGCCGCCCGCAGCCTTGCCGAGGAGCTCCGAGGGCGCCTCGGCCAGCAGCTCGGCGCTGGCGAGAAATGGCGCCCCTGGGGCCACCAGCAGGCGGGCGAACAGCTCCGGCCGCATGCCGCGCTCCCCGCGCAGCATCAAGGGTGCGGCGGACTGCGCCAGCTGGGCGAGGCGCTTCTTGGCGTCAGCGAGCGCCGTCGAGCGGCCGAGCGCGCTCAGTGCGAGCTGAGGTGCTGCCGCGGTTTCCGGATTGCGCAACGCGCGCTTCACGGTATTCAGCAGCCGTTGGAGGGCGATCGGCTTTTCGAGGAAGTCGAGCGCCCCGATGCGGGTGGCTTCGACCGCGGTTTCGATGGTGCCGTGACCCGACATCATGACCACCGGCATGGTGAGCTGCCCGCTTGCCGCCCATTCCTTGAGCAGGGTAATGCCGTCGGTATCCGGCATCCAGATGTCGAGCAGGACGAGGTCCGGGCGGGCGCGCTCGCGCAGCCGGCGCGCATCGCCCGCGCTCTCGGCCACCGTCACCTGGTGTCCTTCGTCGGCCAGGATCTCCGATAGCAGTTCCCGGATTCCGACTTCGTCGTCGACGACCAGAATTTGCGCCATATCGCTACGCCGCTTTCGCCAAGGGCAACAGTACGCTCACCGACGCGCCGCGGCTGGGCCGATTTTCGATCGCCACGCTGCCGTGGTGCTCATCGACGATCTTCTTTACGATCGCCAGCCCGAGGCCGGTGCCGCGCGGCTTGGTAGTGACGTAGGGTTCGAAGATGCGCGCCATCAGTTCCTCTGGAAAGCCGGCCCCGTTGTCAGACACCGCAAGTTTCACGCGATCGCCGGCCAACTCGGTGCGCACTTCGATCGCCGGGCTGGCGCCGGACTGCCTGACGTTCTCCAGCGCATCCTGCGCATTCTGGACGAGATTGTGGATGACCTGGCGGATCTGCGCCGAGTCGGCCCACACCCGCGGCAGCCCGTCAGTGAGACGCGTGACGATCGGCACCGTCGAATTCTCGTACAGCGCCAGTACTTGGTTCACCAACGCGTTCAGATCGAGCCGCCCGGGCTCGGGCGCCGGCATGCGTGCGTAGTCCCTGAAGTCGTCGACCATGGCCTTCAGCGCGGCGACCTGGTTGACGATCGTTTCCGTGGCGTGACGCAAGGTTTCGGCGTCTTCCCGCGGCAGCCGTTCAGCGAGCTTCATCTCCAGCCGCTCAGCGGAGAGCTGGATCGGGGTAAGCGGATTCTTGATCTCATGCGCCAGGCGGCGCGCCACTTCCGCCCAGGCGGTGGCGCGCTGCGCCTGGATCAGCTGCGTCACGTCGTCGAACACCGCTACGTAGCCGCCGCCGGTCGCCTGAGGCAAGCGCGCGCCGCGTGCGTGCAGCGTCTTGCCCGTGCCCTTCAGCGTCAGCTCCAGCTCCCAGTTCTTTTCGCCGTGCTCGCGGAATAGCTCCTGCATGCGGGTGGCGAAAGATTCGGCCTCGGCGCCAAGAATGGCCGCCGCGCCGCGGTTAGAGATGGTCAGCTGCAGCTCGTGATCGAACACCAGTACTCCGGCCGACAGGTTGGCGAGGATGCTTTCGAGGTGCCCCTTGGCCGCCTCGAGCGCGACGCGGTTGGCCTCGACCACGCGCCGCGCCTCGGCAAGCTGGCGCGTCATGGAATTGAACGATTCCGTCAGCACGCCGAGCTCATCGCGGCTGGTCACCGGGGCCTGCCGTGAAAAGTCGCCCCGCGCCACCGCCTGCGTCGCCTGCGCGAGGTTGGCGAGCGGCTCGGCCAGCAAATTGGATTGCGTCACCGCCACGGCGACCGCCACGAACAGCGCCATCAGCACTGCAAAGGTAAGGGTAACGACGTAGATTCGCTTCAGGCCGTCGCGCGAGATCGCAAGCTCCCGGTAGTCGCGGTGCGCGGCTTCCACCGCCTCGAGGCTCCTCGAAAAAGCCGGCGCCACGCTATGCCGCAGCTGCAGGAAGCGCGCTTCGTCGGATAGCGCCATCGGACCCATCGGCACCACTACCCTCAATGAGAGCGGCCGGCCGGCCGCTGACTCGACGGCGGTATAGCCGCGGTTGGCGCGCGCCTGACGAAGCAGCTGCGCGCCGGGCAGGTCCGGCAAAAGCTTGCTAACGTCTTCGCTCGCGCTCGCAATGAGGCGGCCGCTTGCCGTAAGGACCGCCGCTTCCTGGACGCCGGCTTGCTCACGCAAGCGCTCCAGCTGGGACACGATCTGCGGTGCCGAACGCCCGGCCAGCTCGAGCGCCATGGCGCGCGCCTTTGCCTGCATGTCCAGCACCGTCTGATCGATCGCCTGCTGGCCAAGTGTAATGCCGCCCTCGAGCGCGGCGTCGACCTTGACGTCAAACCACGACTCGATCGAGCGGGTGATAAATTGCACCGACACCGCGTAGACGATCAGACCGGGCACTACCGCGAGCAGCGCAAAGCGCGTCAGCAGCCGCAAGGTGAGGCGGGCTCCGAACACGCGAGCCCGATAACGCCGCGCCAGCGCGAGCAGCTGAAATGCTACTACCCCGGCGAGCAGCGCGGCGAGCGCCGCGTTGAGTGCGAGCAGCAGCGGATACTGCTGGGCGAAAAACGTAGTGTCCGCGCTCGCGGTGGCAAGCAGGAACAGGCCTACCGCTGCCACCGCACCGCCGAAGATGAGGAGCAGCATCATCTTTCGCTCGCCCCCCGTGGATCGCGGCTTTCGACCGGTGCGGGCAGCTGCTGGGGCGAGCGCACCGTGAATCGCTTCCACGGCGATTCGAGATGCAGCTCGCGGCTGGTGAGCGCGCTCAGCTGAAAAGGCTTCGGAAGCAGCGTCGTATCGAGCCGCATGCGCAGCGCCACCTCGTAGTCCGCGTCTGAAAAACTCACCGTGCGGTCGACCACCAGCCAGTTGCGCAGGCGCTTGAGCACGTTCAGTGCCTCCTCCAACGTGGCAAAATTCTGCTGCAGCAGCCCGGTCGAGAGCCGGTACTGGCGCGACAGGGCATGATAGGACAGCCTCAGCTGAAGCCGCTTAAAGGCGGCCTTGTCGTCGAACCAGTACCAGCGCGGACGCTTAAGCTCGAAGTCGACGCGAAAATAAAGCGGCACGCCGTTCACCAGCACATCCGCCAGGCGCGGCGTCAGCTCAAACACGAAGTCGGCGTCCAGCACCAGCCCATCCTCAACCGCATGCAAGCCCACGGCGCGCACTTCAATTTCATCGGCGTGCGCGGCGCGCGCGGCGAGCCATGCCAGTGCCGCGACGATACCGATGAGAAGGACGATGCGGCGCATTGCGCGTCGCGTCAGGCTTCTTTCTTGATCAGGGCGCAGTAAAACCCGTCGTGCTCCGCGCTGGGCAGCCATTGCGCCGGGCCGCCATCGGCCAGCGGGAGGCGACTTGCTCCAGGCGCTCGCGAAACGAAGGCTCCAACCAGTTGTTCGTTTTCCTGCGGGAAAACCGAGCAGGTGACATACAGCAATTTACCATCGCGGCGCAGCACCTGCCACAGCGCATCGAGGATCGCGGCTTGCTTCGCGGCAAAGGCCGGCACGTCGCGCGGCCGACGCAACCACTTGAGATCAGGATGGCGGCGCACGACCCCGGATGCTGAGCACGGCACGTCGGCGAGAACGCGGTCGAAGGGCACGCCGTCCCACCAGCCAGCAAGCTCGGTGCAATCGGCGGACTTGATGAGCGCCGTCAATCCCAGGCGCTCAAGATTGCGAGCCATGCGCGCGCAGCGCGCTGGGACCGCATCGAGCGCAGTCATCGCGACCGTCGCGGTTTCCATGATGTGCGCGGTCTTCCCGCCCGGCGCGGCGCACGCGTCGAGCACGCGTTGACCCTCGGCCAACTCGAGGCAACGCGCGGCGCGCTGCGCGCCCGCGTCCTGCACCGACACCTCACCCTGCGCGAATCCCGGCAAGCGCTCCACCGGCAGCGGGCGCTCGAGCAGGAGCGCGTCTTCGCCGATGCGGCGCGCGGCGATGGCCTGCTGCCCGAGCCGCGCCTGGTATTCGGCCAGACGCGTGCGACGACGATTGACGCGCAAGCACATCGGGGGATGCGAGTTGCCCGCGGCAAGTAATTCTTCCCAGCGCTCGGGATATGCGTCGCACAGCATCTCGATCCACCACCGCGGGTGCTGGTACCGCGCCTCCACATCGGCGCCGATCCGCGCCTCGAGGGAAGCGCGTTCGCGAAGAAACCCACGCAGCAACGCGTTGACGAAGCCTTTTGCACTCCATCGCTCGAGCAATGCGCACGCGCGTACTGCCTGGTCGACGACGGTATATTCGGCGTAACGGCCGGATTCGAGCGCGTAGAGCGAGCACCATAGCAGCGCCTCGATCAGCGCATCAGGCCGGCCGCGGCGTGACAACTCTCCCACTAAAGCCTGCACCCGGCCATAACGGCGCAGGGTGCCGTGCGTAAGGTCGATGAGTGCGGAGCGCGGCGCCTCGCTGCCCTCTTCGGCGATGCGATCGAGTTCGTCGGCAAGGCTTCTGCCGGATGCGACGCGTGCCACCATGGGGGCCGCCTCGCCCAGCGCCTGAGCGAGCGCTGCTGCGGGCTTCACCCGAAGCGCACTCCCGGAGCGAGGCGATTCCCGCGGAGAAACTCGCCCGCGGCGAGCCGCCGGCCACCGGAGCGCTGCAATTCCGTGATCGCGAGCGCGCCCTTGCCCGCGGCCACTACCAGGCCGGCATCGCCGCTCGACAGCAATTCGCCCGGCGCGCCGCGGTCGCACGTCACAGTTGCGCGCCAGACCTTGAGAGGCACGCCATCGAGCAACGTCGCCGCACCAGGTGACGGCCGGAACGCGCGCACCGCCCGCTCCAACTCACCTGCCGGCCGCGACCAGTCGAGAAGCGTCTCCTGTTTTCCGAGCTTGCTCGCGTACGTGACGCCTTGGTGCGGCTGGGGCACCGCGCGGGCGCGTCCCGCCTGCACGTCAGCAAGCGTGGCCACGATCATTTCCGCGCCCAGCACGGCAAGCTTGTCGTGCAGCGTGCCGGCGTCGTCGTCCGGCGCGATCGGAACGCTGCTCTGTGCAAGCACCGCTCCGGTATCGAGGCCCGCGTCCATTTGCATGATCGAAACACCGGTTTGCGCGTCTCCGGCAAGAATCGCGCGCTGGATTGGCGCCGCGCCGCGCCAGCGCGGCAGCAACGAAGCATGAATATTGAGGGCACCATGTGCCGCGGCATCGAGCACGGCTTGCGGAAGAATAAGGCCATAGGCGGCGACCACGAGCGCATCGGGCCGCGCGGCGCGGATGCGCGCGCTGCCGTCGGTCTTCAGCGTCTGCGGTTGGAACACCTCGAGATTCCGCTCCAGCGCGAAGCGCTTTACGGGGCTCATGGCCGCCTTCAGGCCGCGCCCGGCGGGCCGGTCCGGCTGCGTCAGTACGAGAGCGACATCATGGCCTGCTTGCAACAGGCGCGCCAGCGCTCGCTCGGCAAATTCGGGAGTTCCCGCGAAGACTAGGCGCAGGAAAGCGAGATCAGGCGGACTTGCGCAGCTGCTTCGCGAGCTTGGCGCGGATGCGCTGCTGCTTGAGCGGCGATAGGTACTCGACAAACACCTTGCCCTGCAGATGATCCATCTCGTGCTGGATGCAAACGGCAAGCAAGCCCTGCGCTTCGAGCGTGAATGCCTTGCCGTTCTGATCGTAGGCGCGCACCTTCACGCGCTCAGCGCGCTCGACCAGTTCGTAGATGCCGGGTACCGAGAGACATCCTTCCTCGATGTCGGATACGCCGGTCGCTTCGACAATCTCCGGGTTCACGAGCACCACCAGGGAGTCGCGGCGCTCGGAGACGTCGACGACGATCACCTGCTTGTGCACGTCGACCTGGGTCGCGGCAAGGCCGATGCCAGGCGCCGCGTACATGGTTTCGGCCATGTCGGCGACGAGCCTTTTCAGCGATTCGTCGAAAACGGTGACCGGGGCGGCTACTTTATGCAGCCGGGCGTCGGGGTAACGAAGAATGCTCAGAAGCGCCATCTAGAGACAATTCACTTGCAAATTGAATAGATTATGTGGAAAATCTCAGGCAACGTATAAGCTGTTGAGTCTTTGTGCTACATTGGGGTAGACAATCCGATTTTCCAGCCGGTCCAGGATGCCGCGAAAGGGACGGGGTCGCCATGGTCCAGCAAGTGCGTAAGTCTATCACAGCGCTCGCTTTCTTCGTTATCTCGGGGACGGTATCCGGGCAGGCGGCGCAGGCCCCGCTCACCCTCAAGCCCGACGCCCCCGACCGCTATGTCGTGGTGCCTAGAGACACGCTTTGGGGTATTTCAGAGCGATATACGGATTCGCCGTGGCGTTGGCCAGAACTCTGGAACATGAACAAGGAGCAAATCCAGAACCCGCACCTGATCTATCCCGGGTACGTGATCCTGCTGGACCGGGCAAAAGGCACTCTGACGATAGCGCGCCCGGGCACCGAACCCGCAACCCGTCCTGGGGCAGCGCCCGCGACTGGGGCCGGCGCGAAACTGAGTCCGCGCGTGCGGGCCGAGCCGCTTCCACGCGAGGAAATTCCCAGCATTCCGGCATCGGTGATCGAGCCGTTCCTGACTCGTCCGCTGGTAATTGAACCCGACGGACTTGACAAGGCACCCACGATCGTCGCGACCCAGCGCGACAGCGTGTTGCTCTCGGCTGGCAACACGGCTTATGTCCGCGGCATCGCCGGTTCGGTAGAGGAAAGCTGGTACGTGTACCGGCGCGGCAATCCGCTGGTCGATCCGGAGACCAACCAGACGCTTGCTTACGAGGCGATCTATCTCGGCACCGCGCGGGTCACGCGTCCCGGCGATCCGGCAACGGTGGTGCTCACGAGCGCGGTCCAGGAAGTGGGCGCCGGCGACAAGCTCGTGGCTGCTACCGTGGCGCAGCCGATCAACTACGCGCCCCACTCGCCTGCCACATTCCTCAAGGGCCGCGTGATGTCGATTTACGGCGGCTTAGGCAAGGTGGCTGAAGCCGGGCCGCTTTCGGTCATCACCATCAATCGCGGCAGAGCCGATGGCCTTGAGGTCGGCCACGTTCTCGCGCTTTACTCGCTTGGCGGCACCGTGCGCGACATATCAAAGCCCAGGGGCGCGCCGGATGCATTCATAAAGCTTCCGGAGGAACGTTCCGGACTTTCGTTTGTGTTTCGCGTTTTCGACCGGGTATCCTACGCGCTGGTGATGCACGTCACGAGGCCTGTTAGTCCTCTGGATGTCGTCCAGACACCATAACAAGAACAAAACCGAGGCCAGTCTCCCCGCTTCGTCGCCGCCGGCATGACGCGCGATCCCGGGCTGGCGAGCTGGCTGCAACTCTCGCTCACTCCCGGGCTTGGTGGCGCCGCGATCCGCGGCATGTTGCGCCAGTTCGGCCTGCCACAGGCCGTCCTCGAAAGAAGGCGCTCTGAGCTGACCGCGCACGCCCCACCGGCCGTCATCGACGCGCTCGACTCCCAGCCCGTGCGCGATGCGGTAGCGCGCGCGCTGGAATGGGCGGCTGCCCCAGGGCACGACGTCGTGACGCTTGCCGACGAACACTATCCCCATGCATTGCTGGAGACGCCGGACCCGCCACCAGTCCTTTACGCGCTCGGCCGCACTGAGCTTCTGCAGCATCCCTCGCTCGCCATCGTCGGCAGCCGCAACGCCACGGCGCAGGGCGAGCATAACGCCGAGAGCTTTGCCAAGGCGCTGAGTAACGCCGGACTGAGCATCGTGTCGGGGCTTGCGGTCGGCATCGACGCCGCGGCGCATCGCGGTGGTCTGGCCGGCACCTCCTCCACCATCGCGGTGCTCGGCACCGGCATAGACGTCGTCTATCCCAAACGCAACGTCGAGCTCGTGGCCGCGATCGCCGAGCGCGGGCTTCTCGTAAGCGAATTCCCGCTCGGCACCGCGCCGCTTGCGCACAACTTCCCGCGCCGCAACCGCTTGATCAGCGGGCTGGCGCAGGGCTGCCTGGTGGTCGAGGCGGCGCTCGCCTCCGGCTCTCTCATTACCGCGCGCACCGCGGCCGACCAAGGACGCGAGGTGTTCGCCATTCCCGGCTCGATCCATTCGCCGCTTTCCAAGGGCTGTCACGCCCTCATCAAGTCAGGGGGCAAGCTCGTCGAGTCGGCAGAGGACGTGCTCGCGGAGCTGACCGGGTTTCGGCGCAGCGGCTACGCGTCGACGGTGGAATCCGGCGCGAGCGACGAGGTTGCCGCGGGCCTGCTTGCGCACATGGGACACGATCCGGTCGACGTCGATTCGCTGTGCGCGCGCGCCGGCATGTCGGCTGAACAGGTGTCGTCGGAATTACTGCGGCTCGAGCTCGATGGGCGCGTCACGGCGCTGCCCGGCGGGCTGTTTCAACGTCTTGAAAAAGGGAAGCGCGGGTAAACGCAAAGCCCTGGTGACCCGTTACTAGGAGGGAGACTGCTATGTACGACATCCTCGTCTACCTGTTCGAGAACTGCCAGCAGGCCGAACTGGCTTACGACCGCGAGCGCGTCGCCAAGAAGCTCTCGGCGGCGGGCTTCGACGACTCGGACATAAGCGAAGCGCTGCACTGGCTGGCGGGCGTGCTGCGCGCGCCTCACGGGGTGCCGCAAAAGCTGCCGGACTCGCGGACCAGCTTTCGGGCCTTCGCGCCTCGCGAGCTGGCAAAACTGGACGCCGAATGCCGCGGCTTTCTCCTGACGCTGGAGCAATCTGGGATTCTCAACCCGCAGACTCGCGAGCTCGTGATCGAGCGCTCGCTCGCCGCCACCGGTGACAGCCTGACGCTGGATCAGTTGAAGCTCATCGTGCTGATGGTGCTGTGGAACCAGCAGATGCCCACCAGCCGCCTCGTTGCCGAAGACCTCTTCAGCGCGCCGCACGCGCGGCTTCCCAACTAACACTCTTAACTTACGCGCGCACGCGTGCGCACGCGCGTGCGCGTTCTGCTCTCTTCTCCCAACTGGGTGAAGCGTGGTTGAACCGCTTGCCCGTTTGCACTTATCATCTCCGGCCTTTCGCGTCGTATGGGAAAAAAACTCGTCATCGCAGAGAAGCCGTCGGTCGCCGCCGACATCGCGCGCGCGCTCGGTGGCTTCGTGCGCAAGGGCGACTACTTCGAGAGTGACGAATATCTGTTGTCGTCCGCGGTCGGCCATCTGCTCGAACTCGCGGTTCCGGACGCGTACGAGGTGAAGAAAGGCAAGTGGTCGTTCAAACACCTGCCGGTGATTCCGCCGTACTTCGAGCTAGCACCGCTCGAGAAGAGCGAGCAGCGGCTCAACCTGCTGCTGCGACTGATGAAGAGAAGGGATGTGAGCGGGCTCATCAATGCCTGCGACGCAGGACGCGAGGGCGAGCTGATCTTCCGCTACATCGTCCAGCACGCGCGCATC
>Ga0208990_1000285_pt1 | contig 11396 bp, 8 predicted proteins | sample MedBloCARef_M3_FD_187854 | JGI IMG/M metagenome (GOLD analysis project Ga0208990, IMG submission 187854) | Forest soil microbial communities from El Dorado National Forest, California, USA - Mediterranean Blodgett CA Ref_M3 (SPAdes) (version 2) | ecosystem: Environmental > Terrestrial > Soil >...
TCGCCGTCGACCACCCGGATGATCCGGTCGACGCCGGCTGAAATCCCGCCGGCAAAATCGCCGCTCCTGAATCTCGGCGTAATGATCTCGTCGATGATGCGTTTTGAGGTGACGTCGGTCAGCGCGCCTTCGAGCCCGTAGCCGACCTCGATGCGAAGCTTGCGGTCGTCCTTGGCGACGACGAGAATCGCGCCGTCGTCGATCTTCTTGCGTCCGATCTTCCAGCTTTCCGCGACCCGCAACGAATATTGCTCGATGGTCTCCGGCGCGGTGGTCGGCACGATCAGCACCGCGACCTGACTGCCTTTCCTCGCCTCGAAATTCCTCAGCGTTTGGTTCAATGAGGCCATTTCGTCGCTGGAAAGCGTTCCGGTCTGATCGACAACCCGCCCGACCAGAGGCGGCACCGCGACGTCGGCAAAGGCCGCGAAAGCCCAGCACACCATCAGCGCAAGAAGGGAGGCTCTTGCAGCGTTCATCGCGATCAATCTGGTTGTCGAACTACTTTGCCGGCGCTGGAGCCGGTGGATTGAAATCCACCTTCGGCGCAGTCGAGATTTCCTTTTCGTTCTCGACGGAGAAATTCGGCTTCTCCTTGTACCCGAACGCCATCGCCGTCAGGTTGGTCGGAAACGAGCGAATCGTGACGTTGTAGTCCTGCACGGTCTTGATATAGCGGTTGCGCGCCACCGTGATGCGGTTCTCGGTGCCCTCCAGTTGCGCCATCAGGTCGTGAAACAGCGCGTCGGATTTGAGCTGCGGATAGTTCTCGGTGACGACCAGCAATCTCGACAGCGCGCTTGAGAGTTCGCCCTGCGCCGCCTGGAATTTCTGGAACGCCGCGGGATCGTTGAGAACCTCCGGCGTGGCCTGGATGCTGCCGACCTTGGCGCGGGCGTTGGTCACCCCCAGCAGCACATCCTTTTCCTGTTGCGCAAAACCCTTCACCGAATTGACGAGGTTGGGCACCAGATCGGCGCGGCGCTGGTACTGGTTGACGACCTCGGACCAGTTCGACTTGACCTGCTCGTCATTGGTCTGGATCGTGTTGTAGCCGCAATTGGTGAGACTCAACGTCGCCAGCGCCGCCAGCACGGTCCATAATCTGCGCATCGAATTCTCTCCCTTACATTGTTCCGCAAGGTATCAGAACGATCCCGCATAGGGGTAGTTCCTCGTCATTCCCCGATGCGCCAATTGGCGCATCTGAGGGCGAAGCATCGAACCCCAGATGTGCAATTGCACATCGGGGAATCTCGAGATTCCGGGTTCGCGCTGGCGCGCGCGCCGTCTTCCGGTCGGTCGTCGATGAACTGCCCCTTCCCGGTGAGAAGTCTCTGGTCCTCAAGCCGCCGGACGGGCTGGCCCGCACCGAAACGCATATTGCCGGGAAGAATATTCATCAGTTTGTCCTTCGAGTCTTTTGCGAGTCTTTTGTTCGATTGGGCGGGTTTTAGCGGATAGGCAAGTTGAGGGCCAACCCCCCGGTGGCGCATTCAGTAAACCGTTGGCCGGGGCGGGCCTCTTGCTCCGTCATTCCGGGATGCGCCGTCAGGCGCAGACCCGGAATCTCGAGATTCCGGGTTCGCGCTGGCGTGCGCCCCGGAATGACGGATCACCCGATATCCCGCAGCACCGCTTCGACGGCCTTGCGCTCATCCGCCGTGAGCGCGGCCTGGGGGGCGATGGGATCGCCGACCTCGTAGCCCTGGATCGCAAGCCCAGCCTTGATGCACGCCGCCAGATTGTAACGCGCGAACGCTTCGTTGATGCGCCACAACCGCCGCTGTAGCGCCAGCGCATCGTCCCAGCACGCGGCCGTGCAGAGATTGTAGAGTTCGACGCTCTGGCGCGGAATGAGGCAGGCCGGTCCCGCCATCCATCCGACGCCGCCGATCAGCATCACCGCGGCCGGGATATGCGCCGACGCCGAGAACACGCGGATGGAGTCGCCGCAGCGGTTCATGATCGACAACAGCCGCCCGGTATTGGTCGAGGCGTCCTTGATGTAACCAATGCGCGGATGCGCGGATAGTCGCGCGATCACGTCGAGCGACAGATCGGAACGCTGAAACTGCGGATTGGTGTAGATCACCACGGGAATATCGACCGCATCCGCGATGGCGCGAAAATAGGATTCGACCTGCGCATCGCCGAGCGGGAAGTAGGCTTCCAGAATGGCCAGGATGCCGTCGGCACCGAGCTGCTGATAGGCTTTCGCCTGCGCGACCGCATCCGATGTCGAAGTCGAGGCGACGCCGGCCACCACGGGCACCCGGCCGTTGGCCGCTTCAATGGTGGTTTGCACCACCGCCATGCGTTGCGCGTGGTTCAGATAGGCGAACTCGCCGGTCGAGCCGAGCGGTGTCAGCCCGTGCACGCCGGACTTGATGAGATCGTCGCACAGACGGCCGAGCACGCCGGTGCGGATTTGCCCCTGGGCGTCGACAGGCGAGACCAGATAGGGAAAGACGCCGTGAAAGTCAGGCATGGTGGGGATCGTGCCTTGATCGGCGCTTCAATTAGCGGTGGCGCGCCACTCAGAACAAAATTGCGAACTCTTATGTAGTTGAAATTGCCATATAGCCCAGGCGCCCCTCCCCAAGCAACCAAGTTTGCGGCGCGGGCACTGCTCGCTCATATACGACGCATGAAACCAACGAGGCTTGATCGTCACGCACATCGTGGAGTGCGGAAACCTGAGCTTCGGGCCGCCTGTGTCGCCTCCCAAATCCGGGCGGGCGTTGCGGGCATGTCGAGATGCCGCACGCCCAAGGGCATTAGCGCGTTCATCACGGCGTTCATGATGGTGGCAGGCGCAGCGATTGCGCCGGCCTGACCGCTTCCCTTCACGCCCAGCCGGTTGGCGCGGCTTGGAAACTCAGGTGTCAGGTTGCCCTCGAACGAAGGAACGTCACCCGCACGCGGCAGGGCATAATCCATCAGCGAGCCTGAAAGGATCTGGCCTGTCTCGACATCGAACAGCGCTTGTTCGAGCAGCGCCTGGCCGATCCCTTGCACCACGCCGCCATGCACCTGGCCCAGTGTCAGGCGAGGGTCAAGCAGGCGGCCGTAGTCGTCGAAGATCACGTAGCGGTCGAGCGTCACTTCACCCGTCGCAGGATCGATCTCCACTTCGGCGACATGGCACCCGTTGGGGAACGTGTAGCGGTCGCAGAGATGCGTCGCCTGGTGCGCCAGACCGGGCGCAACATCGCCGGTCACCTGGTATGAGGCACGCGCCACCTCGTCCAGGCTGATCTCCTGTCCGGTCGCGGCCACGCGCAACATGCCTGCTTCGTAGTGAACGGCATCGGCGCCGGTCTGCAGCAAGCGTGCGGCAAGCCGCCGCGCATTCTCGATCAGGCCTTCGGCCGCGAGCAACAGAGCGGTGCCGCCCTGGTGCATGGATCGCGCCCCGCCATGCCCACCTCCACTGCCGAGATCGTCGGTATCGCCCTGCCGAAACCGGAAGCGCTCGATCGGCAAACCAAGCGTATCGGCTGCGATCTGCGCATACGTTGTCTCATGGCCCTGGCCATTGGAATGGGTGCCGACCTTCAGATAGATCCGGCCGTCCTCGCCGTAATGCAGTTCCGCCACTTCGTTGGGCTGGCCGCGCGCGGTCTCGAGAAAGCAAGCATAGCCGAGGCCACGAAGCTTGCCCTGCGCGCGCGAGCCTTGCCGACGCGCGTCGAATCCTGCAGCTGCAGCGACTGCAAGATCGATCGCGTGAACAAAGCTGCCTTGCTCGACCGACAGCCCCATCGCGGTGCGATGAGGAAAACTGCGAAAGATGTTCCTGCGCCGCAGCTCGAGCGCGTCCATCCCGAGTTCGGCCGCGGCGGTGTCGATGCATCGCTCAACCAGATAGTTCGCCTCGGGTTTGCCGGCGCCGCGATAGGCGTCGACCGGCGTCGTGTTGGTGAAGACGCCGCTGGTCTGAAATGCGACCAGCGGGATGTCGTACACGCCACCCATCGCGCTACCCATCGCCATGGTCGGCACGACCGGCGCCACTGTCGAGACATAAGCACCCATATTGGCAAGGATTTTGGCTTCGAGAGCCAGGAATTTGCCATCGCGATCGAGCGCAAGGCGAGCCCGGACGAGGCTGTCGCGGCCATGCGCAGAGGCAATGAAGTCCTCGCTGCGGTCCCCGATCCACTTCACCGGGCGGCCGACGCGGCGCGCCGCCCACAGCACCAGCACCCATTCCGGATAAAGAACGTTCTTCATCCCGAAGCCGCCGCCGACATCGGGAATACTGACGCGAAGTTTTTCGCGCGGGATCCGGAACACCGAGTCTGCGAGCAGATCGCGGATCATGTGCGCGCCGGCGGCTGAGGCGGTCAGGTGCAGACGGCCGTTCGATGCGTCGAATGCGCCCAGCGCACCGCGCGTTTCCAGCGGCGCGGCCACCACGCGATTGTTTATCAGCTCGCATTCCACGACATGGGCGGCACCGTGCATGGCCGCCTCTACAGGGCCGATCTCGCCGCGCTGGAATTCAAACGCGACGTTGTTTTGGGCCTGCGGCCAAATCGACGAATTTCCCGACCGAACTGCTTGTGCCATCGAAATGACCGGCTGCAGCGGTTCGTAGTCGACGACGATCGCCTCGGCTGCATCGCGTGCGGTTTCGGCGCTTTCCGCGACCACGAACGCGATGGGCTCCCCGACATAGCGAACGACTTCGCGAGCCAGCGCGTGGCAGGGCGGAACGATGAGGGGCTTCGCCATCGGGATGTTGGTCACCGCGCAAGGCAAGGGTCCGATATTGTCTGCAGCCAGATCGAATCCGGTGAGAACGGCCGCGACGCCTGGTATCCGAAGCGCCGCATCGACATGGATCGCGACGATGCGCGCGTGCGCATGCGGCGAGCGGACGACGACGCCATGGAGAACGTCTGGCACGGACAGATCGGCGATGTAGCACCCTCGCCCCCGCACGAAGCGCTCGTCTTCAAGGCGGTTGATGCTGCGGCCCAACAACTGCTCGGTCATGCGAAGGTGTATGGAACGCGAGGGCTACAAAGGCAACAGCAGCGATGCGGATGGGGGAGCAGAACGAATTCGGACAGCGACCAGGCGTGGAAATATCCGCCAAATAGGAAGCTCCGTCGCCGCGAACGATTCAAAATACGCATCCAGGAATGTTGAATAGCAGCCCGAGTCCATGCCTATCGACCTGCGTTCATCCTCTTCGTCACCCAACCAGACCAATCCCCAGGGAGCGCGCGGCCAAGGCTGAATGCGATGAACTATGTTGGTGTTGGGCCAAAACCCAAGAACTCGGTGGGAGCACAAGGCTTCCGCGTTGCCCCAACGCATGTGTCCGTGGGTGTTAAGCTGTAGTTGCAAGGCTGTTGGATAGCGCGTTCAAATAGCCAAGTGCCAACCTCTGAGCCTCCGCCTAGCCACCAGGTCCCCCGATGAGGGCCGCCAGCTCGAACACCTTTCGCCTCAGGTCCTCGACCTTTCGAGCTAGCAGCAAATCCTGCCGATCCGCCATCAGGATGGCCCCCCTCCACGTTGCCAACAATGGCTTGTCCGCCGTTGTGGACGTGGACGTGTTCGACAGTTACTTTTTGTTGGCCTTTGCCGCGATGCCGATTCAACGCCTCAAGCAATGTCGCGTGAGTTCGCGAAAGCTTAGGTGCCGAATGCACGGTGGTCCGTCACCGGGTGCACCAAAGGGCAATCGGAATGCATTCAAGCACGGTCGCTATACAGCCGAGGCGATTGGGAACCGGCGGAAATTATCCGCAATGCTCATTGCGATGAAGGCTCTCGCAGGCATGGTTTGCGATTGAATTGCTCCGATGTTCGCTCATGGTGGCAAAGCGGACTTGCCCCACAGAATCCAGCTTCTGGATGCCCCGTGCGCCGTGGCCCCCGCTACACCGACTGAGATGCCCGCGGATCGGCGGCGCAAGTTTGCAATATCGGCGGCAAAGACTATTCACGATCGGTTCAGGCAGCATAATCTTAAATGATCGGGTCTGGAGGACCATTCATGAGTGCAAAGTCATTAGCCCTGCTAAGCGCAACGGCGCTTCTCGCTGTCGCTTCCGCTACAAATGCTCATGCGCAAGGTTGGCGCAACGATGGTGGTTCCGGCTACGGATATCGTCCCCGCTGTCTGTCGAGCTATGGCATCAACGAAAGCTTGGCGAGACGTGGCCTATACCCCCTCGCCAATGTGGGGGGCGATCCATATGGAAGATACATCTATATGCGGGTTGCTCGGGGGAATGAGCAGTTTGTCGTGACCGTTGACGGCTGCACTGGACAAGTCATGCGATAAGCCAGAGGCGGCTATTTCGCATCGCCGAGTGGTCTATTTGGGGACTGATCTGGGGACCACAAGCTCCTAACACAGTTGTATATTAACAAAATCAGATACTTATATAGTTTTGCTGGCGGAGCGAAAGGGATTCGAGCTGCCGGTACGTTCTGCTGCCAAGCGTGTTCACGTCCGTTGACGGTTCAGCGAAAAGTCCGGGGAGCGTGGCTTCATATGCGAGAGGCGCGGTCCCACTCCCGGGCCGAGATCGCGATTGTCGCGATCATCCCCGCTTATCTCGACGACATCAACGGCGCCGTGCAACGCGGCTGAAAAGACCTTCGCTAACCAACCGCGTAATCGAGCGAGAGATAGCGTAGCGGCACGAAAAATATCCGTTAGGGTTTCAAACGAGACACTGACTGGAGACCGCCGAAGCGCAATACGCTAAGTATTTGAAATTATGGCGCGCCACCCAGGATAAAACTGCGAACTCTTATGTGATTGAGGTAGCTATCGCTAGTTCGAACGCTCTTCCGAAGGCATCTTCAGTGTCGCTTTCGACCTCCGTCTTCCAAGAAGAACATGGAGAGGCAGCCACGCGGGCAGGCAAAACCCGGCGACAATATGTATCCAGCTCATCCAGGGTCGCACGGCTTCGGACCCCAGATAATAGAGCCCGAAGGCCGTCATGATCAGGAGCGTATTGAGCGTGATCATCACTGATCCCGACACCAGGTTATTGCCGCTTCGCCAAGAGCGCAGCATGTGCACCGGGATCAGGGCGCCCAATAACAGCAATGTCAGCATGGCGGCGCCGCCGTGGCCCATCAGCAGGTTGGCGGCGGCTTGCTGCCATATCTCGTCGCTGGAGATATTCTTTTGCCAATCCGCGACAAGCCAACTGGCCCCGGTCAAGAACAGAACCGTGACGGCCGCATAGATCGAAAAACGAAATGCAGGTTTAAGCCGCAAGGTGCACTGCGTGATGCCAGTCGGGGGTGATATGAACGTCGCCGTCCGTCGAAATCAGTAGCGCACTCGCGTTGTAGTGCTCAAGCACCTCAGTTGCGTCAGTGCCGGATATCATGACAATTTTCGTCAACGCGTCGGCGACCATGCAGGTGGGTGCGCGCACCGTAGCCGCATCGATGGTGTCGGTTGGCTTGCGGCTGCCGGGATCGACCACTGCCGAAGCCGTTGTCTCCGACGACCGAAACGGATCGAAGCGGCGCGCCGTCGACGCGATGGCTCCATCGGTGATCTCGACGCGACAGATCGGGCGTCCCGGATCGCGCGGATCGCGAATATGGATCATTTGCGGGTCGCGGCCGAATACAGCAAGATCGCCGCCAGCGTTCACTATGCCGGATTGCACGTCGAAGCGGCGCAGGGCCTCGACTGCCCGATCGGCCGCGAAGCCTTTCGCAATTCCTCCGAGATCAATCCTGACATCGGGGCTTCGGAAGCGGACGGTTTCTCCTGGAAACAATTCGATCGCATCAGGCAGTTGCGGCCCGGATGGAATTGGGGGATCGCCGGCGGAGCGAGGCAGAAGTCCCATCGTCTGCAAGGTCGGAGCGACAGCGATATCGAAAATGCCGTTCGAGCGGCGATGCATTTCAACCGCGGCTTCCAGAACTTCAAACGTCCAGGCGTGAACCCTGGTTGGCCGAAGACCAGCTTGGCGGTTGAGGCGGCTTACGTCGCTGTCCGCCGCGTGAAAGCTCATCAGCCGATGGACATTTGCGACGGCCTCGAACGCCGCGTCGACGGCGGCTTCCATCGCGAATGCGGCCTCACCCGTCACCCCGATCTCCACGAAGGTGCCAAGCAGCGGTCGGGCGCGGCGAATGCTATCGGAGCCGGTTGCCATAGATAGCCAGTATCCTTTTCACCCCTTCGGTCAGATGCGTCGATGACAACGTCGCGCCTGCGATATTGCGTATGTCGCTGTTGATCCTGAGCGCGCTGCCGCTGGACTTTCCTACGAACTGCGAAAGCCAGCTCGGGCTGTTCACCTCCCCGCCATAGGATTCCCTGTACTGCAGGATCTCGACTTTCTGCACGACGCCGCTGGTGCTCAGCGCAACCGCATAGTCGATAAACAGGTGCTTGCCGACGACGCGGTCGAAGACAAAAAATCCGATGACCCGACCGCCGGCTTCGGCCTTCCAGACCCGGCCCGCCTGCACTTCTGTAAACTGCGTTGCCGACGGAAACGCCTGCTTCTGTGCTTCGCCGATCGAGAGATATTGGATGGCATAGGCGGGCGGCGCGATCGACGCGACCGCTACCGCCGGTGCTGCATATCGAACCCACTTCGTCATGCTTCCGTCATCTCCCGGATCAATCTGGAAACCGTCGTTTTGTTAAGCCGCCAAGCCTTCTCCTTGGCCGTAGCTAGAAGAAAAATCCGACTCCGCCAAGGAAAGAATCGGAAAGCGCGCCTACGATCGACTTGTCGATCACCCTTTGATAGGTGGCCTTTAGCACGACCTTGGGCGAAGGAAAGACGGCTACGCCGGCGGTATGGTACTGACGTTGACCCGCGCCGGTCGGGGTGTTGTCGTCGGTGCCGGCGAAGCCTGCCGTTTGGAAGTCTTGACGGGTATACCGGTAGAACGGGACGGCCTCCCATTCGCTGTTGATGATGGTTCCCAGCGGTACGTGATACGCAACCTCCCCCGAGTAACCCCACATCTTCTCGCCAACGTTATTTGTCGGGTCGCTATCATTATTTGCGCGCAGGTTTTCGGGATGGCCAAACCTTGCCTGAACATACTCGCCGCGCAATTCGAGACCGGTACCCTGAACCCGGTAGCGGAATTCAGCATCGAACAGTGCGAGGCTCGATCCTCCGAGTATGTTACCGAGGTCGTCGTGCGCTCCACGCGGGGTCGTGTTCGGTGTGTAGTAGGCGCTCACGCTGCCGGCGAATCCCGGCAGGAAGGGCGGCGCGAAATCCAGTTTTCCGGCATAAGCGAGGGTGTTGCTCAGCTGGCGGAAGTCGCCGACAACGGGCCTTGAATTGGCGAGCGCGCTCAGCCCGTCGATGCCTGCGGCGTAGCCGGTCGGGAAGGGCGGAACGGTATTTGCGTCCGTGCGCAATCCGAAGTCGTCGCCGAAGTCCTCGACGCTCGAACTGACCTGAATTTGGTAACTCAGGCCGTCAGCAATCCGGCCATAGACGCTGCTTGACGGGACATGCCAGGTCGAGGGAATCAGACCGTTATAAAGTTGCGGGCGGTTCACGCTGTAAAACTGCGTGGGCTCGTGATGCTGGTTGATGTAGCCAATCGGCACGAGATCGATACCGGGCGAACGCCAGTTGAATTGGTCCATAACCTTGAAGTCTACCCAGATTTGCTCGATCTCGGCCGAACCGTGCCGTTTGTCGTCCGAGTCGAATGCGATGCCGCCGTGCTCGAACTCGATCTCCGCATTGAAGATGATGTTGGGAGTGATCGCGTAGGTCGGGAGAAGCACGATCCGGTGAGCGTCGAAGCCTTTTTGCCATTGACCATTGGCAGCCGGATTTTGCTGGGAGCCGAATTTGATTTCGCCATACGCTCCGATGCTGAGACCGGGAACGGGTGAGTCGGCGAGCCCCACAATGCCATTGTTTGCGGGCGCCGTCGGGGTCGGAGATGGCGCGGTGCTCGCGATTTCCGCTCTTGCGGCGCGCGCAGGCGCGGTTGGCTGCGCAGATGTTGTGGGCTGAGCATTGGACGGGGCTGCAGCCGGCGGCGTCGAAGGTGGAGCGGCTAAAGGCCCGGCTTGGGCGGCCGCCTGTTTCTGCTTGAGCTTTCCCTCAAGCATTTGAATCCGCTGCTCCATCTTTTCCAGTTTTTTCAGCAGCGCGTCGTTTGCTTCACCGTCCGCTGCCCAGGCGCCGCTGCAGCCTATGATGGACATTGCAGTTGCCGCGAGCAGCGCCCTTCGCCTTGAGCAACGAACCGGTTGGATGATCGAGACAGGCAAACGTGAAAACTGGTGCAACGACATGGGTCCCCCAAAATCCGCGGAGATCAAAGTTTCCGCGACATCCGGGGACCTAACACCGTTGCAAAACATTTCTGGAATCGGAAATGGTTTGCTCGACTGGAATCTCTCTATTTTAGAATTAGAACAAAACCAAAGTGATCCGACATTCGCTGATCGTGGCCGTCTGAAGCGGACAGTGCCCTACGTCCCGAACGCAGTGAATATCTTCTAAGTTGTTGATTTTTCTTGCTACGACAGGTGCTTCCGCCACGTTTTGTTCACGGTCGTTTCACCTAATTCGTTGCGATTTCGTTGCGGCGTTCTCGGGCAGAACGGCGCCTGCTGGGGGTCAGATCTTGCCGCTGCACAGCCCGTGACTCGTGACTGTCACAGGTTCTTTTCGGCACCGGCCTGGAAACCGGCATCACCATCAATGTCGCTACCGACGCGTCGGTGACTGCAACGGCAGGCAACGGATTCGAATTTGACTCCGGAACAGTTAACAATTCCGGCACTGTGAAAGCAGCGGGCGTCGCGATCAACGCGGCCGACGTCACCGTGAATAATTTCACCCACAGGCTCATCACGGGGACCACTGGCGGAATTTCTGGCACCAACGTCGATGCGGCCCTCGCCCAACATGGCGCGCGAGGGTCGCGAGGCGCGAACGTGTGTCTGAAGAATGCAAGCGCGCTACACTCTCAGCCGTCATCGCCCGCCAACGGGTCGGCCGAATGGCCGCCCGATGACAGGCTCCGGCGGGCGATCCGGTATTCCGAGGGGTCAGTGACAGGGCCGAGAAGCCGTGGCGTACTGGATACTCCGCTTTCGCGGAGCATGACGGTCATTGCGAGCAGCGACTGCGTCCGCCGTAGCTCGCAGAGCGAAGGCGGAAGGCGGAAGCGATACCCATCAATTGCATTTTGTGTGATGGGTATCGCGGAGTTTATCATCGGGCGCGCATTCGCGCGACCCGTTGGCTCCACCCATGCTACGAACTGCTTAGCGCCGACCCGTTGGCGCGCAATGACGTTGGCGAACATCGTAGCCCGGATGGAGCGCAGCGAAATCCGGGACTCACGCGACCCCGGCCCCGGATTGCGCGGAGCCTGTCATCGGG
>Ga0208990_1000286_pt1 | contig 11391 bp, 10 predicted proteins | sample MedBloCARef_M3_FD_187854 | JGI IMG/M metagenome (GOLD analysis project Ga0208990, IMG submission 187854) | Forest soil microbial communities from El Dorado National Forest, California, USA - Mediterranean Blodgett CA Ref_M3 (SPAdes) (version 2) | ecosystem: Environmental > Terrestrial > Soil >...
GCGCGCCGCCCCAGGCATCAGGGAGAGCCGCGATGACCACCGGATGGCAGCCCGCCCAATCCTACCCCGATCCCGCGATCATAACCCTCGATCCACGTTTCGATGCGATCAAGCCGCCGATGAATGCGGCGGTCGAGCGGCTCTATACCGGCTGCCGCTGGAGCGAGGGGCCGGTCTGGTTCGGCGAATTCCGCTCGCTGTTGTGGAGCGACATCCCCAACAACCGCATCCTCAAATGGGAAGAGGAAACCGGTGCGGTCAGCATTTTCCGCAAGCCTTCGGACTATGCCAACGGCAATACCCGCGACCGGCAGGGCCGGCTCGTTACCTGCGAGCACGGCATGAGGCGGGTGACCCGCACCGAGCATGACGGCTCGATCACCGTCATCTGCAACCGCTTCGACGGGGTCGAGGGCAAGCCGCTCAATTCGCCGAACGATATCGTCGTCAAGTCCGACGGCTCGATCTGGTTCACCGACCCGGCCTTCGGCATTCTGGGCAATTACGAGGGCTTCAAGGCAACACCGGAGCTGCCGACCAACGTGTACCGGGTCGATCCGCGCACCGGGCGCGCAACCGTCGTCGCCGGCGATATCAATTTCCCGAACGGACTCTGCTTCTCGCCCGACGAAAGCCGCATCTACATCGTCGAATCGCGCGCCAAGCCGCGGGCGATCCGCGTCTATGACGTCGTCGAGGACGGGACAAAGCTCGCCAACAGCCGGATCTTCGGCGACATCGGCGACGGCGCCCCGGACGGCTTCCGCTGCGACGTCGCGGGCAATTTGTGGTGCGGCTGGGGCCCGGGCGAACTCAACGGTGTCGCCGTTTTCGCTCCGGACGGCAAGATGATCGGCCGCATCGCGCTGCCTGAGCGCTGCGCCAATCTGTGCTTTGGCGGGCGCAGCCGCAACCGCCTGTTCATGGCGGCAAGCCAGTCGCTCTACGCGGTCTACGTCAATACCGAAGGCGCAATCGGCGGCTGACCAGAGGCAGTGAGGGCGCCTCGACCGGGCGCCCTCGACTGTTGGGACGCGGCAATTACTGCGCAGCGGCCACGGCGGCGCCCACCCGCTGGTACGGATAGCGCTGGATCAGCTGGACGTTGCGGCCCTCGATGCGGATCAGCCGGGTCGAGCCGGCGCGCCGCGGCGAGTGCAGGTCGCCCTCGTTGTAGACATAAGCATCGCCCGGGGTGAGCTTGTAGTCGCGCAGCGGACGGGCCTGGCCGGGCTGCTCCGAGCTTGCCGGCGCCACCCGCTCGTAATCGGTCATGATGGTCTCGCCGACCGCCTGGCCGTAGATCGCCCAGGTCGGGCCGTGATCATGCGGCTGGCTTTCTTTGGCGCCGTGATAGACATGGCCGAGGATGCAGAAGCCGAGCTCGGGGTCCTCGTAGAGGATTTTCCGCTCCGGCCCGTTCTCGGGCAGATACTGACGGACGAACTCCGGGTCGGCGCACGCTTTCTGGACCAGCGCGCACACCTCCTTGCGGCCCTCGGGGCCGGGTTCGGCGGTAAGGACGCGGTGACAATCGGCGGAGAATTGTTCGAGAGTATAGGCCATCGGCTGATCCCCTTGATCCGGATCGGCGGGCAAATGCCGAGCTGCGGAGACTATGCCGGGACAGGGCCGCGTACAAGGCCAGGCGCGGCCGGTGCGGACGCCACAAATGCCGCAAATGCGGCGCGGCATGATGCTGCCGGCCAGGTGTTCGAATAGCATCGACGCGAAACTGTGATAAGCCGAACCACGATGGATCGCGACCCCATACCCCCACCCGCTGCCGCGCCGGCGTCCTCCCAGAGTCTGGCCCGGATCGCGCTGGCGACCGCGGTCGTTGCTGTCGGGTTGTGGATCCTGCGCGATTTTCTGGCCGCTCTCGTCTGGGCAGCGGTGCTGGCGATCGCGTTCTGGCCGGTCTACCGCCGGCTGCGGCAGCCAACCTCGCGGCCGATAGACCGGATTGTGGCGCCGGCGCTGGCGACGACCGTCATCGGCATCATGTTCATCGCGCCGATCGTTTTGCTCGGGCTAGCCCTGGCGCGTGAAAGCCATTTCGTCGTCGAGTTCATTGCCAATGCTCGGCACCACGGGATTCCGGTCCCCGGCTGGATCGATCAGCTGCCGCTGATCGGGCCGTGGATCGCGGAATGGTGGCGGACAAATCTCGGCGATCCGATCTCAGCCGAGGAGCTGATCGGCCGGGTCAATCTGAGGACCCTGACCGAATCGGTGCGCGAGTACGGCGTCGAGGTGGTGCACCGCCTGGCGCTGCTTCTGTTCACCTTGTTGACCTTGTTCTTTTTGTTTCGCGACGGCGACCTGCTGGTCGAGCAGCTGCGCAGCCTCGGCGACCGGTTGATCGGGCAGCGCGGCGAGCGGATCGCCGGCCATATGATCGCCGCCGTGCACGGCACCGTGAACGGGCTGGTGCTGGTCGGGCTCGCCGAGGGTCTGCTGCTCGGCATCGTGTACTTCGCCGCCGGATTGCCCTATCCCGCGACTATCGGAGCGATCACCGCGGTCGCGGCGGTGATCCCGTTCGTCGCGCCGATCGTCTACACGCTGGCCGGGCTGTACCTGTTCATCATGGGAGACACGGTCGGTGCGCTGATCATCATCGTCAGCGGCAGCGTCATCGTGTTCATTGCCGATCATTTCGTCCGCCCCGTGTTGATCGGCGGCGCCGCGCGATTGCCGTTTCTGTGGGTGTTGCTCGGGATCCTCGGCGGGCTGGAGAGTTTCGGCTTTCTCGGATTGTTTCTCGGCCCGGCGATCATGGCCGCGCTGATCGCGCTCTGGCGCGAATGGACCGAAAACCCAGCCGCTGAGCGGATCCGGGCGGCCTCGGCCCGCCGGCCTGCCGGTCGTCGCGCCCGCAGGACTTGAACCGCACGCGGGCGGCTCATCGACTCGCCGGAAACCCCGGCCAGTGGCACTACTGCGCTGAATGCAGCCGGCCGCCGAAAACGCGAGCAGATCGGCACTGCCTCAAGATAGCGGCTGACTTGTCGATGTTGCTGTTGACTCGTTCCGAACTCCGGATTTTGCTGCGCCTCGACATCGCATGCCCACCCTCGCGATGCCGGTTCACGCCGGAAGCCATGTTGGGAGGAATCATGAGATACGTTTGCGATGCCCCGGGCGGCAAGACGTGGTTCCGCATTGAGACCGAGTCCGAGGCGGTCGCCGAATCGGAAACTATGCGCCACGCCGTCGAGAAATACTTTCGCAAGGAGCAGGACAGGGCGGCGCAGAGCTTCCGCCCGATCTCGAAGGTGTCTTTCGAGCAGGAAATCGGCCTGAAGGCGCACATCCAGCGCGAGATGCCGCTGTTCCTGACGTTGCGCGAGATGGACGGCACCCCGCTTGCCACCGCGATGCTGCCGCCGAGCGGACACGACGACCGTAGCTTTCGGCCGATCATCGTCGGGCCCAGCAATGCCGATCCCTATTCAAGCCAGGGCGATGCGATCCGGGCCCTCGGCCAGCATTACGGCATCAGCCTGGAGCGCGCCCGCTGCTATCCCTACCGGCGCGACTGAGGCCGGACCGAACTCTGGCGGGGCGACCCCGCCCAAATCACGAAAAATCTCGCAGCGGGCGTCTGCCGTCCCGGTTATGATCGGCGCGGAGCTGAGCGGAGTGACTTCCGATGCCGACCGAATTTCCGCTGTCGCCGAGCACCCCCGCAGCGCTCAATTTCCGCCCCCGGCCGCTTGCCGATCTCGACAAGCTGATCCGCACGCATATCGAGGATATGCGCTACCCCGGCTGCCAGATCGCACTCGCCCGTAATGGCCAGCTTGCGCTCTACCGGACCTACGGAGACGCGCGGGTTGACCCGGAGGAGGTCGCGGCGGTCGACGATACGCTATGGCTGCTGTTCTCCAACACCAAGGTGTTGACGACAGCAGCGGTGTGGAGCCTCGTCGAGGATGGAACGCTGTCGTTCCACGACCGGGTCGCCGACCACATCCCGGAATTCGCGGCGCATGGCAAGGACGAGATCACGCTGTTCCAGCTGGCGACCCACCAGGCCGGCTTCCCCAGCGCCAATGTCAGCCGCGATAGCTGGGCCGATCACGCCCGCATGCGCGCCGAGGTCTGCGAGTTCCAGCCGGAATGGCCGGCCGGCTCCAAGCTCCATTATCACGGCCGCAGCGCGCATCTCACTCTGGCCATGGTCATCGAGGCGGTCACCGGGCGCGATTTTCGCGAGGTGATCCGCGAGCGCGTCATCGGGCCGCTCGGGCTCGTCGACGAGCTGTTTGTCGGGGTGCCGCCGGAGGAGCAACAGCGCTGCGCCGATGTCTACGCGCCGCCCGACTCGGAGGCGCGCGACAACAGCCCCGAATTCCGCGCGGCCGGCTTGCCGCATGGCGGCGGGTTTGGCACGGCGCGGGCGATGGCCGCCTTCTACCAGATGATGCTCGGCGGCGGCCGGCTCGGCGCGGTGCGGCTGTTCTCGAAGCGAATGATCGAGTACGTCACCCGCGATTTCACCGGCGACCGCCCCGACGAGGCGATGGCCGGCATCCCGATGCATCGTGGGATCGGCCCGCATTCGCGCGGCACCGGCGGGCGCATCCGCGGGCTCGGCAGTATCGCCGCGCCGGCGACCTTCGGGCATGGCGGGGTCGGCACCTCCTATTGCTGGGCCGACCCGACCTCCGGCGTGTCATTCGCCTACCTCACCAATTTCGTGCAGCCCGATCCGTGGCACTCGGTCCGCCTCGATCGGATCAGCAATCTGGTGCACGCCGCGATCGAATAGCCGGCATCGGCGCCGGTCAGGTCATCGGCGCACGCTGCTCGGGCGGCAATTGCAGGCGGTAGCCCACCCCGAGCTCGGTCAGGATATGGGTCGGCCGGGTCGGGTCGGGCTCGAGCTTCTGCCGCAGCCCGCGGATGAACACCCGGAGGTACTGCACCTCCTCGGCCTGCGCCGGCCCCCAGACCTCCCGCAACAATTGGCGATGCGTCAGCACCTTGCCGGCATGGGTCACGAGATGGCGGAGGAGCTCGAATTCCTTCGGCGACAGCTTGATCTCGCGGCCGCCGCGGGTCACATGCCGGCGCACCAGGTCGACCGACAGATCGCCGGACACAAACATCGGCAATTCGCCTTGCGCCTGGAACGCGTGGCGCAAGGCGGCGCGCAGCCGTGCCATCAGCTCGGCCATGCCGAACGGCTTGCCGATATAATCGTCGGCCCCGAGATCGAGCGCCTCGACCTTCGAGCGTTCGTCGCTGCGCGCCGACAGCACGATGATCGGCACCGGCGAATGCTTGCGGATCTCGGCGATCACCTCGAACCCGCTGCGGTCGGGCAGCCCGAGGTCGAGAATGACGACATCGGGCTTTTCCGCCGCCATCATCGCGAGCGCCCCGGCAGCATCATCGGCGGTCACCGCGCGATGGCCGGCGGCGGTGAGGCTGGCGCGCAGAAAGCGGCGGATCGGCGGCTCGTCATCGACGACGAGCACGGTATAGGCATTAGCCATGCGCAGCCGCCGGTTCGCGGATCTCGACGGCTTCCGGCACCGGGATACGAACCGTCAGAACCGCGCCGGAGCGGTCGCGGCGGTTGTGTGCCTCGATTTGGCCGCCTTGCGCCTCGATGAAACCGCGGCAGATCGCCAGACCCAAGCCGGTGCCGGCGCGACGCCGGTCCTCCGCTTGCACGCGATAGAATTTATCGAAGATCCGCTCGAGATCGCCCGGCGGGATCCCCGGGCCCTCGTCGGTCATTTCCAGGGCAACGACATCGCCATCGCGGCGGGCCCGCAAATCGATGCGGCTGCCCGGCGGTGCGTATTTGGCGGCGTTGTCGAGCAGGTTGAACAGCACCTGCTCGAACAGGATCGCGTCGAGCCGCAGCATCGGCAGGTCGGGGGCGATTTCGACTTCGATGCGATGATGGGCGAGCACGTTGCCGGCACGCTGCAACGCGGCGCCGACGATCTCGGCGATGTCTGCCAGATCCGGCTTCAGCTCGATCGCGCCGGCTTCGAGCCGGGTCATGTCGAGCAGGTTCCCGACGAAGCGGTTGAGCCGCTCTGCCTCATCCTGCAACGTCGCGAGCAGCTCGTCGCGTTCGCGCGGTTCGTATTTGTCGGCATAGCTGCGCAGGCTCGACACGGTGCCGATGATCGAGGCGAGCGGCGTCCGCAGATCGTGCGAGATCGAGGTCAACAGGGCGGCGCGCAGCCGCTCGGTCTCGGCCAGGACGCGCGTCTCCGCCAATCCGCGCGCCAGCGAGACGCGCTCGATTGCGACGGCTGCCTGATCAATCAGCGCATCGAGCAGGCGGCGTTCGTCCGGGGTTAAGAGCGGGCCGGGCTCGTCGCGGTCGATCCCGATCACGCCGACTGGGCCGCTGCCAGTGCGCAACGGCAGAAACAGCCATTTGCCGCCGGGCAATGTATCGGCGCCGCGGCCGGCGGCGTGGTTGTGATCCCAACACCAGCGCGCCGCGGCCATGTCGCCGCTGTCGAGAACGTCTTCCGGCGGATAGCCGGAGGCGATCGTCAGGCTGCCGCCCTCCTTGTCGGGCAATAGCAGGACCGTGTGCAATTTGAGCATCGACGAGATCTGGTAGGCGGTTGCCCACAACAGATCGTCGAGCGCGCCGATGCCGGCGACCTTGCGGCTGAACGCGTAGAGCTCGGCGGTCGTCTTGGCGCGGGCGCGGGCCGAGATAACCTGGCTGCGACTCGCGGCGGTCAGATTGCTGACCACGACAGCGACCAGCGCAAAGAAGAACAACGAGAGGACGTTTTCCGGATCGGCGATCGTGAAGGTGTAGAGCGGCGGGATAAAGAAGAAGTTGTAGGCGAGCACGCTCAGCAGGCCCGCCAACAGCGATGGCCACAGCCCCCAGACAATCGCCGAGGCGAGCACGGCCATCAAAAACACCAGCGAGATGCTCTGGAGGCCGATAAACCGCTCGATCAGCGCGGCAATGCCGAGAGCCAGCCCCACCGCCGCGATGCTGCCGATGTAAGGCAGCGGGTGGAAAGGTTCATGGCGCGGCCGGGTCGCCACCGATTTCGGCGGAACCGGCTCGCCCTCTTCGGCGGAGATCACATGGACGCTGATCGAACCGGCCTTGCGCACCAGCTCGTGCACCACTGAGCCGCGCAGGATCTCGAACCAGCGCGACCGGTCGGATTTGCCGATGACGATCTGGGTGATGTTGTTCGCCTCGGCATAGGCGATGACTTCATCGGCGATGTTGCGGCCGGGAATCGTAATCGTCGAAGCGCCGAGCCGCTCGGCGAGGCGCAGGTGTTCGGCGACCCGGTCGCGCTCCATATCGTTGAGCCGCTGAGTGCGCGCCGTCTCGACGTAGATCGCGGTCCACGGCGCATGCAGCCGGTCTGCGACGCGGCGGGCAGAGCGGACCAGGCCTGCCGTCGCCGGATGCTCGCTGATGCAAACCAGGAGGCGGTCGCCGGCGGCCCACGGGCCGGCGATCGCATGCGCCCGCATATGCGACAGCAGCTGATCGTCGACGCGCTGCGCGGCCCGGCGCAGCGCCAGCTCGCGCAGCGCGGTCAGATTGCCCGGCTGGAAGTAGTGCCGGACGGCGCGCTCGGCCTGATGCGGCACATAGACCTTGCCCTCCTGCAGACGCTGAATCAGGTCGTCGGGCGCGATGTCGACGATTTCGATGTCGTCGGCCTGGTCGAGAATGCTGTCGGGCACGGTCTCGCGGACCCGGATGCGGGTGATCCGCGCGACGACGTCGTTGAGGCTTTCGACGTGCTGGATGTTCAGCGTTGTATACACATCGATGCCGGCGGCGATCAGTTCTTCGACATCAAGGTAGCGCTTCGGGTGACGGCTGCCCGGCGCGTTGCTGTGCGCCAATTCGTCGACCAGCACGAGTTGCGGCCGGCGCTTCAGGATCCCGTCGAGATCCATCTCGGTCAGGCGATGGCCCTTGTAATCCACCTCGCGTCGCGGGATCACCGCGAGGCCGTCGAGCAAGGCCTCGGTCTCCCGGCGGCCGTGCGTCTCGACGATGCCGACGACGATGTCGGTGCCCTCGCTGCGTTTCGCTTGCGCCGACAGCAGCATCTCATAGGTCTTTCCGACGCCGGGCGCGGCGCCGAGAAAAATCTTGAGCCGGCCGCGGCCTTCCTGCTTCGCCGCGTCGAGCAACGCTTCCGGCGAGGGTCTCGCTTCGCGCTCCGCCATGCCCGGTATTTAGGACTTTCGGTCGAATTGGGAAGTGCGATTCACGCGGGAGATGAGCGATCGAGCGCTGTACGCCTGAATCGACGGCAGGCGGATGAGCCGCGTTCAAGCGCTCCTCCGCCCGCCGGTCCCCACCTTCCCCCTCCCCGCGGCCTAACGTTGACCAGCCTTGGCTTTCGCGCCCTTCCCGAAATGGATGCAGGCCCTATTCCCATCGGCCTCGAACATCGCGAACCGTATTGCATCCTTCCGGGTGCGGAAGATCCCACCAATCAGCCTGTCACGGTCTTCGACGCGCCAAAGACCGTGACCGCTGCGTGCAATATCGAAATGATGCGGTTGAGGGGATCGCTGTGGGTCGAGATTTGTCGTCGCGCTTCCCATTAACGGTCTCCGCTCACAGGACGAAGCCGAGCCGAGCGCGCAAATAAAGCGCTGTCCCGGCAAGCACCAGAAACAGCCCCACGACGATCAGGCCCTCGAACCCGGCCCTGACATATCGGTAAGCGGTCGTGCGTAGTGTTGCCTTCGCGGCAGTCGCCCGAAGGTGTTGATGTGGCGCGACAGCCCCCGCGCCGGGGTTCATGGAGGTCATAAGATTCCTCGCATTTGTCGTCATTGCGGCCGGCCTCCGCTCCGGTACACGAGCGTAGAGGCAGTGCGGCCAGCCTTTCTTCTGATGCACGAACACGTAGAGTCCGTCGGCCCAGAGCTCGATATCGGCTTCCGAACCGCATGCATCGTTGCGGGCGAACTCGACCGCCGCAGGCAAGTCGCGGAAACGCAACGGTTTCGTGCCTGTCGCCCCGGTCACGGTCCAGATACCGCGCGCGTCGCAGACCAATGAGAAGCGGTGCATTTCTGCGTGCTCAGTAGGATGACAATTCGGCGAAGGCCCATAGCAGGACCAAAGCGGCCCAAAGAGTTGGCCCCATAACCACCATCACTCGGGCGGCCAGAACGTTGGTCTTCGCGATGACGGGATGCTTCTGCGCGTCGATCATCGGCGCGGCGCGCTGGTGAAAGAGGCTCGGGTCATCGTGTAAATCGGGATACAACATCGCGGCACATCAAAACTGATTGCACCGCTATAGAAGGCGATCACTGCATTAATATTCGAGATCGACTTTTAGAGACTTGATTAAATCCGCATAGCGAACTTTAGAATTGGCCGTAACCAAACAGAGATGAGTCGCAGCCGATCTCATCTCTGCGCTTGGACATACAGCGGACGCGTAATTCTGCCCGCCGTCGCCGCGGAGTTTGGTTGCGAGCAAGCCGGCGTGCGGCGTCCTGCTCTCATTTCGCCGCGTCGAGCGCGAGATTGAGCTTCAACACATTGACCCGCTTCTCGCCGAGAATGCCGAGGAAGCGGTCTTCGGTCGCGTCAGCGACTAGCGCGCGCACCCGCTCCTCCGGAAGGTTACGGGCTTTGGCCACTCGCTGGACCTGGAACTCGGCCGCGGCGAGGGTGATATTGGGGTCGACGCCGCTGGCCGAGGTGGTGACGAGATCGACCGGGATCGACCCCCCGTTTTCCTTCTTCAGCGTATCGACGTCGCCCTGGACGCGCTCGATCAGCGATTTCGAGGTCGGCCCGGCATTGGAGCCGCCCGAATTGCCGGCGTTGTAGGGCGCCGGCACCGTCTTCGTCGAATCATTCGGATCGGTATCGGTCGTCGCTGACGGCCGGCCGTGGAAATACTTCGCATCCGTGAAGTTCTGTCCGATCAATTCGGAGCCGATGACCTTGCCGTCCTTTTCGATCAGGCTGCCGGCCGCCTGATGCGGGAACAGCACCTGCGCGAGCCCGGTCATGGCCAAGGGATAGGCGAGCCCGGTCAGCACGGTCATCAGCACGATGAGCACGATGGCGGGGCGGATTTGACTAAGCATGGTCGTGAACCTCAAGCGAGACCAAGCGCGTTGACCGCGAGGTCGATCAGTTTGATGCCGGGGAATGGGATCAGGATCCCGCCGATGCCGTAGATCAGCAGGTTGCGGCGCAACACGCTGGCCGCGCTCTGCGGCACATACCGCACGCCCTTCAGCGACAACGGGATCAGCGCGATGATGATCAGCGCGTTGAAGATGATCGCCGACAGGATCGCGCTTTGCGGCGTGCCCAGATACATGATGTTGAGCGCCGCCAGCTGCGGATAGAAGGCGAGGAACATCGCCGGGATGATCGCGAAATACTTGGCGACGTCGTTGGCGATCGAGAAGGTGGTTAAGGCGCCGCGGGTCATCAGCAATTGCTTGCCGATCGCGACGATCTCCAACAGCTTGGTCGGATCGCTGTCGAGATCGACCATGTTGCCGGCCTCGCGCGCCGCCATCGTGCCGGTCTGCATCGCAACGCCGACATCGGCCTGCGCCAATGCCGGCGCATCGTTGGTGCCGTCGCCGCACATCGCGACAAGCCGGCCGCCAGCCTGCTCGTTGCGGATCAGCTTCAGCTTGTCCTCCGGCGTCGCCTGGGCGAGGAAATCGTCGACCCCCGCTTCGGCCGCGATCGCCGCGGCCGTCAGCGGGTTGTCGCCGGTGATCATGACGGTGCGGATGCCGGCGCGGCGCAGTTCGGCAAACCGCTCCTTGATGCCGCCCTTGACGATGTCCTTCAGATGGATGACGCCGAGCAGCCGGCCATTCAGCGCAACCGCGAGCGGGGTGCCGCCCTGCTGCGCGATGCCGTCGGCGATCTGGGTCAGCTCGCGGGCGGATCGTGAGACGGTCGGCGTAGCGACGGCCACCGCCGCGCCACCGCCGGCGCTCAGCCGAACGGGTGCGGTAGTGCCGCCCTCGACATGCGCGAGAACGGCATCGACCGCGCCCTTGCGGATCGAGGTACCTTCGAAATCGATGCCGCTGATCCGGGTCTGCGCCGAGAACGCGATGAAGCGCGCGTTGAGCGGCGCCATGTCGCGGCCGCGGATGGCGTATTTCTCCTTGGCGAGGATGACGATCGACCGCCCCTCCGGCGTCTCGTCCGACAGCGAGGCGAGCTGTGCGGCGTCGGCGAGCTCGCGCTCTTGCACCCCAGGCAATGGCAGAAATTCGGTCGCCTGCCGGTTGCCGAGGGTGATCGTGCCGGTCTTGTCGAGTAACAGCGTATCCACGTCGCCCGCCGCTTCCACCGCGCGGCCAGACATCGCCAGCACGTTGAACTTGACGAGCCGG
>Ga0208990_1000287_pt1 | contig 11390 bp, 11 predicted proteins | sample MedBloCARef_M3_FD_187854 | JGI IMG/M metagenome (GOLD analysis project Ga0208990, IMG submission 187854) | Forest soil microbial communities from El Dorado National Forest, California, USA - Mediterranean Blodgett CA Ref_M3 (SPAdes) (version 2) | ecosystem: Environmental > Terrestrial > Soil >...
CGAAGGGGAACTGCTCGACCGTCTCCATCGGCTTGGCAAGGTTGATCGACATGAACCGCCGCGACATCTTCTTGTCGGCTTCTTCCCCCGTGTAGTGCTGCGTGCGCCCGAAGTTCCGCAGGTTTTTGGTGAGCAGCTCGCGGCAGCGCACGCGGCCGCTGTTGTCGTTCAAATCGTTGTGCACGAGGTTGGCGTAATTGGCGTTCACACCTGGGTTGTTGCCGTCCTGGTCTTCCGTGCGGTCGCCCGTGTAATCCTTGTCGAAGACGTCGTGGTTGTAGACCAGCGCATCGGTCGCGTCCGGGAAGAACTCGAGAAGCAGCTTCTCGATCTCCGGATAGAACACGCGCTCCACCTCCGCCGCATCGTAGAAGTTTGAGCACTCGGACTCGAGGTGCGCCAGCGACACACCGAGCCGGTCCATGCATTCGGGGCTGCTGGGCGAGAGGCCCGGGTAGTACTCGCCGATGCGCCGCGCGTCGCGCAGCACCTGCGGGAAATAGAGGTTCCGCCGCCGGCTGCCTTGCTCGTTCTGGCGCAGGATCGCAGCGATGTCCGCACGCTCCGGGTCCCGCCAGACAGCGTTGGACGGCACGACGGAGTAGGACGGCCGCTCGTGCACAGTATAGGGGAGCGGCAGCGCCACGCCGCCTGCCGGGGCTTTGATGCTGTTCGACTGGCGGATGTACTTCAGACACTCGTCGTAGTCGCGGAACCCGAGGCCCCATTTGGTCTTGATCGGGCCCGGCGGTGCTTTGTCGATCATGTCGATAACGCGCTGGGCCTCGCCCTCGGCGATCTCCGCGAGCGCGTCCTGGATCGCCGCGGCGGTTCCCGCATCGCCGTCCCGGTCGAACGACATGTAGGACAGGCCGCCATGCGCCGCGATGGGCGGCGGCTGCCCTTCCGTGCGCTGGAGCGACGGCACATAGGCGGACGAAGCTCTCTCCGTGTCCGCCGCAACGTTGTTGTCGATGACATCGAGCTGGCTCATGGCGCACCTCCGACTATCTCGGCCGCACCGTGGCACACCGAGCTTGCGTTTTCTAGACCATGGTTCTGCGGACGTGCCCGCGCCTGCCCGCGCAAACGCCATCGAGACCGGCCGAATGTCCCGGTTCGGTCCCCCCCTGCCTATCGAGTGAATGTCTGACTTCCGTCCGCCCCGCCCGGGGGATCGACCTCAAGCTGTTTTTCGAGGCGCCGCAGCCCTTCGATCTGGTGATGCTGCTCACCGGGGCCGGCGCGGTGCCCTATCTGCGGGACGGACCGATCGCCACGCCGCAACGCTGGGGCGAGATCACGCAAGCCTTCGAGGACAATTTCTTCGCCTACGCCTTCTGGTTCAACTGAGCCGGATGACGCCGACACATTCGGGTAGTGTCTCAGTTTGAATTCCCCGCCTCGCCGCAAGCCTGGTATCGAGCGAGGCACTTCGACTGACGCCTTAGCGCCGATTCCGGCCGTTCCGGGAACCGCGAGGGAACCGCTCAAGTCGACCCTTAACTGCCGTTCAAACGAAAATGACCGCCAGGGTCGAGGTAGGTGAGCAGCGCAACTCTAACGAGATGCTGACGCGCGCTGGAGTGCTTCCTCGCGCTTGATCTGCGCAAAGGCTTCGCGAACTCCCGGCCGATTGCAGCGCGCATCGAGCGAATTGTCGCATACATCGGATTTGAGCTCGAATATGCGCATGGCGCTTCTGACGCGCTCAACCGCGTCATTCAGGTGAACGGTACGGTAGGATGCTTCCAGGGCCACGATCTCGGCCGCCCTTTGGTCGGAGACTTTGGCGGTGTCCTCGCGGCTGGCAGTGTGGGTAAATATTACCTGGGGCTTAACACCGCTTGCCATGAATCGACTCAGGGCGGCTTGTGCGGCATCGGAAAGGTCTGACTGCGGAACCTGCGCCCCTGGAGCACCGAACCGCGCCATGGCGATTTGGCTAGCGCTCTCCTTCACAGCCGGATTGATGTCGATTTGGCGGCCATTCTGGTAGGCACGCCCCTCGCCGTTTCGCTGCACGATGAACATCAAATTGTCCTCGGCGTCCACTCGAAGCTCTTTCGGGTCGCCGCCATCGCCGCGCAAGAACAGAATTCCAATCGGCTCCGTAACCCTGCGCGAGTGTACGGCTTCTGCAGCGGGTGTTGCGGGCCGGGACAATTGCTCACGATTCAATCGATCGGCGATATCGCCGCGGGAAATGGTGTGGCGGGTGAGTTCGTTGGCATTGGTAACAGGCGCGATAAGAAGTGAGATCCAGCCTAGCAGAACAAGAGCGGCTGCTAATCGGCACATGACACTTCCTCCTTTTTTGGAAGCCGGCCGTGAGATTTGGTGTTTGGTTATCGGCAGCGGAGATTGCGGCAGCCCCGGTTTGGCTGTCTCCGGCCGAATTCCCTAAGCGACTCGGCGTTCCTCCACCACCACCGTTTGGATCAGTGACTCGCGCTCGTACATCCAACGTGCCAACAGCCCGGCGATGACCGCGCCGACGATCGGTGCAAGCCAGAACAGCCATAGCTGTCCGATATGGCCGCCGCCAGCGAAGAGGGCAGGGCCGGTGCTGCGCGCCGGGTTGACCGAGGTGTTCGTCACCGGGATCGACACAAGATGGATCAGTGTCAGTCCGAGGCCGATCGGGATACCGGCAAAACCGGCCGCCGCGCCCCTGGAGGTGGTGCCGATGATGATGAACAGAAAAAAGAACGTCATCACCACTTCCATCAGAAAACAGCCGGCGAGGCCGTATTTGCCGGGGCTGAGATCGCCGTAGCCATTGGCGGCGAAACCACCCGGAATCCACCCTGGTTGGCTCGACGCGATGAGCCATAAGACACCGGCAGCGACGATCGCGCCGATCACCTGGGCCACGATGTAGGGGATCACATCGGCGGCGGCGCAACGCCCGGCGCTCCATAAGCCGATCGTCACCGCGGGATTAAAATGACCGCCGGAGATATGCCCGACGGCGTAGGCCATGGTCAGAACCGTCAGACCGAAGGCGAGAGAGACGCCGACAAAAGCGATGCCGAGGTTCGGGAACCCGGCCGCTAGCACCGCAGCGCCACAACCTCCGAACACCAGCCAGAAGGTTCCAAAGAACTCGGCCGTGATACGCCGCGACATATCCATGGTAGCCTCCTCGCCTTAGGCCCGAAACTGCGTGGCTTCCGTCCCGCCGTGATACCGGCCGGGGATACCCAGAACGTCTCTGTTCAGTCCCCGTGCAGTGCACCGAAGCCGAACACTGGTCGAATTCCCGCGATCATCTCGATCCGGGCAAACCCGGAACTCCAGACGTCGTGACCGAGGCGCCTGGCACCCCGGGGATCGACGTTGTTGTACCGGTGGCTTGTGAAGCGCCGGAAGTGGTCGCCGTGGTGCTGGGAACCGTGGCCGTCACGCCCGTCACTCCCGGAACCGTGGCCGTTGTGCCCTTCACCCCGGGAACCGTGGCGGTTGCGCCCTTCACGCCGGGGATTGCGGTCGTCGTGTCCTTGACGCCGGGAACGGTGGCGGTCGTGGTTGCCGTGCTAGGAACGGAGGTCGTGGAGGTTGTGCCGCTTGGTACCGTCGTAGACTTTAATCCCTCGAGCGCCTTCTCACTGTTTTTTAGCGCTGTCTGCCCAAGAGCGAGCGAAGACGCCGCACCCCAGCTGAGTGCGGCAATAGTAACGGCGATCATCGGCTTCATGGCGCTCTCGCATGTCTGTCAAACGACTTGCAACAAGGCCTCCAGCTTCGTCACCCGCGGTCATTGATATGAATCAACTCTGAGCGAGATCGCCTGTTGATTGAGCAAAGCTGGTTACCGATTTCGGGGCAACCCAAGGCCGGGCGGAACGGCCGCCCTGGCGCGACGGGCGTCGGTCCGATTGTCGCCGCTCAAGGCTCGCTTTCCACGCTTCTGAGACGTTTACTTCGATCCTCGGGCAAGATCCGCTACGGGGCAAATTGAGCAGTTCCCGCCGCCCGGCCTAGGCGACCGCTTTCCGTTAGGTTAGGAGACCTTCGCAGGAACGCACGGCAACGCGCGAGAGGCGCCGACAGCGGCCATCCGGCCAATGGCCGGCAGGCGGCTGGGTCCGACACCCAAAGCGGACGCTCGCCTACCTTGCCCAGGGATGCACCATTGAGCTTGGGCATGTAGGGTGCGAATCGATCGGTCTGACAGAGAAGAGATGAGGCGCCCCGATGGTCCGTACTTTGATGCTCGCTATCGCGTTGATACTCGCGTTCACTTTGCATGCAGCGGCCCAGAAACGATCTGGCGAGGAGGTGTTAGCGCGACTGCATGGTCTTTGCGAACGTGACTATAAGCCCTCGTGTATCAAGCTGGGGCTGGTGATCGGAAGAATTCCTCCAAGAGAAGCGAATAAATTTCGCACCGCCCATCCAGAGTGGTTTTGGTGGGAGCGCTGGTAGCCGCTACTAGCCACTCTTATTCACGAGGAGGCTGAAGGGCAGCTCAGAATATCGGCCAAGCCGCTGATCTAAATCGTCATTCTCTTTTAAATCGAGCCTGATGGCTAAGCTGCCATCTGCCACGCCACCCAGCATGGGCAACCCCGCCTCCCGAAGAATACGGTGCTCACTCGATGGCCTTTGTCGAAGGTCGGCAATCCCACCCAAGGGCCAATTCAGCTGGCGGCCGCGAATGACCCAAATGGGGGCAGAAGGGAATTTCAAACTGATGCACCGCCCCGGGAGAGGGGCAGCCTTGACGTGAACATATCATGAACTTATATGCGGTGCAGCCCCTCCGTCGGAGCGCTGCCGGTGCCCGAAAACCTTGCCCCTCATCCTGCTTCCGCCTGCAATTCGCTGCATTTCGGGAGCGGAATCGAGGAGAATCAATCGCTTGGTCCTGATCTTTTGTTCGCCACGGCGCGCGCGTATGCCCGCGCGCACGCGAGGGATGCGCGCGGGCGGTTCGCGAAGGGGCATTCCGGCAATCCGCGGGGCCGGCCGCCCGGCATCCCCAATCCGCAGCGGCGCGTCCCCAACCTCAGGACGCTGTGCCTGAAGCCCGGGGCCGCTTCGGCTCTCGCTCGCCGCAAGCCCCGGCTGCTGCGGCCGATGCTGGCGCAGATCCTGCCGCCGGCGGCGCCGATCCCTCCGGCCGAGCGGCTCGGCATCGATTTCCGGAAGTTGCGCCGGATCGAGGATGTCCAAAGGGCGATGCGCAAAATCTGGGCGGGTCTGTCGCGCGGCGCGATCGGTCCCGGCGAGGCCGCGCGCCTCGCCCGGCGGGTCGCCGGGCCGCGCCGCCTCGCCCGCTTGGACCGCCGGGCGGGCCGCCGGGTCAGCCTCCTTCCGGACGCTCCGCCGCTGGAGGAGGCGGTCGGGGCGGGGCGGTTGGAACGCCGGGCGGAGTGTGCTAGCGGTGCGCCGCGCGCCCGTTCGCCGGGCGCATCGGTCGAGACGGCCCCTCGGAACGGTGAACGAGATGAGCGCAGCGGAAATGGCAGCGGATACCTCGGCGGAAATGACGGACGGCTTTCACCTCGTGGTGGACGCCCTGAAGCTGAACGGCGTCGACACGATCTTTGGGGTGGCCGGCATTCCGATCACCGATCTGCTGCGCCTGGCGCAGAATGAAGGGATCCGCTACCTCGGCTTTCGCCACGAGCAAAGTCGACTGCTTCGCGCCGTGAGCGGCCATTCCTAGGGGTGCGCGAGCGCTTCAGCTGGATCACTCATCGGGATACGAAGACTCACCGTTGCTTTCTCGGTTGCATAGCGCGCTCCCGAAATGAATGCGAATTGGAACCGCGGGGAGATTAACCGGCGCCTAAGAGCGCCGGCGCTTGTGCGGGAACGCAGCAATAGCGCCAGCGGGCCCCGCACCGATGACGATGACATCCGGCATTTCACCTTAACTTCCCTTGTGGATTGCCGTACCGAAGCGTTGCCGCCCACCTAAGGCGCAAACTTTGAGAAGTCGGGCGGCCGCCGTTCGAAAAAGGCTGCGAGTGCTTCCCGTGCCTCGTCGGTCCGGAGGCGTTCACGAAAAATCGCTTCTTCGTTGCGCATCTGAGCGAGGACCCGCTCTCGGTCACGCATCAGCTTTTTGGTCGCGACGATCGCCCCGAGCGCACGGGTCGCAAGCATTCGGGCGGCCTCGCGCGCGGCGGGCAGTACTTGCTCCGCGGGCAGCACCTTGTTGGCCAGACCGAGGGCGACCGCCTGCTGAGCTGAAAGGCTTTCGCCGAGACAGAACATCGCAAAGGCGGCGACTTGGCCAATGCGCGCCGGCAACAGCAGACTCGATGCAGCCTCAGGGACGAGTGCCAAGTTGACAAACGGGGTCGACAGCGTCGCGCTCTCGGCGAGGTACACCACGTCGCAATGAAGCAGCATGGTCGTGCCGACGCCGACCGCGAGGCCTGGAACTGCCGCCACGATCGGCTTGTCGGTGCGCGCCAGCTGATCCAGGAAAGCATGAGCCTCGAGTTCGGCGCTTGCTCCGGTGGCTACCGCGGCAAAGTCGGCGAGGTCGTTCCCGGCGGTGAAGGATTCACCCTCTGCCCCGAACAGCACCACGCGAACGTTGTTGTTCGTTCGTGCGCTCTCGAGCGCGTCGCTCATCGCCCGGTACATTGCGTTCGACAGCGCATTTTTCTTTTCAGGCCGTGCGAAGAGGATCTCCAGGACGGCGCCATTCTCCTGGATCTTGACGTGCTCAGTCACCTGTCGACCTCCCTTTGCCCATTGCGTCCGCTGCAGGCTCAGGCGTGCTGAGCGCGCAACCGCAACAGCCCGAGCAGGGTTTCGTTCTCCTGCTGCGCCAGCTGCTCGACCGAGCGATCGGCCGCCTCCTTGAGGACGCCGTCGGCGATCCTCTGCTTCAGCTGCGGCGTGACCTCCGGGTTGCCGAGCGATTTGAACATCGCGGCCAACGGGTCCATCAGATGTTCCATGAAATGCTGGATGCCGCCGGCACCGCCGCCGACATGCCACTGCAGGCTGGGACCCATCACTCCCCAGCGCAGTCCCGGCCCCCAGCTCACCGCGTCGTCGGCATCGGTGACGCTCAGCACGCCCTGCTCAATGAGGTACATCACCTCCCGGTAGAGCGCCGCCTGCAGCCGGTTGCCGACATGGCCGGGCATTTCCTTGTGCAGCTGGATCGGTTTCTTGCCGATCGACGCATAGAACGCGATTGCCCGCTCGACCGCGGCCGGCGCGGTCTTGGCGCCGCCGACCACTTCGATCAGCGGGATGATGTGCGGCGGGTTGAACGGGTGCCCGACCAGAACCCGCTCCGGCCGCGTGCACGCCGACTGCATCACGCTCGGCGTGATCCCCGACGAGCTCGATGCGATGATCGAATCGGGCGGGGTGGCGTCGTCCATCTCGACGTAGAGCTTGATCTTGAAATCCGGCCGCTCCGGAGCGTTCTCCTGGACGAAGTCTGCCTCGGACAGCGCCGCCTTCATGTCGGCGGTGAATTTCAGCCTCTCGCGCGAGGCGTCAGGCGACAGGCCGATCGTGGTAAGCGCCGGCCAGGCGTCGTCGACGTATTTGCGCAGGTTGGCTTCTGCGTTGGGTGCGGGATCGGTGGCGACGACATCGAGCCCGCGGGCCAGATATTGCGCAGCCCAGCTGGCGCCGATGACGCCGGTGCCGACGATCGCGACGCGACGAACAGGTTTGTTGAATGACATATCAGCTCTCCATTGCGGGAAATTCGGCGTAGGCGATGCCGGTGAGGTTGCCTTGGGCCTGGAGCAACATCCGCTTCTCCGACCCATCGAGCCTGGCCGAGTAGATCGACCCGGCAAAATCGGTCATGAACATCCGATCGTTCGGCACATCGAGCGAGATGCCGATGCCCTCCATCAGATGTGTCAGCACAATTTCCGGGAGTTGACCGGGCTGGGGCAGGGCATCGATCGGTGCGCGGCTGACGGTGTTGCCGCGCGGCGGATCGCCCCGATCGGTCCAGTACAGAACTCGGGTTTCGAGATCGAGTTCGAGGTCGATCGGCTCCGGTAGCCCGTCGAACAGCAATTCGACATCGCTGCGATTGGCTACGGTCTCGCCCTGCGGCAGGTCGAGACCGGCGCGGAAGATCCGGCCCAGCCCGGCGTTGTCCGGGCCCTTTTGGCTCCAATAGAACTGCCGGCGCACCGGATCGACGGTGATGCCGACGCACCACCTGGTGAGGTCTCGGCGGTCGGCGTCGCCGCGGCCGGTCTCGACCAAGGTTTCGATGTCCGAACCGTCGAGATTGGCGCGCATGACGCGCATCCCCTCTCGGTCCGACCAGTACAGCTTGCCGCTCGCCTTTTCGAGGTGAAGCTGCTTTGGCGTGAAGGTGACGCCTTGGGGGATGATGGTTTGGCGGTTCCGCCCGTCGATGTCGGCGCGCTCGATCGAGCCGTCGTTCAGATTGGGCACGCCCATATTGGTCCAGTAGACGTGCCCGGCTTCGACATCGACCACCACGCCGTCCGGGTATCGGCAGCCGGTGGCGATGATTTTCCGGTTCGCACCGTCGGGATCCATCGACAGCACCCGGTCCCCGCTCAGCTCGAGCACGAACAGCCGCCCGATCGTGGTTGAACTGGCCATCGCTGGCTTGGTCGTGTGAGTTACCATCTCAGTCATCTGTCACCTGTGCTTGACACCGCTCCGGCTGGTACGCCGCCTGCCTCTTCGCCGCAGCTCGGCAGCGCAATAGCATTCGGCGTTGTCTGGAAAGGTAGTCTGGCGGCGAATTGGTTGCTTGAACCGGCTTGCGCCGATTTGTCGAAATCTGCTTTGACTTCAATTCAGGAGCGGAGGCGCGTGGCGACCGCGACGGTCTTACGGTCAGCGGTCCAGCGGTTGTGACGTCAGGCGGCATTGTGGTGTCGTAGGGGCGCTGGAGGCGAGTTGCGAAACAGAAGATGTGATGCCGCGGCGCCGGCCGCGAACATGACAACGATGACCAGCAACACGTCGGGGGCAGTCGTCAGGATCACGGCACGATACCAATCAATCTGCTTCAGCGGATGCGCGGGCTCGGGGTGGGGTCGGGCGGCAACGGGATGAACTCGGCATTGTCGAGATCCGGCAATTTCATCCGGCCGGCGCGCCAATCCGCCTTCGCCTGCTCGATCCGCTGGCGCGACGACGACACGAAATTCCATTCGATGAACCGCTCGCCCACCGGATCGCCGCCCAGGAGCATCAGGACACTCGGCGCCAGTGCCTCGATCACCGTCTCGGCGCCATCGGCGAACACCGCCATCCGCAGCGGATCGATCACCCGTCCACCGGCCTCTACCGCACCCGATACGAGATAGACTGCGCGCTCCGCATACTTCCGTGGGAGCTCGACGCGCGCGCCGGGTTGGAGCGCCGCATGGACGTAAAACAGTGGCGAGTGCGTCCTGACCGCGGAACGCAACCCGAACGCCTCCCCCGCGAGGAGCCGCAGCCAGAGGCCGCGGTCCTGGTGGACCGGCAGATCGTCGCCCTCGTGGTGCGCAAAGCTCGGCGGCGTCTCCTCTTCGCCGTCAGGCAAGGCGATCCATGACTGAATGCCGTGCAGCGGTCCTCCTTCGCGGCGCGCCCGCTCAAAGCGTTCCGAGTGGGTGATACCGCTCCCGGCCGTCATCCAGTTGATTTCGCCGGGGCAGATCGCCTGCTCGATGCCGGTCGAGTCGCGGTGCATGATTTCGCCGGCAAACAGATAGGTGACGGTGGAGAGCCCGATATGCGGGTGCGGACGCACATCGGCGTCGCGCGGGAGTCCCTTGGGCAGATCGACCGGCCCGATGTGATCAAAGAAGATGAACGGCCCGACCATGTGCCGCTCTGCCGACGGCAGCACGCGACCGACCTCGAAGCTGCCGATGCTGCGCCGCCGCTGATCGATCACCACCTCGATCATCGTGTCACTCCCAAGAGATGCGGGGTCCTCCGCTTATGGTGCCGCCGTGATAAAGGCAAGAAAGGAGTCGCTGCGGAGGCTGTCGGTTTTCAGCAGGCATCGCGAATTCGTCATCAGCTCACCGAGCGCTCTTGGTGATCCCAAAAGCGCTCGCGCAAAGCCCGCTTGAGGATCTTGCCGGTCCCGCTCTTCGGGAGCTCGGTGTCCGAGAACTCGACCCGTCGCGGTACCTTGTAATTGGCGAGGGATCCCCGGCAGTGATCGATCAGTTCATCGCCGCTGAGAGCCTTTCCCGGCTTCAGCACGACGCAGGCGGCCACCAGCTCGCCCCATTTCGGGTCGGGGATGCCGAAGACCGCGGCTTCAAGAACCGCGGGATGCTCGTAGATCACGGCTTCGACCTCGCCCGAATAGACGTTTTCGCCGCCGGTCACGATCATGTCCTTCAGGCGGTCGAGGATGTAGAAAAACCCGTCTGCATCCTGGTGGCCAACATCCCCGGTGCGAAACCAGCCGTCCCGGAACGCCTGGGCGGTTTCCTTCGAGTTGTTCCAATAGCGGTGCATGACGTTGGCGCCGCGAGCGACCAGTTCGCCGGTCTCGCCGACCGCGACCTCCGCGCCCGACGCGTCGGCGACCCGGACCTCGATGCCCGGGGCTCGCCGGCCGCACGAGGTCAGTCGTCGGCCGACATGCTCATCATCGCGAAGAGCGGTAAGAAAACCGGTTTCGCTCAGCCCGTAGCCCTGCACCAATCTGACGCCGGGCAGGACCTCTCGGGTGCGGCGGATAAGCTCTGGAGGCATTGGCGAGCCGCCGTAGGCGATCTCATCGAGGCTCGCCAGATCGTACTTTCCGAGCTCCGGGAATTGCGTCAGCAGGTTGATCATTGTCGGCACCAAAACGGTGTGGCTGACACGCGCTCTCTCGACCGTCTGGCAAAAGTCTTGCGGCGTGAACCTGGGGATCGTGACCTGAGCGGCGCCGAACGCCGGCGCCGCGAACATCACCGGGAAGTCGGCGATGTGAAAAAGCGGCGCCGCGTGGAGATGCACGGCGCCGTCCTTGTGCGGCATCCAGTAATCGAAGTGCTCAACATTCGCCAGCATGTTGGCGTGCGTGACCACGACACCCTTCGGGTGACCGGTCGTGCCGCTAGTGTAGATGAGGGCCAGGACAGCATCCGGATCGTTGATGGGCGTCGACCGAGATCCATCATCTCCAAGGTCGAGGGGCTCCTGGTCGAGTACGAGCTGCCAGGCAAGCGGCACCGTCGGGAGCGGGAGCGAGGAGTGCCGGATCAGGCCATGCGGGCTCGCGTCGGCGAGAATGCGGTCGATCTCCACCACCGAGAGCCGCACATTCAACGGCACCACGATCACTCCGAGCTGGGCACAGGCGTAGATCAGCTGAAGGTAATCGGCCCCATTCGGCATCAGGACAGCCAAGCGGTCGCCGGACCCGAGGCCGTGTCTGCTGAGCGCCCCGGCGATACCGG
>Ga0208990_1000289_pt1 | contig 11386 bp, 8 predicted proteins | sample MedBloCARef_M3_FD_187854 | JGI IMG/M metagenome (GOLD analysis project Ga0208990, IMG submission 187854) | Forest soil microbial communities from El Dorado National Forest, California, USA - Mediterranean Blodgett CA Ref_M3 (SPAdes) (version 2) | ecosystem: Environmental > Terrestrial > Soil >...
GCGCCAAAGCCAGAGCGCCGGAGGCGCGACAGAACGTAGCCCAGCCCGTAAGGGCTGGGAACGGCGACAATAATACTTCTGAGCACCGTAGGTGCGACACATAGCGGTCATGAATTGCAGCCCTCACACACGCTCTTCGGCTCCTTGTACCGAATGGCTGACTTTGCGCGCAAATTTCTGACTCAGGACGCTAGCACCACTCACGACTTTGCGAATGCGGCGCCCAATTTGACATTCCGGAAACGCGCGGGTGAAGCTCCGTGCCCCGTGCCCATGGTCTGCATAGGCTGACCCTTGCCGCAGTTGGGCGTGCCCCAGAGGGTCCAGTGTTCGCGCGAACAGATGGCGTCGCAACTATTCCAGAATTCTGTGGTGATTCCGCTGTAGCTGGGATGTTTCAGCATCCGCGTTTTCTTGCCGCCCTTGATCTCCCAGGCAATTTCCGTGGAAAACTGGAAATGATAGCGCTTATCGTCGATGGACCAGGAGCGGTTCGTCTCCATCAGAATGGCATCGTCCGTATCGGCGATCAGGTCTTCGTAACGCCACGTGCCCGGCAGAATGCTGATGTTCGTCATGCGAATGATCGGCAAGCGATTCCAGGATTCCGTGCGCATCGTGCCGCCGGAACGCTGGAGGCCGATGGACACGGCGGTTTCGCGGTTCGACAGGTAGCCGGTGAACAGTCCATCGGTAATGATCGGCGTGCATTGCGCGGGTACGCCTTCATCGTCGTAGCCGAATGTGCCGAGTCCCGGCCCGTGCTCGAGGCGCGCGTCGGCGACAACATTCACGATGTCCGAGCCGTAGCGGAGCTTGCCCAATTTTTCGAGCGTCAGGAAACTCATGCCCGCGAAATTCGCTTCCATGCCGAGCACGCGGTCCAGCTCAATGGGATGGCCGATGGATTCGTGAATCTGCAGTCCGAGCTGCGAGCTGTCGAGAATGATCGTCTTCGTGCCCTCGGGCGATTGCGCCGCGGAATGCAGCGCGACCGCTTCTTCGGCAACGCGCGGCGCATTCCCAACCAAATCGAGCGATTCCACCAATTCGTAGCCCGAGAGTTGGTGTTGCCCGCCGAAACTGTTCGGATAGGAGCGCTTCTGAATTTCGTTCCCGGCAAATGCGGTCGCGACGATTCCCGCGCCGGACTGCATCTTGACCTGATGGATCACCGATCCGATGGAAGACGCGAACAACTGCTCGATGCGGCGAAAGGCCATGGAAGTTTCCGTGAGCGTCACGCCCTTGACGCGCGACATTTCGCGGTCGGCGGACAGCAGCAATTCCAATTGGCGTTCGAGCGGAACGCGGAATGGATCCTTGACGTACGGATTCTGCCAGGTGTCCTGAAACGCCTCGACCGGAACCATCTCAACATTATGGCGCTTGGCGAGCGCCGATGCCTTGGCGATGGCTACGGCTTCGGCTGCGCAGGCGGCGATTCCCTCCCGCGTCAAGCGATCGGTCGAGGCGAACCCCCACGATCCCTGCGCGAGGACGCGAATTCCAATGCCAATCGATTCCGATTCGGCGAGCGTGCCGACCTGGCCGTTTTTTGTGGAGAGATCGCGGTGACGAATGTCCATGACGCGCGCATCGGCGTAGGTTGCGCCGCGCATGCGCGCTGTTTCTAGCGCCCAATTGGCGAAATCTCGCATCATGGATTTCGGGTGCGGGCCCTACTTTTATGCTGAACGCTTCAAGTGAAGTGTGGAGCCCGCCAGAATATGGACAACACTAAGAAAAGATTTCAACACAGAGTGCACAGAGGTCACAATGAACCACAGAGAAATCGGTCGTGCTTTTTCCGTCGTTGAATCCGCTTCCTCTCCATCAGGGCCTCCGTGCTCTCTGTGGCTTTTCTCTGTGTTCTCTGTGTTAAATTCCGAAAAGCGCCGTGCAAAGATTCCAACTCAGAGTGCACAGAGGTCACAGGGAAACCTATGTGCCTTCGGACCAGGAAGCCAAGTACAGTTCCTGTTCGGGAGTAAGCTTGTCCATTTTTACGCCCATCGACTCGAGTTTCAGCTTCGCGATTTGCCGGTCAATCGCCTCGGGCACAACGTAGACCTGAGGCTTGAGTTCGGCGGCGTGCTTCAGCATGTACTCGGCGGAAAGCGCCTGATTGGCGAAGCTCATATCCATCACGGCTGCGGGGTGTCCTTCCGCGGCGGCCAGATTGATCAGGCGTCCTTCGCCCAGCAGATAGATTCTGCGGCCGTCCCTCATCGAATATTCTTCCACGAACGGGCGAGCGATACGGTTTCCGCTGGATAGTTTTTCAAGGGCCGGAATATCGATTTCCACATTGAAATGGCCGGAATTGCAGACCACCGCGCCGTCCTTCATTTTTTCGAAGTGCTCGCCAGTGAGGACAGATTTGTTGCCTGTGACGGTAACAAAAATGTCTCCAATTTTCGCGGCTTCGGCCATGGGCATCACGCGGAAACCATCCATGACGGCCTCAATCGCGCGGACTGCGTTGATCTCGGTAACGATTACGTCGGCGCCCAAGCCCTTGGCGCGCATCGCCACGCCCTTGCCGCACCAGCCGTAGCCGGCAACAACCACTCGCAGGCCGGCGATCAACAGGTTCGTCGCGCGGATGATTCCATCAATCGTGGACTGCCCGGTGCCGTAGCGGTTGTCGAAGAAATGCTTGGTCTCCGCGTCATTCACGGCGATGACGGGATATTTCAGCGTTCCGTCTTTGGCCATCGCGCGCAGACGGATCACGCCGGTCGTCGTCTCTTCCGTGCCGCCAATCACGTTGGGAACCAGGTGCGCGTGTTTCGTGAGGAGCAGGGTCACGAGATCCGCGCCATCGTCCATCGTCATCTGCGGCTGGTGATCCACCGCGGCATTCAGGTGCGCGTAATACGTGGCGTTGTCTTCGCCCTTGATCGCGTACGTCGGAATCGAAAAGTCCTTCACCAGCGAGGCCGCCACTTCATCCTGCGTCGATAGCGGATTCGATGCGCAGAGAACCAAATCGGCTCCGCCGTCGCGCAGAGTGATGGCGAGATTCGCTGTCTCGCTGGTCACGTGCAGACACGCCGCCACGCGGACGCCCTTGAGCGGCTGTTCCTTGATGAAACGCTTGCGGATGAGTTGCAGCACGGGCATCTGCTGGTTCGACCACTCAATCTTCCGCTTGCCCTGCTCTGCCAGGGCCATGTCTTTAACATCGCCTACTACCCCTTGCGCAGTCTTTGTCACGCGAAGTTCTCCTGTTATGTGGGATGCTGATCTGTCGCTGTCGCAAGTCGATGATGGCTAGCGTCGAACGGCTACTTCTCTTGCGCCCAATCCCGCCTGGCTGCGAATTGCGTCCGCCTTGTCGGTCCGCTCCCATGTGAATCCGGGGCCGGAGCGCCCGAAATGGCCGAAAGAAGCCGTAGGCCTGTAAATGGGCCGCCGAAGATCGAGCGACTCAATGATTCCGCGCGGCGTCAGTTTGAATGTGCTGCGAATCAGGTCGGTGATCTCCCCATCGGGAATCGCGCCGGTGCCAAACGTGTCCGCCATGACCGAAACTGGATCGGCCACGCCGATCGCGTACGCAAGTTGGACTTCAACCTTGCGCGCCACACCCGCTGCAACCAGATTCTTCGCCACGTGCCGCGCCATGTAGCAGGCCGAACGATCTACCTTCGAAGGATCCTTGCCCGAAAACGCGCCGCCACCGTGCCGGCTGTACCCGCCATATGTATCGACAATAATCTTGCGGCCCGTAAGTCCCGCATCGCCCATCGGCCCGCCAACCACGAAGCGGCCGGTCGGATTGATATGGAATTTCGTATTCTTGTCCATCAAAGAGGTGGGAACCACTCTGCGAATGACCTCTTCCGTGATCGTCCTCTGCAATTCAGCGTTCGAAACGGATTCGCTATGTTGTGTTGAAATGACAACAGTGTCCACGCGGACGGGGCGGTCGCCGTGATATTCAACCGTTACTTGAGATTTGCCATCCGGCCGGAGAAAATCGACGATTCCCTGGCGGCGCATTTGCGAGAGACGTTCCACGAGCTTATGCGCTAGCATGATCGGCAGCGGCATCAATTCATCGGTTTCATCGCACGCAAAGCCGAACATTAAGCCCTGATCGCCCGCTCCTCCGGTATCGACACCCATGGCGATGTCCGGGGACTGTCGTTTGAGGGAGGAGACGACAGCGCAGGTTTCCGCGTCGAAGCCATATTTGGCGCGCGTGTAGCCGACGTCACGGATGACGCCACGCGCGATTTCGGAATAGTCGAGGACGGCCTTGGTCGTGATCTCACCGGCGAGCATCACCAGGCCGGTGGTCACGAGCGTCTCGCAGGCGACGCGGCCCATGGGATCTTCTTTCAGTACCGCGTCAAGTACCGCGTCCGAAACCTGGTCGGCAATTTTGTCCGGGTGACCCTCGGTGACGGATTCCGACGTAAATAAAAATTTCCGCTTGTTTTCGCTCAAGCCTGCACCCCTTCTGCGGGAATCCATGTGGAACTACCGATCAAAATCTTGCGAGGCAATGCCCCCTACGCAAACTGACGCTAACATGCGAGTAGAACGGTGTCAACGAATTGGGGTCAGACGTGTAATAGCAACACTAAACTGCGCAATTTCAGGGTTGTGATGCCACGCCTCGCCGGCCTCGATGAGAATTACGCCTCGAGAGCGGAGTCGTCTTCCGACGGGCTCCAAGCAGGGCCCGCACCCGGTCCGCCGCCCAGAGTTCCTTTGCGTCGCGACAATAAATAATTGCGGATGAAGGGATCGAGGTCGCCGTCCAGCACGCGATCCACGTCGCCCATCTCGAATTTCGTTCGATGATCTTTTATCAGCCGGTACGGTTGGAGCGTGTACGTCCTGATCTGGCTGCCGAAACTGATGTCCCGCTTGGTTTCATCCAGCTTGCGTGTCTCCGCCTGGCGTTTCTCGATTTCCAATTCGTACAGGCGCGACCGCAGAACTTTCATGGCCAGTTCGCGGTTCTTGTGCTGGCTGCGTTCATTCTGGCATTGCACGACGATGCCGCTCGGAAGGTGCGTGATGCGCACCGCGGTTTCCACTTTGTTTACGTTCTGGCCGCCCGCGCCGCCGGCGCGAAACGTGTCGATGCGCACCTCTTCGGGTTTGACGACGATATCGATTCGATCGTCAATTTCAGGAATGACGAAAATCGAGGCGAACGACGTGTGGCGGCGCGCGGCCTGATCGAACGGAGAAATGCGAATCAGGCGGTGCACGCCGCTTTCCGTGGAGAGAAATCCGAAGGCGTTCTCACCCTCGACGCGCAGCGTTGCGGATTTCAGTCCAGCGCCTTCGCCGGGAGTCAGGTCCAGTACGGTGGCGCGAAATCCCTTGCGCTCCGCCCAGCGGAGATACATCCGCAACAACATCTCGGCCCAATCCTGTGACTCCATGCCACCGGCGCCGGATTTGATCGTCATGATGGCGTTCAGGCCGTCGTTCTCACCGGAAAGGAGCGTAAGCGTCTCAAGCTCGGAGACATACGCGTCGGCAGCGGCCATTTCGCGCTCGATTTCGTGCAGGAGCGAATCGCGCTGGGCCACGTCGGTCTCTTCTTCGGCGAGGTGAAAATACGTCTCGATGTCGCTCAGCATTCGCGCGAGCTTGGCATCGGACGCGATAATCCCTTCGGCGACTTTTCGCTGCTGGAGAATTTTCTGGGCTTGTTCCTGGTCCTGCCAGAAATCCGGATGTGATGTTTTTGCTTCTAACGAGGCGATGATTTCGCGGCTGCGGGAGACGTCAAAGATAGCTCCGCACGAGCTCGATTCGCTTCTGAAGTTCGTCTTGCCGCCGTTGTAAATCTTCAATGACCATGTGTGTCCTGTCGATTCCCGGGTGCGGGCTCTGCTTTTCCGCTGAACTCTTACCTTCAGCCACCGAGCGAAGGGCGTCAAGCGATACGTGGAGCAGAGAACCCAACCAAAAGCGCACAGACTGAAGTCTGTGCTACTAAGACCCGCCAGAATATTGTCTGCGGCGTGCGAATGCGTCGCGCGCGCTCAACAACAATAACACGAGCGAGGCGATCGCGCACAGCCACGGGAGCCAGTCTCCCCAGCGGGCGTAGGGCGTCACGTCCGTGCGAAAACCGTAAGGAGCGTCGAGCTCTCCGCGAATATCGGCCGGCAGGCGCGCGACGATGCGCCCGTAGGGGTCGACCGAAACCGTGATCCCAGTGTTGGTGGCGCGCAGCAGCCAGCGGCGATTTTCCACGGCACGCACGCGCGCCATCGCCAGGTGCTGCGGCGGGGCCGACGATCCGCCAAACCAGCCGTCGTCCGAGATATTCACGAACAGCGCGGCTCCAGCAAGCGTGAAGCGGCGGACTTCATTCGGGAAAATTGCCTCGTAGCAGATATAGACGCTGAAGGGCCCGCCTGGAATTTTCCCCACCTTGTACTGCGTGCCGTGCTGAAAATCACCGACGAGGCCCGTCAAATCTTTGGCAAAGAAAAGCCATTTCCTCCACGGCACGTATTCGCTGAAGGGTACCAGATGAATTTTGTCGTAAAGAAAATTTAGTGCGCCGTCCGAGCCAAGCATCGCGGCGCTGTTGGTCACGCCAATTTCGCGATTCGGCAGCGGCTTCAAATCCACCACGCCCACCAGGAAGCCGCCTCCCGCGCCGCGCGCGATGCGGGTCGCGCGCGTCAAGAAGGGCGCATCCTGTAACGAAAACGGGGCCGGGACCTCCGGCCAAACCACGATCCCGGGGATTTTCCGCGCGGCGCCGATGCTGATTTGTTCGAGTTCGTCGAGTTCCGACGCGTGAGTTTGCATCCAGTCCGCCGGGTATTTCATCGACACAGGAAAATTTGTCTGCACCAGGTGTGCGATGTGGTCCGCCGGGGCCTGCGGCACAAATCGAGGACCTGCCAGCGCAAAAACGGCGAGCGCGACCGTCACATAGAGCGAGGTCCAGAGTCCGCGCCTATTCCTACGCGAGGCTTGGATGACTGCCCAGGCGAGCAGAGCGTTATACGCCGCGACCAACAACGAAAGACCGAAGATTCCCGTGATCGCCGTCAATTGCACGAACGCAAGATTTCCCGCGGCCGCATAGCCGAGCAAATTCCATGGAAAACCGATCGCGGGCAGATGCAGCAGGAGGAATTCCATGGAAACCCACAAGAAAGGCGCCGCCAGGCAGGCTCGGGCTGTGCCGAAACGGCCGAACCACGCAACGCCAAATGCAAACGCCGCGTGAAACGCCGCACACGCAAACACAATCAACATGAAAACTCCGCCCGCTGCAGCTACCGAGAGCGGCCCGTATTGGCGCATCACGCTATAAAACCAGGGCACGCTGAGCGCGTAGAAAGCAACGCCTTGCACCCATCCCAGGAGCAACGCATATCGCGGAGTCGCGTTCAAGACCGCGAGGATCAAAACCGCCAAGGAAACCCAGGCGAGAAACGGGAAATTGAAAATGGGAAATGCCAGGGCGAGCGCGACGCCGGAGACAAGAGAAAGCAGGAGGCGAGCCGTCCTCGACAGGTTCATGGCCCCGGCATTGTAGACCGGCAATCCCTACGCTGCACGCGGAGAAACGGGCACATTGGGTCTCAATCGTGGAGAACCGGTAGCGCGTCAGTTTGATGGCCAGTCTGAGGCTGCGTAGGCGAACCCTCTCTTCCCAGATCGCCCTTTCTGGATAGTTTGCGTGTTGCCGACAATCCGTCCACTATCCGGGTGCGTCACTTCAACGAGTAGCGCGTTACGCGTCCTAGTGACCAGGGAAGGTCTACGCTGGCATCACACGACCGCGACCTTGACGTTGTAGATCGGGGGCAGCGAATCGAACAGGCAGTCCCACTGCTCACCACCCTCCCTCCCGATCCACAGCTGACCGGTCGTCGTGCCGAAGTAGAGTGCAGGTGACTTGAGCCGATCGATGTCCATCGCGTCGCGCAGGACGGTGAAGTAGCTCTGCTTCCTCGGCAACCCACTTGCGAGCCGGCTCCACGACTCGCCGCCATTTTCGCTGCGCCACACCGCTGGCGCGCCGCCGGGACAGGAGCGCGTCGCCGGCTCAAGGGGCATGACGTATACCGTATCGGCTTCGTGCGGGTGGACCACGATAGGAAATCCGAAGTCCGACGGCAATCCCTTAGCGATCGACCGCCACGAGTGGCCATAGTCGTCGCTGCGTAGTACGCCAATGTCCGGCCGGGGCCCGCCAGGCCCCGTCCAATCTGCCCATCCGCCGTGGTTCTGCATGTAGAGCCGACCGTGCGCGTCGTCGGGCCGCGCGATCTTGTGAACGCACTGACCGAACTCGGGATAGGGGTCGGGCGCGAAGCCGGCGCCGACGCCTTGATTGGACGCCCTGAATGTTTCGCCACCGTCCTCACTCAAATAGTGGCCGCCCGTTGAGATGCCCAAGTGCACGCGATTCCCGTCGCGAATGATCGTGTGCATGCAGAGCCCGCCATTGCCGGGTTGCCACTTGCGCGCGTGATCGTGGTTGCTAATGCCAGGCACCAGGTCCCACGAATCGCCACCGTCAAGGCTCCTGAACAAGGATGCCGGCTCCACGCCGCACCATAGGTCCTTCTTGTCACCACCGGCCTCAAGTCCCCAGATGTTGACGAGCGCGCGGCCGTCGTCTTTGGGGAACGCTGGCGCCGATTTCGTCTCAGTGAAGCTTTTCCCCATGTCCGTCGAACGCAGCACTTTCATGCCGAAAAACGGATTGCAGCTCGAAGCATAGAAGCGCGGTGTTCCGCGCGTGTCGATCAGCGTCGAGTATACGGGGATGCCCGGGCCGAAGGGCCCGCGCAGAGCGAAGCTGCGCCTCGGCTTCGCGGCATCCGCGACGAACACACCCTTCTTGGTGCCGATGGTGAGAATGATTCGATCCGCCATCTTTAGCCTCCTGAAACCGCCGGCAGGATCGTGACCACGTCCCCCGGCGCCAGCGTCGTGTCGACCCCGTTGAGATCGCGCACATTGTCCGAGTTCACGAACACGTTCAGGTGCCGGCGTACCATACCTGTTTCGTCACAGACGTTGCGATACAAAGCGGACTGGCTCCGCTGGAGGTCCTCAAGTGCGGCGCGCACGGTGTGTGCCGAGATCGAGAGTTGCGCTGCGCCCGCACAGTACGTGCGCAGCGGACCCGGGACATGAATCGTGATGGTCGGCGCCGGCCCCATAGTGTGAAACTTATCACTGGCGGTTGGGACGATGCAACCAACGCGATTGCAGACTGGGATCTGGCTCTGCTGCCGGTGTCCCGTAGAAGTGAATTAAGTCGCTATCCGCTGGCGGTTAATCCCGAATTACGGCCCATACGGAAACTATTCTGAACCAGATGTCCCATCGTGGGAAGCAGCTGGAATCTTTCACGCTGACCCACTGCCGGGGAAATTCAGCGCTTCACGATGGACTTGAATCCGTCGGCTTCGAGGTCGTGGCGCGCATTTGAGGCGGACTGCGTGTCGGGGTAAGAGTCTGTGTGGGAACTCACACTTCGCGGATTTTTGTAGCGTCGGCCTTCAGGCCTACACCGTAGATTCAAGCACATGCCCGCCTGAAGGCGGCCGCTACGTAGGCCATAACCGAGCGCATGCCCGTCCCGCACGCGGGACGGCCGCTACATAGGCAAAAACTGGGTCCTCAGACACACTCGTAGGGGCCAACATGAACGCGATAGTATTTGTCCGTGCAGGGGGTGATGACAAATGCGGGGAATTTTTTCTGTTGTAGAGCCTGCGCGAGGGCCATGGCGTCACCTTCGCGCTGGACGGCTGCTTTTGGTTTGAGTTTCCATACCCAGGTGAGGATGACACAGACAAAGACCCCGCCCTTCCAACAACGAAGGACGGGGCACCCTAAAATTCCAAGTCAAAGGCTGGGGCACCCGCCGGAATTTTTCGGCGGCGACGCGGGCTTTAGAGTTTGTGTGACAACCCAGATTTCGGGCGCTCGTGTTGAGTCACGGCACCGACGAGAAAGCTTACGGCTGAAGCGCGGTGCCTACTCTGACGTCACTGCCTTCAGATACCGGTAAAAGAAATCTACCCCTTTGTAGTAGGACTCAACGCCAAGCCTCTCATCCCGGCCGTGGGCGCGGATATCGTCGCGGTCGATGGCGATGCCTGCAATTCCGTAGGTAGGCATGCCTTCGCTCATGGTGTAGATGCCGTCGGAGGCGCCGGTGGCCATATCAGGAACCACCGGCGTGCCGGGCCACATCTCGGAGGTGATTTTCTCCAGCGGCGCAAACACGTCGCGGCGCAGGGGCGGAGGCGGGAAACTCTTCCGGTCGGGAGCGCTGTCGGAGATGTTGCCGAAGTTGTCGACGTAGCGCACGGTGATGTTCGGATCGGCAAGAATGTTAATCAGATCCTTGCGGACTTCTTCCGCGGAATGCCCGGGTTCAATCCGGCAATTCACAGTGGCCTCGGCGCGCTGCGGCAAGGCGTTGTTGGCGTGCCCGGCGTTAAGACGCGTGGCCACGCACGTGGTGTGGGTGGTGGAGTTGTCGATCGGATCGCGCGAAAGCCGCGCCACCGCGTCGGCGTCGGGTGGATTTTTCAGCATCGCCTTCATGTCGGCAGCGCGCTCCTGCGTTTCCACCTCCGCCATGCGCTCGTAGTAGACGCGCGTTACCTCGTTCAGCTCGAAGGGGAACTGATGATTCTTCAGCCGCGCCAGCCCGTCGGCCAAAGAGTAGATGGCATTGTCCGGCCTGGGCAGCGAGCTGTGGCCTCCTGGATTGGTCACGGAGACCTGAAAATCCGCATATAACTTTTCGGTGGCGTCCACCGTCATCATCACGGGCTTGCCGTGGTCGCTCAGGATGCCGCCGCCGTCGTGGTTCAAAACGATCTCGGCGTCAATGAGATCCCGATGGTTCTTGAGCAGCCAGTCGACGCCGTTCGATTTGCCACCCTCTTCATCGGCAGTAAGCGCCAGAATGATGTCGCGATCGGGCGTGTAACCCTCCTTCTTGAAGTGGATCAGCGTGGTGACCATGATGGCGTCGCCGCTCTTCATGTCCTGCGTGCCGCGGCCGTAGTAGAACCCGTCCTTCTCTACAAACCTGAAAGGATCTGTAGTCCAGTCTTCGCGGTGGGCCTCGACAACATCAAGATGACCAATCAGCAGGATGGGTTTGTGTTTTCCCATCCCGTGCAGCCGCACCACCAGATTCTTCTTGCGGTCCTTGGGACCGAGGATCTGAATGTCGGCCTCGGGGAATCCTGCATCGCGAAAGCGTTGCGCCATAGCCTCGGAAGCCCCAGTCACGCTACCCACGGAGTCAGTGGAATTGACCTCGATCAGTTGCTTGAAGACGTCGTAAGAGAGCTTCCTGGTGGCGTCGTCGATTTGTGCCTGGGACGCGGGCAAGAAA
>Ga0208990_1000291_pt1 | contig 11370 bp, 12 predicted proteins | sample MedBloCARef_M3_FD_187854 | JGI IMG/M metagenome (GOLD analysis project Ga0208990, IMG submission 187854) | Forest soil microbial communities from El Dorado National Forest, California, USA - Mediterranean Blodgett CA Ref_M3 (SPAdes) (version 2) | ecosystem: Environmental > Terrestrial > Soil >...
GGTTCAGCGCATCATCGCCGGTGATCTGCGGGAGCGACTTCCGCACCGTACCGTCGACGAGCCGTTTTCGAAGCTCGCGGTCATCGTCAATGGCATGCTCGATGAAATGGAAACGATGATCCACGCGCTCGCCGGCGTCGGCAACGATATCGCCCACGACCTGCGGACGCCGCTGACGCGCGCGCGGCTCACCCTCGAACGCGGGCGCACCAACGCAGCCACTCTGGAGCAGCTTCAGGCCGTCGCGGACAAGGCGATCGCAGGTATTGATCAGTCGCTGGCGATCATCACGGCGCTTTTGCGCCTTGCGGAGATCGAAAACAGCCGGCGCTCCGCAGGTTTCGGCAGCGTCGCACTGCACGAAATGCTGCGGGAGGTGTGCGATATATACGAGCCGATCGCCGAAAACAAAAATGTTGCCTTGCACGTCCGGGTGACGGACCAACTCATGGTGCGCGGCGACCGGGACTTGTTGATCGAGGCGGTTGCCAACCTGGTCGACAACGCCATCAAATTTACGCCTGAAGGCGGGAAAGTGGACATGGAACTGTTACGCGGCGATGCCGAAGCCATCGTGCGCGTGACGGATACCGGTTGCGGCATCAGCGAAAAGGAGCGCGAGGCTGTGTTGCGGCGCTTCTACCGTTCCGACAAAATGAGAAATACGGCGGGCGTGGGTCTTGGACTCAGTCTGGTTGCCGCGATCGTAAAGTTGCACGGCTTTCGGCTGGCGATCTTCTCCGGCTCGGGTTGCCGGGTGGAGATTATTTGTCCCGACCGGGAAGACGGGGTGAAAGAGCTGCCTCGGCTCGGCAAGGGGAGGGCCGCCAGCTGAAACTGCTACGGTTTGCCTTTGAAAAAAGAATGCGCCTGTCAGTAGATAGGACCTTGGTATTCGCCGGCGCGAGGACCCTCATTTCGAAAACCTTCATCGTCGCGAAAGCTGTTGCCATAGCATTTGGCACCGATGCCCGAAGCTGTCGCCTCGCACTGCGCGTAGCTTGTGAAGCTGCAATTTGTTCCGCCTTCATCATATGACCGGCAGTAATACTCCCGGAGTGTGATGGGGCCGGCCTTTGCCGCTCCTGGCGTCGCGGCGAAACAAGTCGCGAGAAGTGCGATCGCTGAGGCCATCGCCATCATCGAAATCGTCTTCATGCTGGTCTCCAATAGCCAGGCTGTCCACCCTTCAACATGCTGAGTTGCACCTGCGGCTGCGATTATAAAAAGATTTATACTGGCTTGCTCGCGTCGAGCCGTAGCGATGTGCGGTGATCATTGAGAATTAATACAACGCCGCTGCCCGACTTTCGGATTCAGTCCAGGTGTCATCACATCTATCGCTCTAACTGCATCAACCGGGCGTGATCGGCGGACCAAAAATGAAATCGTATTTAATGGAAACCGATATCGGCCAGCTTATGCTGCGAAGTTAGTCATGCACGCCGGGAGCGAGACGAATTCGCTCATTGTCGGCGACGGTCTTGCACTCAATCTCGGTGGAGTAATTCATGCGCTCAACGCTTCTCACCACAGCAGTTCTAGGCGGCGCCCTGGTTCTGGGCAATGCTGCCGGCAATGCCGAACCACTCGCAGGTTCCACGACCACGGTACCCGGTGACGCACCGATCGGCCATTTGCAGCCCCGCGCGCAGCAGTTTTCCCCGCGCTCTCCAGCTGTCCAAACGGAACAACAGCAGCAGTCGATATTCGATGCCGAGCAGCAGAAACTGGATAAGCAACTCGACAAAAGCCTGAACATTTGCCGTTGCTGACCCCCACTGCGGTCGACCGACTAAAGCAAATCCCTTTCGTGTATTGGACTTCTCACTTCTCTTCGCGTGAGATCCTCTTGCGAACAGTTGCAGCTGAACAGTTGCTCAGTTTATCGCTAACGCGCGGAAGCGTTCCCGACGAAAAGCGACGCGCGCCCTCAACTAAAAATCAATTTAGCTTGCTGAATCCCAATTTAATGGCGCAGGGAGATTTTCGGCCTGCCTTGAGTGGGACGCATCTGAACATCAGAGCACAGTCTGAGAATATTCGCGCTTTTTACAATCAGGCCGACTTCAATGCGGGTGCCGAACTTGAGAGGCCGCGATGCTCGCAACAGATCAATACATGGAGAAAACAGACGATGACCAGATTCAAAATCGTCGGCGTGGCCGCAATCCTGTCGATGATGATCGCGACGCCGGTGTTCGCCCAGGCGGCTATCCAGGAGCCGGGCGCGTACGCATTCTATCATCCCAACGCAGATGTTCTGAATTCCGGCGAGCCCTCGCCGGGTGAAACCGCAGGCGCCATCGCATCGGTACCGTTCGGCAGCAGCAACGCTTATGCTTCCATGGACGGCAACGCGAACGGCTCATTTTGTGCTCGGCGTTATCGTTCCTACGATCCGGCATCAGGCACGTTCCTTGGCCATGATGGTGACCGGCATCTGTGCGAGTGACGCGGCATCAAGAAATAAAAAAGCGGCCAAACGGGGCGGCTTTTCTCGAATCTCCGTCGTCACACCGCCTCATGCTTCGCAAGATCGCGGCCATGATCGAAACCGGTGGCCTGCAGGTCGGCCCCGGTGATCCGGATTTCGGGAGCGGCGGCCTCCGCCAGAATCTCGGCCGTGATATCGTCGACCGCAGAGTCCGCGATTTCATGAATGAAGCTGATGTTCTTGTATTCGCCGGAGGCAACGCGCGAGATGACTTCGCGCCGGGTGATCTCGGGATCGACGATAGCCTCGCGCCCGCGCCGTCCATAGTCGATCATCACGACGAAATACTGCATGGCGGTGTTCTCCTCGCCGCCGAAAGCGAGGTTGGCGGATGCAGTCAAGGATTTCTGAAAATCAGAAATAAGTCAAGTGAATATTTCCGAAAATCAGAAAATAAGCTTCCAGCCGTTGTAATCCGGCCCGCAGCCGGCAAGAATCACCCGGCGCGTGCTCATTTCGGGCTCCCCTTCATTTCTCTTGGGTGAGCCCCGGCGTGCGCCGTGGCGCCCTTGCGTGCCCGGGCCGCGGCTTTGGAGCGCAAGCGCTCGATCTGACCCCTCGGGAGGGTGACGCAGATCTCCCCGATCCATTCCAGCTTCACCCCGTTGATCGGCTTGGCATTGAAGCTCGTGAGGTTGACCAGTGTCGAAGATTTCCCCCGCTCGATCGTCTTCAAATAGCGCTCGCCGGTCTTCAGCCTGACCGCGGCCTCTTCCCCGTAGAAGCTCGAAACGGGATGGCGCTGTTCCCTGTAGACCACGATGATGTCGCCGTTTTCGTATTTCGGCAGCATGGAATCGCCGGCCACTTCAAAGGCGATGGTTTCGTCCGCAATAGGGAAGGGCAGTTCGACCTCGCCGAGGCCTTCCGGCGGCACCTGCTCGTGTTCGGGCTCGATGATAGCGCCTGCGCCGACGCGGCCCATGATCGGCACCGAATTCAGCTCGAGATAATCGATGATGGCCTGGATTTCCGCCGCCTTGATCAAGCGTGTGTCGGCCAATATCTCGGAAACCGCGCCCGGGCGGACGCCCATCGCCGCTGCCAGACCGCCCTTGGTCTTGCCCGGCTTCTGCAGTCCCCGCTCGATCATCCTGATATCCAGCATGGCGCATCTTTTCCGAATTTCAGAAATGATAGCAATTCCGATTTTCCGAAATCGAGCTTGACTTCTATTTCGGAATATCAGAAATTACCAGCATCGTAATCGCGCCCGAAGGTTTTTGAGGTCGAGAACCAACGCGCTCGCCGCGTCGCGTGCGGAAACACACGTGCAAAAATAGAGGGGAAGGGAGAAGAAGCGAATGCAATCGACAAACTGGGCGCCGGAGCATTCAGAAGCGCTGCGGGAATATCTGGCCAAGGGCATGTCCTATTCCGAAATCGCGGATGCGATCAACGCAAAATTCAAGACTTCCTATTCCCGCAATGCCGCGATCGGCCGCGCCACGCGAATGGGACTTGGCGGTCCAGACCGGCGCAAGGACTGGCCCAAGCCACCACTGAGCGCCAAAGCGCCGCTGCTTCGCAAACTGCGTGAACGCTACGCACCCGAGTTCATGCGGCCCATGCCGATTTTCGAACGCGCCGAGACGGTAAAACTCCGCTGTGTCGAAATCGATCCGCGCCATCTTTCCCTGGTCGAGCTTGGACGCGGCGATTGCCGCTACCCTTATGGCGGCGACCAGGAGGGCGAAGCCATTACCTTTTGCGGTCACCCCCGTCGCGAGGGTTCAAGCTACTGCGCTCCGCATTTTTATCTGACGCGCAGCCCCGGTACCGGATCGGAACGGGCTGCCGGCACCATCTCACTGCGGCTTGTGGAGGTGGCATGAAACGCGGACCGAAGCTGACCCCGGCGGTCATGGTCATCAGAATGAAGGGCCTGCCGCGTCGCCATCGCATCGCGCATTTGCGCGCGCTGATCGCGCGGCAGCCGGTCCGTTCGGTTCACCGCGAAGAACTGGCCGCATTATTGCGCGATGAATTGACGGCGCAGCTTGGAAGAAAACCGCGCAGTATGAATTGCCCCTGGATGCCTCTTTATGTCGGCGACTATTTCGGCACACGCGCAGAGCCTTGCATCGTCATCAGCCCCGAGCTCTTGGCCTATGCCGCCAAGCGGACGGCGTAACGAGATTCAAATTCCACTATTCAACGGAGGTAATCGGACGTGGCACGGGCAAAACGCAACAAGCCGCATAGACCAGCAAAGGTTCATGACCGGCGATCGAGGGATCTGCTGCGCAATGCGGAAGTGGCGGCCATTGAAGTGGACGATCCCCTGGCATTGGAGCCGGGGGACAAGATCGTCACGCTGCGCTCGATCCGCAACGACCCCTTGGCGCGGCTGCACACGCATCGCCAGATCGACGAGGCGCAGTACCAGGGCGGGCGGGCTTTCCAGGACGATTGGGAGAAAGCCGAGCGCGGCCCGCAGGCGGTCGATCCCACGCGGGAATATGTCGACGGCGGGCAGGCGCGGGAGCCGATTACGGAACGCCAGCGCAAGGCCGTGCTGCGGCTGAACCGCGCCGAGCGCGAACTCGGCGCCGTCGGCGCCGCGCTGGTGCATGAGGTTTTGATTCTGGGCATGACCATGGAGCAGATCGGGCAGCGGCGCGGATTGCGCGGGCAGCGCTGGATCGATTACTTCGCGCGCCGATTCCGGGAATGCCTCGATAGGCTGGCGTTGATTTATGGGTTCGCGACGGAGAGGCGGTAGTGATGGCTAGGCGCAAGGCATGGTTGCACTAACCCGCGCTATATACTGATCGCGCTCGGGATGAACGGGGCTGCGTAATTCGCCAACAATTCAAATTGAATGGCATCCATTAATGCAGCCTTACATGTTGCGGCGTTACTCTCAGGTGGTCGAACGATGACCAACACGAAATTGCACAGGAGGCAGTATTGAAACGCACCTTGTTAAGCTTTTTATCCGATGAATCGGGGGCTACCGCAATTGAATATGGCCTGATCGCAGCCGGCATCGCGCTGGCCATTATCGCTGTGGTTAACGGTCTGGGTACCAACCTGAACGATAAGTTCAGCCAGATAAACACCTCGCTGAAGTAAGCTTTTGTCTTCTCAGGCGAGCACCTGAAATTCCATGAGGCCTGACCCCGCCGAATTCCATTCGGCGGGGTTTTCGTCGGAGGTAATCTCCAAGCGCAAACAGCCCGTAAAGCGGATTTCCCAACGGGTCGCGCGCGAATGCGCGCCGCCCGATGATAAACTCCGTATCGCTTGCGCACCTTTCGGGCGCAAGCTGCCAGGCCAACCACTAAAAGCCTCCGGCGCTGAAGTTAAGCGGCTGCACCACGTCGTAGGCCGCCTTCGTCAGCGGCACGGCGTAGTTGACGCCAAGCGCGCCGAACGGCGAGTCCCAGACCAGGCCCACGCCGACCGACGAGCGCACGATGTTCGAATTGGCGATCTGCAGCGATTGCGTGGAGCCTGGAAATGTCGTCGGCCCGCCGTAGTTAAAGACGCTGCCGGCGTCGACAAAGGCGGTGGCCTTCAGCCCGTATTCCTGCGGCACGCCGGGGATCGCACTCTGCAATTCCAGGGTGCTTGCCCAGTACATGGTGCCGCCGACATTATCCATGGTCGTGCCGGGGGTGAGATCGCGCGGGCCGAACCCGTTCGGCGCAAAGCCCCGCACCATCGTCGGGCCGCCGAAGAAGCTGTTGATCAGCGGCACCTGCTGGCCGCCCCAGCCGCTGATGTAGCCGCCTTGGGCGCGCACCAGGCTGACCACGTCATCGTTGATCGCGTGGTAGTAGCGGAGATCCTCGGTGGTGCGCAGGAAATTCACGTCGCCGCCGAGGCCTGCCAGATCCTGCGTGAGTTGCGATTTGATTCCGTCGGTCGGCCTTTTGTTGTTGTCCAGCGTATTATACGTGACGGTGTCGCCGACGGAGGAGACCCATTGCGGACCGGCGAGCGCGGCCTGCTGGATCGGCAGCGACGGCGCCGCGGTCAATGACGCCGGATTGAGCGTCACGTTCTGGTTATATAAGGAGTAACGGTACTGCACGCCGATCTGCTCGGTCAGCGGCGCGCCGAACTGCATCGTCGCGCCATAGACGTCGCTGCCGTAGGACTGATAGGGGCTCGCATCGTTCTGCCTGCCGTAAAGCTCGATGCCTGCCGAGACGCGGGTGCCGAGGAAATAGGGCTCGGAGGCCGACAGATCGATCCCGCGCGCGTACTGGCCGTAGCTCGCGGAGGCGCTGACGGCTTTACCGGTACCCAGGAAATTACGGTCGCCCACCTTGACCTCGGCGAGAAGGCCATCGGTCGTCGAGTAACCCCCGGAAATCGTGAAATCGCCGGTCGACTGCTCCACAACATCGACATCGAGCACGACACGATCCGCCACCGAACCTGGCTTGGTGGCAATCTTGACGGTCTTGAAATAGTTCAAATTCTTCAACCGCCGTTCGGCACGATCGATCAGCATCTTGTTGTAAGCGTCACCTTCGGCAATATCGAACTCGCGCCGGATTACATATCCGCGGGTGCGGGTGTTACCGTGGATCTCAATGCGCTCGACATAGGTCCGCGGTCCCTGACCGATCGTGAAGGCGACGTCGATGCGCTGCGCGGCTGCATCGCGGGTCATGCGGGGGACGGCCTGTGCGAAGGGATAGCCGAGTTTTGCCAGCTCGATCGCAAGAACCTCTGTGGTCTTGTCCAGCGCGTTGCCGTCGAATACGGCGCCAGGTCGCGCTACGAGCAGTCGGCGAAGCTTTTCAGGATCCAGTCCCGGCACATTGCAGATGATATTGGTGTCGCCGAAATGATAAAGCGGTCCTTCATCGATCGAAAACGTCAGCGTAAATCCGTGTATCGCGGGATCATATTCAGCCTTGGCGGAAGTAACGCTGGCGTCGGCATAGCCCTTGCTGCGATAGTATAGCCGAAGCTGCTCCCGGTCCTGCGCGACGCGGTCGGGATCGTAGACGTCGCCGCCGATCAGAAAACTCAGTACGTTGGTCGCGGAAGTCTTGATCACGGCGGCGAGTTGCCGCTTGCCGAAAACCCGATTGCCGGCGAAGTTGATCTGCCGCACCGTGGTCTTGCCGCCCTCTGTCACCACATAGACGAGGTCGACCCGGTCGTTGCCGCGGCTGATGATCTGCGGCACGACACCGACATCGCCGCGCCCGGCATTCCGGTAGGCTTCCATGATGCGGCCGACGTCGGCCTGCACCACGGCGCGCTGCAGCGTGCCGCGCGGCTTGGACTCGACGACGGCTGTAAGCTCTTTGTCTTGTATTTTCTTGTTGCCTTCGAACGCGACACGGTCGAGCACCGGTGCCTCGGTCAGATGCACGACAAGCCGCTCGCCGGTGCGGTCGATGGTAACATTGTCGAACAGGCCGGTTGCCAGCAGTGCCTTGAGCGCCGCATCGCGCTCGGCGTCGTCGAACCGGCCGTCGGGGGCCGCATGGAAATATGAACGCACCGTGTCGGCGTCGATGCGGCGATTGCCCTGCACGGCGATGGCGCCGCGCGCTTGCGCTGCGGCTTCAACCGCAACGGCTGGAGCGGAAATCAGCCCGAGCGCGGCGACCAAGAGCGCGCCTGCGGCTCTCGACCGGGCGCAGCGCCGGCCCGGCACCGTGCATTGCCTCATCACGTCCCGCCTGTCTCCCACTTGACGGCTTGCAATCAAATTGCCCGCGGGGGCGAAAGAATGTCGGGGATAAGGTCAGTTGCGGGCCGAGGGCCGTTTCGTCTGCCATAATTTCGACGCCGCGCCGAACCGCGCATTCCCAGAATCGTCGCATAGCTGCTCTAAATGCTGGCTAGCTGTGAGGGTGGAAAACGTTCGCGCTGCGACCGTCGCACGCGAGAGCGCTTCCTAGGAGCATCACATGCGCTACGCAACACTCGTCATCACTATGCTTTTGCTGGTCCACCCCGCAGATGCAGCCGTCACGCCGGAGATCGATCCGCGTGCTTCGCTCAACGTGGTCCAGCAGTGGATCTACAATTACCGGGCCAAGCCCGACTACGCCCATGTCCCCGCCGCGGTGCGCGTGCTGTTCCATGCGCAAAGCTTCAAGGAGCCGGAGAATTCCGGCATCTATCTCGGCTTCATCGCCGGCGCGATCGGGTCGAACCCTGCCAACGCCGAGCAGCTCGTCACCAGTTTCTTTCCAGTGCCGCCGGAAGACGAATGGGTGATCGTCCGCGCGATCGCCTATTCCGGGTTGCCCGACTGGAGGAATTTGCTGCGCCGGATCGCCCCAAAGATGCCGGGGCGGAGAGTGATGATCGACAGCTACCTCGCAGGCACGCTGCCGATCCTGACCGACATCCCATTGGAAGAAGCAAAGCCCGGCATGCTCGACAAGTTGCGCGGCGTGTTCACCAAGAATCCTTTTGCCAAAGACGACAAGAAGCTGAACATGACGCCCACCTTCGCCAGCAATCAGGACCTGCTGGATATATTGTGGGGATATTATTTCGCTACCGGCTCTCACATTCCGGTCCAACGCATCATGCAGATGCTGCCCTGGACCAAAAGCCGTGACACCCTCGACAAGCTGACCGTCGGCAGCATGGCGCGCTACACCCTGGCGAGCTACGCGGTCCGCGATGCTGGATTGCGCGAGTATCTCCGCAGCGAGCTGGCGGGACAGCCGGCGGCCATCAAGGCTCCGCTCGGCGAGGTGATCCAGGCCGCCGACACCGTGCAACTCGGCGCGGTCCGCAAGGATGCGCTCGCCGCCGTGGAAGAGCTCAAGACCAAGGGCTCGGATAGCAGGCGCAATCTCGACTTCTGGGGTCAGGTCGGGGTCGGCGCGGTTGCGCTGGGCTGCGTCTCGGCGGCGGCGCTTGGCCAGGTCGCGGTCGGCATCCCCTGCGTGATCGGCGGCTCCGCCTCGCAGGGCCTGCTGTCATTCTGGGAAAAGCAGCAGTGATCGGAGTCTTCACTTGTCATTGCAGGAGCAAGGCAACGAAGCAATCCAGTGACTGCTATGTCTATCCTCTGGATTGCTTCGCGAAGCCTGTCACCGGGCGCGCATTCGCGCGGCCCGTTGGCACCGACATGCTGCCTTATCGATGCTCAACCGGCTTCTTCGCGTGAAGTATCACGCTTTTTGGAAGCGGATGCTTCGGTTGATAGGCGTAGGCGCTGCTGGGGTCGGTCAGCAATGGATCGCGGTAACAAGTGCCGCCCCGGCCGGAGGACATCGCCTGGCATTGCTCCATGGTCTCAAAGCTGCAGGAGCGCATTCCGGAAGTGACGTCTTGGCGGCAATACTCACCCGGGCCCGCCGCCGCGGGCGTTGCCATCGCGACAAACGCCAGTGCGAACAGCGCCGTGGCAGGCGCGGCGGTCATTTTCAAAAGCTGTTTCATCTTGTTCTCTCTGTGTTGGCTTTAGCCCCGAAATCGACACATGGGATGGCGGTTACGCCCGCGCCATCGAGCCGAAAAAATAGCAATGGCATTCTCTCCTGAGTTCGGGACAAGGTTGAAAACAACCGCGGCGCGACCGCATTGAAGTATGATCATCATTCAAATAGGCACGGCACCGCGCAGTGCTGACAGAATTTGATGAGCACACGAATCTTGAACGGTCGGCTGGCGGCCGAAATTTCCCGAAAAGCGGATGGCAGGTATGTCCACATCGCGTGCCAAAGCAAACATCAACTGCCCAGCCTATTCGCCGGATTTTATCGGGCTATCGCGAGCTTTCGCCGCCCGCGCCGACGGAGTTGCGGACAAGCAGGCCTTGTGGGCTCGCAGAAACAGACCTTAAAGTCGCATCACGCGACGCTAACGTATCGGTGATCGCCGAACGATTCAGGGGGGATAGACTATCATGACTGCCAGACCGCTATTACCGGATCGCCTGCCGCGAGCGAAGGGCGTGCCGACCGCGCTCGACGGTCTCTTGGTCGTGGATTTCACCCGCGTCGTTGCCGGTCCTGCCTGCACGCAAACGCTCGCCGATTTTGGCGCCGAAGTCATCAAGATCGAGAATCCGGATGGCGGCGATGATACGCGGAGCTACGAACACGCCGATCTCGCCGGCGAAAGTGCCGCTTTCGTCAGTTTGAATCGCAACAAGCGGGGCATCGCACTTGATCTCGCCAAGCCTGTAGCGCGCGATATCGCGCGAGAATTGATCGCGCGGGCAGACGTGGTGGTGGAAAATTTCTCCGCCAGCGTGATGAAGCGGTTTGGCCTCGACTATGCTTCGGTGGCGCCAGCCAATCCCCGCTTGGTCTATTGCTCGATCTCGGCCTACGGCCGCCAAGGGCCCTTCGCAGCGCGCCCGGGCTTCGATCCGATCACGCAGGCCGAAAGCGGGTTCATGACGCTCAACGGCTTTCCTGACGGGTCGCCGGTGCGGACCGGGCCACCTGTGATTGACATGGCGACCGGAATGTCGGCCTGCAACGCCATCCTGCTGGCGCTGTTCGCCCGCGATCGGCTCGGCCGCGGCCAGCATGTCGAGGTGGCGCTGTTCGACATCGCGCTATCGCTGACCGGATTTTACGGCATGACCTATTTGATGACCGGCGTGAATCAAAGCCGCTTCGGGAATTCGCCGAACGGTTCTCCCTCCGTCGGCGTCTACGAAGCGTCGGACGCGCCGTTCTATATCGCCTGCGCCAATGACCGGCTGTATCGACGCCTCGTCATCGAAGTGCTCGGTCGGCCTGATCTCGCCGCCGGCCCTGAATTCGCCGACCGGCGTTCACGATCGGCCAACAAGGAGGAACTGCGCGCGATCCTCGGCGGGATTTTTGCTCAAGACAGCCGCGATAATTGGGTGACGAAGATGAAGGCTGCCAACATCCCTGTCGGCTATCTTCGTACCATCGAGGAGGCTTTCAATT
>Ga0208990_1000292_pt1 | contig 11368 bp, 11 predicted proteins | sample MedBloCARef_M3_FD_187854 | JGI IMG/M metagenome (GOLD analysis project Ga0208990, IMG submission 187854) | Forest soil microbial communities from El Dorado National Forest, California, USA - Mediterranean Blodgett CA Ref_M3 (SPAdes) (version 2) | ecosystem: Environmental > Terrestrial > Soil >...
CCCGGGCAGCGCGACTCTGCCGGGCAAAAACGCGCCCGCCAGCTTCGCCAGATTGACCGTGGCCGCGGGCTCCATAGAAGGCGAGATCGTCTCACTCCGGACACCGTGAACAGGCCTCCGAGACGATCATCAGGGAGCCGCCTGCGCCAGCCGCGTCCATTCCGCGGCCTGCAGCCGGGCCACCAGGGTGTAACCACCCTTGCCGTCGGGCCGGAAGATCGAGGCCTCGCCTTCGCGGACGTCGAACCAATCCTTGCCGAAGGCGTCGACGATGTTGGGCTTGTGGCTGACCAGAATGACGTTCGTGCCGGCCGGCGGCGGCGTCCCCGCCAGCGTGCGCAAGGCAGCGGTCCGGCGGTTGTTCTCGTTCGGCGTGACGACGAGCCCGCCCTCGGCGATGTCGGCCGTCGACGACACCTCGCCGAAGCCCAACAGGGTGCCGGTCTCGACCGCGCGCTGGAACTGGCTGGTCTGGACCTTGCCGACGGGAATTTTCAGCTTCCGAAGCGCGTCGCCCATCGACTTGGCCGCCGCGCGGCCCGCGTCGTTGAGCTGGCGCTGATGGGCCGTATCCTTCGGGTCGAGCGGATTGGTATCGGCCTGATCGGCGTATGTCGCGCCATGGCGCACGACGATGACGTAACCGCCGTCGCGCAGCGCGGCAATCCAGGCGGGAGCCGCCGTTGCCGAAGATTGGGCAAGGGCGGGCACAACCCACAGGAGAGAAATGAAGCCAGCAAGACGAAGACTATGCATCAGCATGAGATTCTCCACGATACCCCAGGAGAATAGGCCGATACCGCCGTTTCGTCAGCTCTGCTGGCGCTTTGATAGCAGTGCCGCTGCAGCAAAGCCGATCGCCGCGATCAGCATGATTCCGGCCAAGCCCCACAACACTGGCGTGTAGCCGCCGAAGGCAGCCCAGGCGAGCGAGGCCAGCAGCGGGCCGGCCGCGCGCATGATGTTGGTCGGCATGGTGAGCGCGCCGGAGACCACGCCGTAGCCTTCCGGGCCGATGAACTCCGGCACTGCCATGCCGCGCAGGATCGTCACCAGGCCGTTGGCGACGCCGTAGATGATGGCAAACAGGATCAGGCCGTAGACGTCGCTGATGCCGGCCGCCAGCATCGCCATCGAGATCGGGAAGGCGAAATAGATCAGCGCCCCCAACTGTATCGTCGTGATGTGACGCTGGCCCACCATCAGCAGCACGCGGCCCACCACCTGCATGGGACCGATCAGGGCGATGATCGCCATCACCACGCCGATCGGCACATGGCGATCGTCGAGCAGCGGAATCAGGTGGAAGCTCATGGCCGAGAAGGCGAGCCCGTAGCCGGCGAAGGCCACGACAAGGCCCCAGAAAGCCGGCACCCGCACGGCCGCGGCGAGCGGGCTCTTCTTCTGCGTGCCCGCGGCGTGTGGTTTGACTTCGGCGATCGGCACGGCCTTCTCGTGCGGGCCGGGAATGAACAGCCAGTGGATCAGGAAGGCCACGCCAAGGTTGATCGCGGCCATCACTTCGAGCGTCGGCCGCCAGCCGATGCGCTCGATCAGGAGCTGCGCGAACGGAATGCCGAAGGTGCTGGCCAGGCCGCCGAGGAAGGTCATCAACAGGATCGCCTGCCTGTATCGCGGCCCGTAGACCCGGGTGATCACGGCGAAGGCCGGCTCGTAGAGGATGACGGCCTGGCAGGCGCCGAGCCCGATCCACAGCGCGTAAAACATCGGCAGCGAACCGACCCTCGACCATACCATGAGGAGTGCCGCGGCCAGCAGCGAGCCGCCGGTCATCAGCATGCGGCCGTGCCCGCGATCGATCCAGGCGCCGACCGGGATCGAGCACAGGCCGGCGACCAGCAGGCCGGCGGACAAGGCGCCGAACATGGCGCTGCGCGACCAACCGAGCTCCTGAGTCATCGGCACGACGAACAGCGGAAAGGTATAGTAGACCAGGCCCCACGAGATGAGCTGCCCGAACGAGAGCATCCAGAGAATGGTCGACGGGCGCTTTCGCCACGCTCGCTCCGCCCCGCCCTTCACCATAATGACGCCGCCACTCGCCGTCCTTTTGTTACACGACGATGAACGTAGCGCCGACGCGCTGTGGAGAATAGCCGCATGAATTCGACCAAGCGCGTCAATCTCGCCCTGCAGGGCGGCGGCCTGGGCGCGCGCGCAGCGCTCGCCGCCTTCTGGACCCGAGCTCGGCACGATGGCGGTCGCGAGCCCCATCCAGCGCACGCCGCTCGACCGCCTGCAAGGCAACTGGAACCTCGACGATTCGCCGGGCGCGCTGTGGGCCGACCTGATCCAGCGCACGCTCTCGCCATGGCAGCGCAATCCACTGAAGTTCGACCCGCTGCGCGAGCTCCTGCGTCGGCACTTCGACGAAAGGGCGGTGCGCGCCTGCCAGGAGATCAAGGCCTTCATCGCCGCCACCAACGTGCAGACCGGCAAGGTGCGCATCTTCACGCGCGAGGAGCTGTCGGTCGACGCCCTGCTCGCCTCGGCCTGCCTGCCCAACGTGCACGACGCCGTGGTGATCGACGGTGTCCCCTACTGGGACGGCGGCTTCCCCACCGATCTGGCCATTCATCTACGAGAGCGAGAGCAGCGATGTGGTTCTGGTCGAGGTCGATCCGCCGTTCCGCGCCGAGGTGCCGCAATCCAACGCCGAGATCGCCGACCCGGACTCGCTGGCGCCCCTGGGCGCGGTCAGCAAGTTCAACGTCGAGCCGGAATTCCTGAAGCACCTGTTCGATCTCGGGCGCGCGGCGGCAACCTCATGGCTCGCCGAGTCGTTCGACTCGGTCGGCGTCAAGAGCACGCTCGACATCCGCGCGCGTTTTCTGTGAACTCGACCGCATGCGAATCGGCATCGATCTCGGCGGCACGAAAATCGAGGGGCTGGTGCTCGACAAAGGCGGCGTCGAGCGCGAGCGCCTGCGCGTGCCGACGCCGGCCGGCTCTTACGAGGAAGACGTCGAGGCCATTGTCGAGCTCATCGCCGGGCTCGAACGCAAGGCAGGCCAGCGTTGCACGATCGGTGTCGCCCACCCCGGCGCGATCTCGCCGGCCACCGGCCTGGTGAAGAACGCCAACTCGACGCGCCTGAACGGCCGGCCGCTGAAGGCCGACCTCGAGCACCGGCTGGACCGCGAGGTGCGGCTGGCCAACGACGCCAATTGCTTTGCCGTGTCCGAGGCGAGCGACGGCGCGGCCGCCGGCTGCAGCATCGTGTTCGGCGTCATCCTGGGCACCGGCGTGGGCGGTGGCGTGGTGATCGACGGCCGGCCGCTCACCGGCGCGCAGGCGATCGCCGGCGAATGGGGGCACAATCCGCTGCCCCTGCCCACCGACAGCGAGCGGCCCGGCCCGCGCTGCTACTGCGGCCGTATGGGCTGCATCGAAACCTGGCTGAGCGGGCCCCGCCTACAGCAACAGTTCGAAGAGCGCAGCGGCCGCACGCTGCGCGCCACCGACATCGCCGCAGCGGCTCTCGCCGGCGATGCCGAGGCGGCCCAGCATATGGAGCTCTATTGCGACCGGCTGGCGCGGGCGCTGGCCGGGATCATCAATATCCTCGACCCGCACGCCATCGTGCTGGGCGGGGGGCTCTCGCGCATGAGCCAGCTTTACGGCCGCGTGCCCGAGCTGTGGAAACGTTACGTCTTCTCCGAGCCCGACCACCTCGCGACCCGGCTGCTGCCGCCGAAGCACGGCGATTCGAGCGGCGTGCGCGGCGCCGCGTGGCTGTGGCCGGAGTGAGCAACCAACGTCGTCAGCGGAACGGCGGCTCGTCGAAGCTGCGCAGCTTGCGCGAATGCAGCGAGGCCAGTTCGCTGCGCAGCAGGTTCACCGTCTCCAGGCCGATCTGCAGGTGCTCGCTCACCGCCCGCTGGTAGAAGCGCGTGGGGGCGCCGGGCAGCTTGATCTCGCCGTGCAGGGGCTTGTCGGAAACGCACAGCAGCGTGCCATAGGGCACGCGCATCCTGTAGCCCTGGGTCGCCAGGGTGGCGCTTTCCATGTCGACCGCGATGGCGCGCCCCAGGCTGATGCGGTGGCGCTCCTGCGACCAGCGCAGTTCCCAGTTGCGGTCGTCGTAGCTCACCACCGTCCCGGTCCGCAGCCGCCGCTTCAGCGCATCGCCGCGCTCGCCGGTCACGCGCGCTGCGGCCTCCTGCAGGGCCATCTGCACCTCGGCCAAAGCGGGCACTGGAATTTCCGGCGGCATCAGGTCGTCGAGGATGCGATCGCGCCGCAGGTAACCGTGCGCCAGCACGTAGTCGCCGATGGTCTGCGACTGGCGCAGGCCGCCACAATGGCCGATCGTCAGCCAGCAGTGCGGGCGCAACACGGCGAGGTGGTCGGTCGCATTCTTGGCGTTGGAGGGACCGACGCCGATATTGACGATCGTGATGCCGCCCTGGTCGTCGGATCGCATCAAATTGTAGGCCGGCATCTGGAAGCGATGCCACGGCGCGCCGGCGACCGCGGCGTCGACCGCCGCCGGCTCATCGCCGCGGCGTACGATGGCGCCGCCGGGCAGCGCCAGTTGCGAATAGGCGCCGCCCGGCCGGCGCAGCTCGGCCAGCGCCCAGGCCACGAACTGATCGATGTAGCGCTGGTAGTTGGTGAACAGGATCCAGGGCTGGATCGTCCGCCAGTCGGAGCCGGTATAATGGACGAGCCGGCGCAGCGAGAAATCGATGCGCACGGCGTCGAACAGGGCGAGCGGCCGCGAACCGCCATCGCCGCGCTGCCAGGTGCCGTCGACCACCTCGTCGCCGACATTGGCCAGCATGGGCGTCGGGAAATGCCGCGCCAGATCAGCCACCGAGAGATCGCCGTGCACGAACTCGTCGCCTTCCTCGGTGACGAAGGGATAGGGGATTTCCTGCGCACTGGCCCTGACCTCGATGCGAGCGCCGAATTCGGAGGCCAGGGGGCGCAACTGCTCGAGAAGGTATTGGCGAAAGAAGATGGGCTGCGTCACGGTCGTCGAATAAAGACCGGGCGACTGGAACTTCGCCCAGGCACGACGGGTGAAGTGCACGGCGCCGGACGGTTGCCAGTCGACGCAGAGCTCGGGATAGCGGAACAGGCTCCTCTCCTGCACCGTCGGAACGATTCCCGATCCCGTATAGCGCGCCAGCGCCTCGCGCAGCGCGTTGCTGGCGGCGGAGTGAAGATGTTCCAGGCGATCGACAGCTTGTTCGGGCGTCATGCCATCACCTCCGTCATCCCGACTCGCGCTCGGCTCCGGTCGGGATGACGATGGCTTACTTACACTCGGGCTTGGGCAGCGGCTCGAGCCGCGTGATGCTGTACTCGATGCCGCCGTCGCTCTCTTCGTGCGTACCGTAGAGCTCGATGCCGTTGTCGAGCGTGATGCTGCTCATCTCGAAGGCGGGTTCGCCCTGCGCCTGGACCTGTCCCTTGGACAGGGCTTCGAAGAAGCCGGCGCGATAATAGATCCGCGAGCGGCCGTCGGCGAGCTGCTCGGCGCCCTCGGGGATCTTCACCGTCGCCAGGCGCTTGGGCACCTTGCCGATCACGATGTTGACCGACTGCGGCGCCTTGACCTTCTCGCCGTAGAAGAACAGCGCGTCGAAGCCGCCCTCGCCCGCCCTGGCCTGGCGGATCGTCTCGCGCGCGATGGCCACGGGAAACAGCGTGCCGACCGGCAACGCCACCGTCTGGCCCTCGGGCTCAGAGAAGCGCGCCTGGCCGCTGCCGTCGTCGCCCAGCAGCGCGTCGCCCTTGACCAGGCTGGTCTCGCGTCCGTCGGTCGTCGAACGGTGTTCGAAGCGCAGCTTCTTGCCGTCGCGGCTCTCGGTCATCTGCGACAGCTGCTCGCTCACCACCATGCCGCGCGGACCGGGAATCTCCAGCCGCAGGCGCTGGTTCACGATATAGCCGTCGCAGGTAAGCTTGAGTTCGTAGGCATAGGTGCCGGGCACACCGTCACCCGGCTTGCCATGGTCCAGGGTGACTACGGAGTAGACGGCGCGATGCGGCGCCATGTCCTGCGCCGTCGCCGGCATGACCGGGGCGGCGAGCAGGACTGCAATCGACAACAAGCGGGCATTCAGCATCGCGGCCTCGGCAGGGCTTGGAGTTGAACAAGACGGGCATCCACGGCGAAATCACCGTAGTCCAGCAGCATCGAGCGGGCGATGCCGTTGCCCAGCAGATCGAGCGCCAGCTCATATTCGGGATTGGCGCTGCCCTGGTCGCCGGCGGCGAAGAAGGCCAGGCGCACGTTCCACGATGGCTGGTTGCGCAGCAAGCCGACATCTCCGCGCACCGGCGGCGCCCCGGTCGTGCGCGTCGAGCGGCTGATCACCGCATTGACCTGGAAGGCGCCGTCCAGCCGGGCGCCGTCGAACACGCCGTAGGATGCCGATTTGTCGCCGTCGCGCGCGTGCCGGATGATGAGGGCGAGATGGGTGGTCGGGAACAGGGTGCCCGCCGGCAGCTCGAAACTGCGGACTTCAGGCAGGGTGAAGGAAGCCCTGCCCTTGCCGCCTTGCCCCTCGAGGTCGGCCTGGCCGCGCAGCTCCTCCTCGACCTCGTCGTCCTGGATGTTGCGCACACTGAAGCGCAGGCCCAACCCGTCCTTGGTCTCGTAGCTGGTGAAGCTCGAATCGGTGTTGAACTCCTCGCCGTCGTTGCGCAGGAATTTCAGCTTGATGCGCTGCTTGACCTCCCAGCCGTCGCACGAGTCGACGGTCTCCAGCACCATCGCACCGCTCACCTCGGCGATCCCGCTGTTGGGGCGCGCCACCGCGAGCTTCATGTCGTAGGTGGCGCGATGCGGCACCAGCACGGCGTCGGGCGATTGCTGCTGCTGTTGCTGGGCGTCGGCGACCCTTATCCACAGGACCAGCAATAGTACGGCACCGACGGCGGCGAGGGAGACCGCAATCTGGACGCGAGGACGGCGAAAACTAAGCGTGATCAACGGACATGGCGGAGGGCTAGGCCTTGTAGCCGGGCAGCCAAGCGTAATATCCATGCCCGCGGAATACCACAATGATCGCCTGCGGCAGGGCTGCACAGGGAGGATAGTGCTTATGACAACCGGCAAACCCAGGGTTCTCGCCACCCGGCACTTCCCACCGGACGTCGAGGCCCGGCTGGCGGCGAATTTCGATGCCGTCCTCAACCCGGAGGACCGGCTCTATGACGGCCCCGCCCTGATCAGGGCCACTGCCGGCTGCGACGGCATCATGTGCGCCGCGGGCGATCCGATGAACGCCCAGACCATCGCCGGCCTGCCCGCCTCGGTGCGCATGATCGCCACCTTCTCGGTGGGCTACGAACATGTCGACGTGGCGGCGGCGGCCAAGCGCGGCATCGTCGTTAGCAACACACCCGACGTCCTGACCGACGCCACCGCCGACATCGCCATGCTCTGCCTGCTGGGTGCCGCCCGTCGCGCCTATGAGGGCATGGACATGCTGCGGACCCACAACTGGGTGGGCTGGACGCCGACCCAGCTCATGGGCGTGCATGTTACCGGCAAGCGACTCGGTATCCTGGGCATGGGCCGCATTGGCCAGGCCATGGCCGATCGTGCCCGCGCCTTCCGCATGCAGATCCACTACAGCAACCGCAGCCGACTGCCGGCCGACCTGGAGAAGGGCGCGATCTTCCACGCCGACCCCGATGCCATGCTGCCGCACTGCGACTTCCTGTCGATCAACGCGCCGATGACGCCGGCCACTCACAAATGGGTCAATGCTGAGCGCATCGCCAAGCTGCCCAAGGGCGCGATCGTCGTGAACTCCGCGCGCGGCGGCGTGGTCGACGACGAGGCGCTGATCGCGGCCCTGAAGAGCGGACGGCTGGCGGCAGCGGGCCTCGACGTGTTCGACGGCGAGCCCAAGATCCACCAGGACTACTACGGGCTCTCCAACGCCTTCCTGCTGCCGCACATGGGGTCGGCCACGACAGAGACGCGCAACGCCATGGGGTTCAAGGCACTCGACAATCTGGAGGCCTTCCTGCTCAGAAAGCAGGCGCCGCCCGATCTCGTGAAGGCTTCTTAGCCGATCGGACCTTGGGCTTCTTAGGCTTGGGCGCGGCCGGCGAGACCGCCGAGGCCGGATCGGACGAGGCGTCGGCCACGGCCGTCACCGGCACGGCAGGCCCCGCCGGAGTCGGCGCGGCCTTGTAGGCCGCGGCGTCCCAGCTCGCGGCCGGCGCATCCGGCGCCGCCCGCAGCGGCGGCGCGTACTGCACGCCATCCTCTGAGGCCATGCGCTGCGGCTGGGTGTAGTCGACGTTGTAGGGGTCCTTGTCTCCCTCGCGTTCCTTGCAGACCGGACGGCCGCGAAAGGCCCGCCACAAGGCGCAGTCCTTCTTGGAGATCATCGAGGCCAGATGGTCGGTCGCGGTCTTGTTGCTGGTCGCCAGGAGGCTGCCATCTGCGGCATAGCTCGCCCCGGTCACGGCGAGCGGCGCACCGCAGGCTCCGGTCAAAAAGGCCAAGCCCACGACCAGCGGCAGAAATAAAGGGATGGCGAGCCGAAATGAGCTCATAATCTACTTTATAAAAAGACTATAACTAATTGAATGTAATGATCTTTATAGATTCAGTCAATTTGCACGATCCCTACCATCCCTAGTTCCGTCCAGGGCGGGGACACCGCAAGGCGATGTACCCGGCTAAGTCAGGGTGAGCCGGTCCGCTCGCTCTCGCGCACGCTTTGCACGTAGACGTTGATGATGAGGGCGGCGAGCAGGATGAGGCCGCGGATCAGGATCTTCAGGAAGCTGTCGATCTCGACGTGATCGAGCCCGTTGTTGAGCACGCCCAGGATCAGGAGGCCGATGATGGTGTTGCCGATGCCGCCACGGCCGCCGAACAGGCTGGTGCCGCCCACCACCACGGCGGCGATGGCGTCGAGCAGGTAGCCGTCGAATTCGTTCTGTTGGGCGCTGCCGAAATGGGCGACACCCAGCATCCCGGCCACGCCGGAGCAGACGCCCGATATGACGATGACGGCGCCCAGGACCAGCTTGACGTTGACGCCGGAATATTCCGCCGCCTCGCGGTTGCCGCCCACCATGTAGACGTAGCGGCCGAAGCGCGTATAGGTCAGCACGAGGTGCCCGGCGAGCAGGAAGACCGCGAGGACGACCACGATCCACGGTATCCCACCCACCGACCCTGCCCCCATCGTCGACACGAACGGGGGCACCGCATAGGCGATCTGGCCGCGCACCAGCAGGGCCGAGATGCCGGCACCGATCTGCATCATGGCGAGCGTCATGATGAAGGACGGAATGCCGATCACCGTGATGCCGACGGCGTTGATCAGCCCCAGGAAGGCGCAGGCGACGAGGGCCAGGACGATCGCCGCCGCGCCGGGCAACGGCACGTTTGGAATGTTGACGTAGTTCTCCTGCAACGTGAAATACGCCACCACGATGCCGGTCGCGTTGGCGATCGCGGCGACCGAAAGGTCGATTTCGGCGCACAGGATGACGAAGGTGAGGCCAACCGCGATGACGCCCGTCACGGAGATCTGGGTCAGGATGTTGGCGGCGTTGTCCCACGAGGCGAACGAGCGGCTGGCGACGCTGAAGAAGACGAGCAGGATGATCAGCGTCAGGAACGGCGCGATGTTGCGCATCTGGTTGCCAATGAAGCTCCTCATGCGGCCTCCAGCAGCCGGTCCTTGCTGACCGTCTCGCCGGCGAATTCGCGCACGATCCGGCCCTTCTTCATGACCACGATGCGGTCGGCCAGCGACAGCACGGTTTCGGGCTCGGTCGACATGACGACGATGCCGAGGCCCTGGTCGCGCAGGCCGCGCACGATCTTGACCACGTCCTCCTTGGCGCCGACATCCATGCCGCGCGTCGGTTCGCTCAGCACCAGCACCCGGGGCGGCCAGGTCAGCCACTTGGCCAGCGCCACCTTCTGCTGGTTGCCGCCCGACAGGCTCTGCAGCAGCGTGTCCACTGTGGGCGGGCGGATCGACAGCGCCTCGACATGACGGCGCGCGATGTCCCGCTCGGTGGCGGGCTTCAGCCAAAGCCGCGCAATGCGGCCCAGCACGCTGATCGACACGTTCTTGTAGACCGGCTCCTGGTAGAACAGCATCGAACGGCGGCTTTCGGGAACGAAGGCGACGCCGGCACGGCGCGCATCGGCCGTGTTGCGCAGGCGCAGAACCTTGCCGTCGCTGGTCAATGTCCCGGCGGTCGACCTCAGCTTGCCGAAAAGCGCGCGGGCCAGCTCGATCTGTCCGCAGCCCATGAAGCCGTAGACGCCCAGCACCTCGCCCGCCCTGACGTCGAGCGTGATGTCGGCGAAGGCCCGCCCGGCCGCGAGCCCGCGCACCGCGAGGATGACCGGCGCGGCAGGCTTGCTGTCGAGGGCGATCGCCCCGGTATAGCTCTCTTCCAGGCCTTCGTGGCCGCTGCCGATCATGCGTTCGATCACCCAGCCCTTGTCGATGATCGCGGCGTCTTCGGTGACGATGCGCCGGCCGTTGCGGAAGATCGTCACCGTGTCGGCGATGGCCAGCACGTCGTCGAGGAAGTGCGAGATGAAGACGATGCTGCGCCCGCCGGCGCGGACCGCGCGCAGGACCTCGAACAGGCGATGCACCTCGGGCGGAGAAAGGGCGGAGGTAGGCTCGTCGAGGATGATGATGCGGGCGCCCGAGAACAGCACCCGGGCAAGCTCGATCAGCTGCTGCAGGCCGATCGCCAGCGAACCCATGCGGGCGCGCGGATCGACGTCGATGCCGAGGCTCGCAAGATGCTCGCGGGCGCCGGTGAACATGGCTTGCCAATCGACGATGCCGGCGCGGGTCGGCTGCTTGCCGAGATAGACGTTCTCGGCGACGGTGAGGTCGGGCACGACGCTCAGCTCCTGATGCACCATGCCGATGCCCGCGGCGAGCGCCTCGCGGGCCGACCGGAAATGCACCTCGCGCCCGTCGATCGACATGCGGCCCTGATACTGCGCATGCAGGCCGGCGATGATCTTCATCAGGGTCGACTTGCCGGCGCCGTTCTCGCCGACCAGGCCGTGGATCTCGCCCCGGCGCAGCACGAAGTCGACGTCGCTCAGCGCCGCGACGCCGCCGAACGACTTGGAAATGCCGTGCATGGCAAGCGGTGGCGTCATCGGCGATACTGAGCCAATTCATGTGCCTCCGCTGTCTTACGGGCAGGGCTATCGCATGTGGTGAATTCCGTCGTCTCGACCGGAGCGCCCCTCGACTTCGCTCGGGGTAAACTCCACGCGGAGCGGAGAGACCTTCTCTCTCCAATTAGCGGCTTATCGGAGAGAGAAGGTCTCTCCGCGCGGCCCTTCGGGCCTTGGTCGAGACGACGG
>Ga0208990_1000294_pt1 | contig 11349 bp, 11 predicted proteins | sample MedBloCARef_M3_FD_187854 | JGI IMG/M metagenome (GOLD analysis project Ga0208990, IMG submission 187854) | Forest soil microbial communities from El Dorado National Forest, California, USA - Mediterranean Blodgett CA Ref_M3 (SPAdes) (version 2) | ecosystem: Environmental > Terrestrial > Soil >...
GCAAAATCGAACCGCCGGTCGGCAACCAGATCGCCGGAGGACATGAATAATCGCGCGGGCATGCTACACATTCATCATTGCCGGACGCCTGTCCTCGATTCGATCGGGGATGATCCGGCAATCCATCAGATCAGGTTCTTCCGGAAGATGGATGCGCGGGTCAAGCCCGCGCATGACGGGTAAAAATCGTCGCAGTACCCCCTATATAACCGAGATGCGCCCGCAAGACATCCTGATGCCCGTTGCCGCCGGGCTGTGCTGCAAGCCCGGCGGCTTCCACATCGATCCGGTGCGGCCGGTCGAGCGCGCCGTGATCACCCACGGCCATTCCGACCACGCCCGGCCCGGCCATGGCGCGGTGCTGGCGACCCAGGAAACGCTCGACATGATGCGGCTGCGTTACGGCGATAATTTCGCTGGCAGTACGCAAGCCATCGCCTATGGCGAACAGATAAAACTCGGCGACGTCAGGATCAAATTTCACCCCGCAGGCCATGTGCTGGGTTCGGCGCAGATCGCGGTCTCCTGTGAAGGCACCTGCATCGTCGCCTCCGGCGACTACAAGGACGCGCCCGACCCCACCTGCGCGCCGTTCGAAATGGTTCCGTGCGATGTCTTCATCACCGAAGCCACATTTGGGCTGCCGGTGTTTCGTCATGGCAATGCGGCGGATGAAATTAAAAAACTGCTGGCCTCGGTGGCGCTGTTTCCGGAGCGGTCGCATCTGGTCGGCGCCTATTCGCTCGGCAAGGCGCAGCGCGTGATCGCGCTGATTCGTGAGGCCGGCTACGACGCGCCGATCTATCTGCACGGCGCGATGGAAAAGATTACGCGCTACTACGAGAGCCGCGGCGTGGCGCTCGGCGACTTGCGCATGGTCAAAGGCATGAAGAAGGCCGATCTCGCCGGCACCATCACGCTGGCGCCGCCATCAGCCACCTCGGACATCTGGACTCGGCGGTTTCCCGATCCGGTCACGGCGTTTGCGTCGGGCTGGATGCGGGTGCGCGCCCGCGCCCGGCAACGCGGCGTCGAACTGCCGCTGGTGATTTCGGACCACGCCGACTGGGACGGACTGACCGCGACCATTGACGCCACCGGCGCGGGCGAAGTCTGGGTCACCCACGGCCAGGAAGACGCGCTGGTGCATTGGTGCACGGCCAAGGGCCTGACCGCGCGCCCGCTGGATCTGGTGGGTTACGGCGATGAGGACGAAAGCGATCCGGTGCCGGCCGACGAGGACACCGAGGCATGAACCGCTTCGCCGAACTGCTCGATCGCCTCGCCTATGAGCCCGGCCGCAACAACAAGCTGCGGCTATTGACCTCCTATTTTCGTGAGGTCGAAGATCCCGATCGCGGCTACGCGCTGGCGGCGCTTACCGGCGCGCTGTCGTTCAAGCATGCGAAGCCAGGACTGATCCGCGACCTGATCGCGGCGCGCACCGATCCGGTGCTGTTCGCATTGTCGCATGATTACGTCGGCGACCTGTCGGAGACGGTTGCGCTGATGTGGCCGAAGGAAGCCACCAATCGCAAAGCATCTTTGCTGGGCAGCGGGCACAATGGTCATGATGACCAACACCTCCACAACAACCCGCCGCCACCTACCCTCACCGAAGTTGTCACCACGCTTCGCACCCTCGGCAAGACTGAACTTCCAAAGCAGCTCACGCGCTGGCTCGACGAGTTGGACGAGACCGGCCGCTGGGCGCTGTTGAAACTCGTCACCGGCGCGATGCGGATCGGTATTTCGGCGCGGCTGGCGAAGACCGCCGCGGCGGAACTCGGCGACAAGGACCCGCACGAGATCGAACTGATGTGGCCTGGGCTTGCCCCGCCCTACCTCGATCTGTTCGCGTGGCTGGAGGGCCGTGCGGAAAAGCCGGTCAATCTCGATCCCGCGCCGTTCCGCCCTGTGATGCTGGCGCATGCGATCGAGAATACCGATTTTGCAAATCTCGAGGCCGCCGATTTCATCGCGGAATGGAAATGGGACGGCGTTCGCGTGCAGGCGGTCAGCGGTCGTGACGAGCGCGGCACCATGCTGGCGCGGCTCTATTCGCGGAGCGGCGAAGACATCACCAAAAGCTTTCCCGACCTGCTGCCGTCGCTGCATTTGCCGGGCGCCATCGACGGCGAGCTGCTGGTGGTTCGCGATCGCCGCGTGCAGAGTTTTAACGTGCTGCAGCAACGCCTCAACCGCAAGGTCGTCTCACCGAAGCTGATGAAGGAATATCCGATACACCTGCGCGCCTACGATCTGCTCGGCGAGGGCGAAAATGATCTGCGCGTGCTGCCATTTTCCGAACGCCGCGCCCGGCTTGAGGCCTTTGTTGCAAAGCTCGACGATGCCAAGGTCGACCTGTCGCCGACGATTCCCTTCGACAGCTGGGACGCGCTCACCGCCGCACGAACCGATCCCGCAAGCGCAGGCGCAGGCGAAGATGCCGAGGCGGTCGAAGGCGTGATGCTGAAGCGCCGCGACGCGGTGTATTTGCCGGGCCGCCCGAAAGGACAATGGTGGAAATGGAAGCGCGACCCGCACATCATCGATGCCGTGCTGATGTACGCGCAACGCGGCCACGGCAAGCGCTCGTCGTATTATTCGGACTATACGTTCGGGGTCTGGACCTCAGGCGAGGACGGCGAGCAACTGGTGCCGGTCGGCAAGGCCTATTTCGGCTTCACCGACGAGGAATTATTGCAAATCGATCGCTTCGTCCGTCGCAACACAGTCGAGAAATTCGGACCGGTGCGGCACGTGGTGCATGAGCCGGATCAGGGGCTGGTGCTCGAAGTCGCCTTCGAGGGCTTGCAACGCTCGCCGCGCCACAAGTCCGGCGTCGCGATGCGGTTTCCGCGCATCAACCGGCTGCGCTGGGACAAACCGCCGCGCGAGGCCGATCGGCTGGAGACGCTGGAGCGAATGTTGAAAACCGACGCAACGATTCAAGCGTAGCGTTTTCCCGCGAAGCCTGCCCGGACGCGATCCGGGGTGGACACCGGTTCGCATCAAGAAAACGCGTCAAAATGGAAAAAAGGCGGCGGCCGGCTGCCATTGACGCCGACAGCCGGGTTCCCCATCTGCCTTCCACCATACTATAATGCGCAGGTGAGTCCGCGCGGGAGAGACCATCGATGCCCAACGACACCCGAGAATTGCCGGCAGCCAACGACGGTTTTTATCGTTTTCTCGGCGGCTCGCCGCTGGCGGTGGCGTTTCGGCTGATTCTGCTGTCAATTTTGGTCGGCGTGGTGCTCGCCGCCATCGGCTTCGATCCCTGGAATATCGTCAACAGTATCCGGCTGTTGTTTCAGCGGCTTTGGGACCTCGGCTTTGACGCCATCAACTGGTTGTGGCGCTACTTCCTGCTCGGCGCCGTGATCGTCCTACCGATCTGGTTGCTGTCGCGGATGTTCGGCGCGCCGCGCGGGCGATAGAGTTGCGTGCAGGCGACGTTTGTTGCTTCCCCCATCTAAGTTTACGACCGCGCAGGTCTTCGCCATCGCCGGACCGGCGATGGTTGCGAATCTCACCACACCTCTAATCGGAATCGTCTCGACCATTGCGATCGGACGGCTGGGCGATGCGACGCTGCTCGGCGGCGTGGCCATCGCGTCCGTCATCTTCGATTGTCTGTTCTGGCTGTTCGGGTTCCTGCGCATGAGCACGCTGGCCTTCACGGCTCAATCGCTTGGTGCGGGCGAAACACAGGAATTGCGCGCACATCTGGTGCGGGGTTTTGTTGTCGCCGCGCTTATCGGTGCATCCCTTATCGTGCTGCAAATACCGCTCGCCGCGATTTTGTTGGGAGCGATGGGCAGCAGCGAAGGCGTCACCCGCGCTGCGAAGATCTACTTCAACATCCGTATCTGGTCCGCACCGCTGGTACTGGCCAATTATGTCGTGCTCGGCTGGTTGATCGGACAGGCGCGCGCAAAGCTCGCGCTTACCGTGCAGATTGCGATCAACGTCATCAACATGGCGGCGACGATACTGCTGGTGTTGGTGCTGGATGCCGGAATCGCCGGCGCAGCGATTGGCGCCGTTGTCGCGGAAGCGGCCGGGCTCGTGCTCGGCGTCTTGATGGCACGACGCCTCACCTATGGAAAACCTGCTGTGCCACGCGCGGCGCTGCTCGATCGTGCCAAGCTTATGCGCATGCTGACCGTCAACCGCGATATCATGATCCGCACCGCCGCGCTGATATCGGCATTCCTGTTCTTCACAGCCCAGGGCGCGCGTGCCGGCGACGTGACGCTCGCCGCCAACGCGGTCCTCCACAACTTCCTTTTGATCAGCGCCTTCTTTCTTGACGGGCTCGCCAATGCCGCCGAGCAACTCTGCGGTCGCGCCTACGGCGCGCGCGACCGCGCCGTGTTCTCAAGCGCAGTCCGGCTGGTGATCCTGTGGGGATTCGGCTTTGCGCTGGCGGTGACCGCCGTTTTCGCGCTGCTCGGCCCAATGCTCATCGATATCATGACCGCGAGCGAAGACGTTCGCCACAGCGCGCGTGATTATTTGCGGTTCGTGGTGCTGGCCCCGATGCTCGGTGTCTTTGCCTTCGCATATGACGGCATTTTCATCGGTGCGACCTGGGCGCGCGAAATGCGCAACCTGATGGTGCTTTCATTGCTGATTTTTCTCCTCGCGTGGGTGGCGCTGCGGTCGTTCGGCAATGCCGGCCTGTGGGGTGCCTTGCTGGTCCATTATGCCGCGCGCGGCGGCTTGCAGGCGCTGCGATATCCGGCATTCTTGAACGCCTCGTTTGCTTCGAGGTATTAAGCCGGCCAATCCTCGGCCGTGATCGTCGCCGCATCCGCGCCGACGATTTCGGACAGCGAGTCGCGTCCGGTACGCAATAGCGTCGAAGCAAGATCGTTCTTGATGTCGTCCACGAGGCCAAGGCCCTTATAGATCAACGACGAATAAAGCTGGATCAGGCTGGCGCCGGCGCGGATTTTGGTCAGGGCAGCGCCGCCGCTATCGATGCCGCCGACGCCTACAAGCGGAAACGCGCCCTCGGCGCGCACGTAAGCTTCTGCCACCATCCGTGTCGACAGCCGAAACAGCGGCCTCCCCGACAATCCGCCCTGCTCCCCGGCGCGGCTCTGCTCGCGCAAGGTCGAGGGACGCGCCGTTGTCGTATTCGCCACGATCATGCCGTCGACGCGGCGCGAGCGGGCGATGTGAACGACATCGTCGAGTTCGGTCAGGCTCAGATCGGGCGCGATCTTCAGCAGCACCGGCGAATCGCCGGCGTTCTGCCGCACGCGTTCGCGGGCATCGATCACCTTTGCCAGGAGATCGTCGAGCGCGGCTGCCTGCTGCAGGTTGCGCAGGCCCGGCGTGTTCGGCGAAGACACATTGACGGTGAAATAGCTCGCCACCGGCGCGAAGGTCTCGATCAGTTTCACATAATCGGCGACGCGGTCTGCGGAATCCTTGTTGGCGCCGACATTAACGCCGACGATGCCGCCGAGATGCGCGCGCCCGGCCAGCCGCCGCAGCACCGCTGCCGCTCCGTCGTTGTTGAATCCCATGCGATTGACCACGGCCTGGTCGCGCTCCAGCCGGAACAGCCGCGGCCGGGGATTGCCTGCTTGCGGCTTCGGCGTCACCGTGCCGATTTCGACAAAACCGAAACCCAGCCGCAACAACGCGTCTGGCACTTCCGCGCTTTTGTCGAAGCCCGCGGCTATGCCGATCGGATTGGGAAAATTCAGGCCGAAGGCCCGGACCGCAAGTTTTGGATCGTCCGGCCGCGGCCGCGTCGGCGGCAACAGCCGCAAGCCCTGGATCGCCAGACGGTGCGCGTCCTCCGGATCGAACCAGCGCAGCAGCGGCAGCGAAAAGGCATCGAAGGCGCGGATCACGGCGTCAGCTCCGGGATGTCGTGATATCCATCGGACCGCGCGCGCATCTCGAGCACACCGGTAACCGCCCCGAGATCGAGTTCGCGGTAGAGATGCGGAAACAGCTCATCGTTGCGCGACCGTTCCCAGCGCAGCGCGTCCCCCAGCGCGTCGGCGTCGACCTCGATCAGGAACAGTCCGGTCTGGCCGAAGAAATGCTTCCTTGCCGTCTGCGCCACCTGCGACGCTGTGGAAAAATGAATGAAGCCGTCGCGGATATCGTCGGCGCTGCCCCGGTACACGCCTTGCCGTTCAGCCTCGCGCCAGGCCGAAGCGGGACAGATTTTATAGATCCTGCGCACGTGCCGGGAGTCCTGCTTGTCGTTGAGTCTCTTGGGATTTCCCGGAATTTCCGGAGCTTGCGCCGACCGTATCGACGGTACAGGCGCACTTCAAGGGTCGCATTCAGCCACTTGCGGCGGATTGCGGAAACCGGTTGATTGAGGTAATAATTCCTAGATCCGGATAAGGCTGACCCATGGCCAAACAGCCAAAAGCGCCGCGCATGCTGACCCACGGCCAGATCTGGACCGCGCTGGATCGGCTTGCCGAACGCTCCGGACTATCGCCCTCGGGGCTCGCCAAACGCTCGGGCCTCGACCCTACCACCTTCAACAAATCCAAACGCATCACCCCGGACGGCCACGAGCGATGGCCTTCCACCGAATCGGTGGCCAAGGCGCTCGCCGCTACCAACAATTCCATCGACACCTTCGTGCAGTTGATCGGCGACACCGCGCCGACCGTGCAGTCGGTGCCGCTGCTCGGCTTCGCGCAAGCGGGAGCCGGCGGCTATTTCGACGATAGCGGCTTCCCGACCGGCAAGGGCTGGGATGAAGCGGCCTTGCCCTCCGCCAATGACGAGCATGCCTATGCGCTGGAGATTTCCGGCGACCAGATGAAGCCCGCCTATCGCGACGGCGATGTCATCGTGGTGTCGCCGGGCACGCCGATCCGGCGCGGCGACCGCGTGGTGGTGAAGACCAAAGCCGGCGAAGTGATGGTGAAAGAACTGAAGCGCCGGACCGCCAAGACGCTCGAACTGCAATCGCTGAATCCGAACAATGTCGACCGCACTTTAGCGGCCGCCGATGTCGAGTGGATCGCACGAATTGTGTGGGCAAGTCAGTAAGCACAGCCGTCATTGCCGCGCCTGACGACGATGCTCGCAACTCCTACCCCGACCGCGCCAGCGCACCGTCGATCATCGTCACCGCGTTCGCCAGGCCATAGACCGCGACGAACGAACCGAAGCGCGGGCCTTTTTCCTGACCGAGCAACACCTGATAGAGCATGTTGAACCAGTCGAGCGAGACGCCCGGCCGGCCATCCTTGCCCTTCTTCACTGCATCCAGGAACGGCTCGCGCCGGCCGATCTCGTAGACCACGTTCTGGATCTCTTCGGCGGTAGAGCCCGCGGGCAGCTGCGACAGCGCATCGCGCAAATCCTGCAGCGCGGCGCGCTCGGTATCCGTCGGCTCGCGGAATTTCTTGGTCGGCGCCACGAAGTCGCGATAGTAGTTGATGGCGTAGCCGACCATCGCGTCGAGCTTGGGATGGGTTTGCGGCGTGACTCCGGGGCGATAGCGCCCGATGAAACCCCACAAGGTTGCGGCATTCTCCGCGTTCGACGACGACACCAGCGTCAGCAGCATCTGGAACGTGACGGGCATGTCGGTCGCCGGCGGATGGCCGGCATGGATATGCCAGACCGGATTGGCAAGCTGCTGCCGGGAGTCCTGCCGCGGAAACGCTTCGATAAATTGCTGGTAGTCGTCGACGTTGCGCGGGATCACGTCGAAATACAACCGCTTTGCCGACTTCGGCTCGCGATACATGAACAGCGACAGCGATTCCGGCGACGCATAGCGCAGCCATTCATCGATGGTGAGCCCGTTGCCCTTCGATTTGGAAATCTTCTGGCCCTTGTCGTCGAGGAACAGTTCGTAATTGAACCCTTCGGGCGGCATGCCGCCGAGCGCCGTGCAGATCTTGCCCGACAGCTTCACCGAATCGATCAGATCCTTGCCGGCCATCTCGTAGTCGATGCCGAGTGCGACCCAGCGCATCGCCCAGTCGGGCTTCCACTGCAATTTGCAGTGCCCGCCGGTGACCGGAAGCGTGACGCGCTCCTTGGTGTCGGGATCGTCGTAGGAGACCGTCCCGGCCTTCGCGTCATGCGCCACGATGGGCACATACAGCACCACGCCGGTGCGCGGACAGATCGGCAGAAACGGCGAATAGCTCGCCGCGCGTTCTTCGCGCAAGCTGGGCAGCATGATCGCCATCACTTGTTCGATGCGCTCCAGCACAAGCAGCAGCGCCGCATCGAATTTTCCGGACGTGTAATAGTCGGTCGAACTGGCGAATTCGTAGTCGAATCCGAACGTGTCTAAAAACGCGCGCAGTCGCGCATTGTTGTGCGCGCCGAAACTCGGATGGGTGCCGAACGGATCGGGCACCCTGGTCAGCGGCTTGCCGAGATATTCTGAAAGCATCTCCTTGTTCGGCACGTTGTCCGGCACCTTGCGCAGGCCGTCCATGTCATCGGAGAACGCAATTAGCCGCGTCCTGATCTTGTCCTCGGTGAGCACGCGAAACGCATGACGCACCATGGTGGTGCGTGCGACCTCGCCGAAAGTGCCGATATGCGGCAGGCCTGACGGCCCGTAGCCGGTCGCGAACAGCACCTCGTCCTTCGGCTTCTTGTTAAGCCGCGCGACAATCTGCTTCGCCTGCTCGAACGGCCAGGCATTGGATTGCTCGGCGAGCGAGCGCAAATCGCTCGGACTGGCGGCAAGGTCGATCGTGGACATCAAAAGGGGTCTCCGGGGCCGCGCAAACTAACCGTGTCCGCTTACAAATGCAAAATGGCGGCGGAACCTAAGGATATAGCTGTCATTGCGAGCCAATGGGTCGCGCGAGCGCGCGCCCGATGACAGGCGCCGCGCCGCCCGATGACAGGCTCCACGAAGCAATCCAAACGGCAATAAAGAAAGACTGGATTGCTTCGTCGCTTTGCTCCTCGCAATGACGAGAAGTGTTCAAATCAGACTCCTAAAACGGGCTCACGGAGAAATAGCGCAACCACAAATCGGTGTAGCGGCCCTTTTCCCAAACCCGAAACAGCGCCCAGTTCAGCGCCTGCCGTAACAGGTCGTTGCCCTTGCGCACGGCGATGCCGATGCCCTCGCCGAAATAGCGGCTCTCGACAAATGGGCCGCCGCTGAACGCGCAGCATTCGCCGGAATCAATGCCGTTGATCCAGAATGCGAGCGAGATCGCATCGCCGAAAATGAAATCGACCTCGCCGCGCCGCAGCGCCGCCCGCAGCGCGTCGTCATTGGGATAGGAATGCAATTCGGCGTCCGTGAACATCGCCTTGAGATAGGCCTCGTGCGACGAACCGGCGATGGCCCCGACTTTCTTGCCCTCGAGATATTCAGGGCGAACCTCCGGCATCACGGCCTCGCGCCGCGACACGAACCGCGCCGGCGCCCGATAATAGGGATCGGTGAAATCGACGCGGGCGCGCATTTGCGGTGTCACCGCAAGCGACGCGATGATGGCGTCGCCGCGATTGCTCGCGATTGCATCCAGCAGCGTCTCGAACCGCCGCATCTGGATCGTGCAGGTAACCTTGATCTCTTCGCAAAGCTGCCGCGCCAGATCGACATTGAAGCCGGCGGGATTGCCGTCGGGGCCGGTGAAATTGAAAGGCGGATAATCGGTTTCGGTCAAAAACCGGATCACCGTGAGGCGAGACAGATCGGGCCGGTCCGGCCGCCGCCTTGGATCCCAGAAGCCGGGCACCGCCTGCGGGGCCGCCTCCGAGCCGGGCTTGGCGACGTTTTGGGCGTGCGCCGAGCCGCTGGACAGCAGCGCCACAGCCAGCAGAGCGCCGGCCGACAACCCGGCCATCGCCGGGGTCGCGCGGATCGCCCGAAACAATTTTACGTTAGGAAACAAAGATATCTGGGATCGCATTGCCAGCGGTTTTCCGAAAGTGACGGCCTTATAGACCATCCGGCTGATAACGCGAACCTCGTTTGCGTAGTAATGACTTTGCAGCGTGCAGATCAGAGATAACGCTTCAGATCGGCCGCGGCTTCCTCAGGCGTGCGCTTGAGGTTGAACGGCGCCACGAATTTGCCGTCGCGATCCATCAGATAGATCAGCGCGGTGTGATCCATGGTGTAGTCGCCATCCTTGAGCGGGACTTTCCGGGCATAGACCCGAAACGTGGAAATCACTTTCGCCACCGCGTCGGGATTGCCGGTCAGGCCCCGCAAATGCGGATCGAAGCTCGACAGATAATCCTTCATCGCCGCGGTGGTGTCGCGCTCCGGATCGACCGAGATGAAATAGGCATTGACGCGATCGGCGTCCTTGCCCATCGCCCGCAGCACCTCGGAAATCTCGAACAGCGACGTCGGGCATATGTCGGGGCAATGGGTGAAGCCGAAAAAGATCAGCGTCGGACGGCCCTGCATATTCTTTTCGGTCACGGTTTGCCCGATTTGATCGGACAGTTGAAACGGCCCGCCGATCGCCGCGGGAGCTGCCACATTTCGCAGTCCACCCAGCGCCCACAGCATCAGCACCAGTCCAACCACGAGGCTGCCGGCGAATGCTGCGACGATGACCAGCGGGCGGACGGTCCGATCCATCATGAAATTCCTTGGGTGAGGATCAGAAGCAGGCGGCGATGCCGGAGGCGATCATCTCGAAGAACACCGCGGTGCCGTAATGAAACCACAGCACCCCCGCGCCGAGCAGGATCGCGGCGCCGAGACCGGCGGCGCTCATGACGATCGCCGACGCGACCTTACGGGAAGGCTCGGTCGGGATCGTCTGTTGCGGCGTGGAAACTGGCTGAGCCATTGGGACCATCTGAATCGACAAGCCTTGACGGCCGGCGTTGCCGCCGGTCGCCTCCTGTTCCATTCAGATAGAGCTAGTCGGGCTGCCGGGCAAGCACGGCAGGATCGGGGGCGATCACGTCACGTTGACGCAAATCGCGATCCCGGCGCGCGGCCGAAGGTTTCGGCGAGGAAGCCTGGGCGTCGAGGTAGCAGGGCTTGTACATGCTCAGCAGCTGCTTGCCGCGCAGGAAGATCATCTGCGTTTTCAAGCCGCCGCGCGCGGCGATCCAGCGCCGCACCTGCGACGGATACATCGAGTACAGCATTTGCGTGGCTTCGGGGTTGGTGACCGCGCGGCCATTGGCGCTGAAATCCCATGCCGCGTGGAAGCCGAGATTGGCATGCGACGTCACGCAGATCTTGTCGTGGGGTACCGCGCCGAGAACGATGGTGCAGGCCGAGGCGCAGAGTCCGTCGATGATCACCTGCTCGCCCGATGAGCGCAGGCCCTGATATTTGTCCACGTAAGTGCCGATGCGGCCGCCGCGATCCTCGGCGATCCGGAC
>Ga0208990_1000295_pt1 | contig 11349 bp, 8 predicted proteins | sample MedBloCARef_M3_FD_187854 | JGI IMG/M metagenome (GOLD analysis project Ga0208990, IMG submission 187854) | Forest soil microbial communities from El Dorado National Forest, California, USA - Mediterranean Blodgett CA Ref_M3 (SPAdes) (version 2) | ecosystem: Environmental > Terrestrial > Soil >...
GCCCGGCTCACGGCAGCCCCGGCGCGCATGGGTGAAGGATACGCGATCGGGCGACGCGCACCACCTTGTTGCGGAATACACGCTTGACGGAGACCCCCGCCGGTTTGGTACCTCGTGCCGGCATGCGCCGATCCTGGTTGTGGTTGTTTCTCGCGCTCGGCTGTGCCGGATCGCCGGCGCGGCAGGGCGCGCAACCGCCCCGGAAGCTGACGATCGTCGGCATCAACGACACGCATGGGGCGCTGCTCCCGACGCCGCCTCCGAAGTGGGCTGCCGCCGGCACGCGCAGCAAGATCGGCGGAGCGGACTGGTTCGCGGGGTATCTCGATGCCATCCGCGCCGATTCCCGGGAGAAGGGCGGCGGGGTCCTGGTCCTGGACGCGGGGGACGCCTTCCAGGGGACGATGATCTCGAACCAGTTCGGAGGAAGGAGCGTCACCGACGTGTACAACGCCGTGGGCGTCACCGCGGCCGCGCTGGGGAACCACGAGTTCGACTTCGGGATCCCCGTGCTGAAGGAGCGGATCGCCCAGGCACGGTACCCGGTCCTGGCCGCGAACGTCTTCGTCAAGGGAACGCGGCAGCGGCCGGACTGGCTGCGGGCGAGCGTCCTGGTGGAGGAGGCCGGCGTGAAGGTGGGGATCATCGGGCTCGCGACCCGGGAGACGCCGCTGAGCTCCAATCCGGTGATCGTCTCCGGGCTGGATTTCGTGGAGGGCGGCCCCGAGGCGGCCGCGGAGGCGGATGCGCTCCGGGCGCGCGGCGCCACCGTCGTCCTGATCTGCGCGCACGCAGGGCCGCTGCCCCCCGAGAACGAGATCCAGCGCGTCGCGGAAGCGGTGCAGGGCAAGGTGGATGCGATCGTGAGCGGGCACCACCACGTCGCCATCGGGCCGCCTCCGCTCATCGTCGCCGGCATTCCCATCGTGCAGGCGGGCTCCCGGCTGCAGGGCTTCTCGGTGATCGAGCTGACCCTGGACGGCGCGGGCCGCGTACGCTCCGCGGCGGTCAACGAAGGCACCCTGCCCGAGGCCTTTGGACCCCAGGCCATCCTGCACGGCTGGGAAGGACGCCCCGCGCAATGGCGCGGCCGCCGGATCGTGCCGGACGAGCGGGTCGCCGCCATCGTCCGCGGATACGACGTCCAGGTGAAGAAGCTCCGCGAAACGCCGATCGGCGAGACGCTGGTCGATCTAGGGAAGGGCGGGCGCGACGATCTGCTGGGAAACCTGGTGGCCGACGCCCTTCGATCCGGCGCGGGCGGTGGCCTGAGCGCCCGGTTCGCCCTGCAGAACGCGGGCGGGCTGCGGGTCAGCGAGATTCCGGCGGGGCCGATCACCTACGGGCAGATCTTCGACCTGTACCCGTTCGACAACGAGCAGGTCGTCGTCTCGCTCTCGGCCGAAGCGGTGCGCAATGCGCTGGAGGGAGTGCTGCGGGTAGGAAAGGCGCCGATGCGCGTCTCGGGACTGCGCTACCTGATCGACTGGGAGAAGTTCGGGGCGGGAGCCGATCCGAGGAGCGCCCCCGCGGGCGCCATCGTCGTGCGGATGGTCGACGATCCCAGCGGGCAGGTGCTGTGCGAGACCCGGAGCTGTAGCGTCAGGGCGTGCGCGGCCTCTTGCGCGCCGGGCACGTACCCGGTCTCGTTGCCGGACTTCCTCGCCGACGGCGGCGACGGGTTGACGATGCTGACCGATGCGCCGAGGCGGAGCGGCGGCGTATCGACACGCGACCAGATCGTCGCCTACGTGAAGGAGCACCGGCCGCTCACCGCCGAGCTGCTCGGCGCGGCCTCGTCGGGCAAGGAGCCGCGCTGGACGCAGATCGGGTCGTCCCGCCGGAAGCAGGCGGGAGAGTAGGAGTGCCTGGTTTGGACCGCTTCCTCGACATCGGCCTCCCCGGCCTGGTCTTCCTCGGCCTCTGCGCGTGGCTGATCCGGAAGGCGATGAAAGCGGCCCGGACCGAGCGCGACCTCGAGGAGCAGCGGCTGGAGGGGACGTTCGCGGAGGAGCTGCGCGCCGCCCGGGCGCGGGCAGCGGCGTCCCAGCGGCCGAACCTGGTTGCGGTCGCGCCGCCGGAGTCCGAGACCGCGGCGGAAGACCCTCCTCGGGATCCGCTCGCGGCCGCGGACGTGCGCGATGCCGATCCGGCGCACCTGCTCCTGGTGGCGGGAATGCTGCGCGAGCGGGAGCAGCTGCTCCGCGGGCACGTCGGGCCCACGGACCTCGCGCGCCGCGACGAAGTGCTGTGGGTGCGCTCCAACACTACGCACGCCGTCTGGTGCGAGCGGCGGCACGCGGCGCCGGCGGCAGGGGGAACCACGCGGGAAGTGATCTGCGTCGCGCGGATCGAGGACGGAGCGGTCATGGAACGCTGGTCCTTCGGGTAAGGACCGCCGTCACCCCCCGAACGCCCGCAGCGCCGCCTCCGTCGCGTTCAGCATCGGCTCCGCCACCACCGGCTTCCCCGTCGCGTGCTCCATCCAGAGATCCGGCAGCACCCGGCCGTACGAAGCCGCCTTCTCGAACGCCTTCCCGCTGTCCGGCCCGCGCAGCTTCTCCTCCAGCTGGAACGCGATCAGGTGCCCGATCGGATACCTGTAGAGATAGATGAACTCGTTGATCATGTGCGAATAGATCGCGAGCTGCGGGTCCCCCGGTCTCCCCAGGACCGGCGCGTAATACCTGTCCCAGTACCGGCGCGCGATGGCGAGGGTGGCGTCGCGCAGCTGCGCCGGGGTGGCGTCGGGGTGCTCGTACATCCAGCGCCACACGTCCAGGTCAGTGAGGCCGACGCCGGCGATCTCCCAGGAATCCCAGAACGCCTTCAGCGCCCGCGCATGCTCGGCGTTCGGGTCCGGCTTCCCCACTCCGAGCAGCTCCAGGTCCCGGTGCTGGAAGGTGAACGCCAGGGCCTCCGTGAACGCCGTCCCGGGAACGCCGGACAGGAGCGTGTCGTCCACCTCGTAGAGCGAGAACGCCTGCTCCACGTTGTGGCCCATCTCGTGGACGGCGATGTTGTAGCCCTTGTAGTCCATCCCGTCCGGGTTCACGCGCGTGCGCAGATGCGGCGAATCGCCCGGTCCCCACCACGGATACATCTCGCTGCGGCGCTCCGCCCCCAGCGCGTGTCCGGAGCCGCGCGCGGGATCCACCACGATGTGCGCGTCGAGCCAGCGCGCCTTCTCCGCCGAGAAGCCCAGGCCCTGGAGCAACCGCGGGATGTCCTTCTTGTAAGCATCCGCGTTCGGGTACCGGGCGCGCGTGAGCCTGGACAGCTCGTCCTCCGGCTGCTTCTCCACGAACGCGGAGTACCAGATGTCGAACGGCTCCAGCGGCCGCCCGAGCCGCTTCTGGATCAGCGCGGCCACCTTCGGCACCAGCGGCGATTCCAGGATCTGCGTCAGCAGCGCGCGCACGCGCTGCTCGGGGATCTCGTCGTCGAGCTGGAAGTGCCGATCGATCTCGGTTGGCGCCATCGGGGAGTCGGGGTCGAGCTGCCGGGCGGCCCGGAAGTTCGCGAGCAGCACCGCGTAGCGCGTGTCCGGCTCGCGATCGTCGGAGATCGAAGGCCGGGCGGGCCGCCTGCCCTGCGCTTTCATCTGCTCCGTCTCCACCTCTTCCGGAGGGCTCGCCGTCACCGCGTTGCTGGCCGGATTCCAGTCGGCGCGCGGGTCGTCGATCACTCCTCTCGGAATCGTCTGCGTGACGATGCGCTCCATCACCTGCTGGACCAGCCGCTGCCGGGCCAGGGCCATCGCCTTGTCGGGCTCCGCGTAGTCGGCCTTGATCTGGTCGCGCAGGTTCCAGTGGGTCAGCAGCCGCACACCTTTCGGGAACAGCCGGCGGCCGTCGGGCGCCAGGACGTGGTGCATCCAGATGTTGTACCCGGCGATGTACGCGTCGCCGTCCGCGCGCGCCCGGGCCACTGCCTGCAGCGCCGCGCCGCTGGGCCGCACGACGAACCGCCGCGTGAGCCGCGCCTGGGCCCACTGCTTGCGGGACCAGCGCGGCCCTTCGGCGACCATTTCCTGCAGGTCGGGCTGGGGAAAATTGAGCAGCGCGACGAACGCCAGCTTGGTGGAGAACAGGTCCTCCGGCACGTGGGCGGCCACGTCCATGGCCGCGAAGAGCTGGTCGACTTCCATCTGCGGTCCCAGCTCCAGCTCGCTCCAGCTCCGCAGCGCACGGCCGATCTCGACCATGTGGCCGTCGATCTGCTCCAGCGCAGCGGAGAAGCGGCGCAAGAGCGCGTCGAGCTGCTGCGGATCCACGACGAAGGCCATCTCGGTGAACGCCCGCAGGGTCGCGGCGTCGCCGTCCTCCTTGCGCCAGAAGGCGGCCACCTGCCGGACACCGCGCCCGGCGCGAGGCCGGGCCGCCTCGCCATGCTTCTGCACCAGCGTGCTCACCAGCGCCGCCTGGTCGATCTCGATCCGGGCCGACTTCAGCGAGGTCGTGGGCCTGTCGCCGCCCGCGGTGGTCTTGCAGGCGCCCGCGGCGGCCAGCGCGGCAACCAACGCCAGGGAAAGGGCTCGAAAGCGCATGGGGCGGCCTTCTAGCATTCTTCCGGACACGAATGCCGGAGGGCCGCAGCCGGGGTCGGGGTTGACGGGCGCCCTGCGCGTCGTAAGTTCGGCCCCCATGTCCGCACAGCCCTCGTTCTTCGCGCGCCTCTGGCTCGCCATCGTCTGCTCGTTCCGCGTCGTCTTCGACCCCCGCTTCGCGGCGGAGGTGGCCGCCCTGCGCGGCCGGCAGCGTCCGGCGCTGGCGCCCACCGCCCCTCAGTCCGAGCCGGCGCTTCATCTCTTGTCCCTCCTCCAGCGCGAGGGCCGCTTGATCGACTTCTGCGAGGAGGAGCTGGCGGGCTTCTCCGACGCCCAGATCGGCGCGGCGGCGCGCACCGTCCACGACGGCTGCCGGAAGGCGCTGCGCGGCGCGCTCACGCTGGCCCCGGTGCGGTCCGAGCCGGAAGGGAGCAGCGTGATGCTGCCGCCTGGATTCGATCCGCACGCGGTGCGCCTCAGCGGCAACGTGATGGGCAGCCCGCCCTTTTCCGGGGTGCTGCGCCACCACGGATGGAAGGCGACCGAGGTCCGGATGCCCGCTGCGTCGGGCGATCCCACGGTGATCGCTCCGGCCGAGGTGGAGTTGCCCTGATGGAACCGCGCTACTCGGTCGGAATCGACCTGGGAACGACCAACAGCGCCGTTGCCGAGGTGGACCTCGCTGTCGAGCCGGCCGGCCCCGGCGAGCCCTTGCCCGCGCCCATCCCGGTGGAGATTCCCCAGATGGTCGCGCGGGGCGAGACGGCGCCACGCGAGCTGCTGCCGTCCTTCATCTACTTGCCGCCTGCACACGAGGCGCTGGGCGACTTCATCGTCGGGACTTACGCGCGCGAGCGTGGAGCGCAGGTCCCCGGCCGGCTGGTCAGCTCGTCGAAGAGCTGGCTGTCGCACCCCGGCGTCGATCGCCGCTCGCAGCTCCTCCCGCAGGGCGGCGACCCCGAAGCTCCGCGCATCTCGCCCCTGGAGGCCGCCGCGCGGATCCTCGGGCAGGTCCGGGAGGGCTGGGACGCGGCCCACGCCCATGAGGGCGTCTCGCTCGAGCACCAGGCAGTGACCCTGACGGTGCCCGCATCGTTCGATGCGGCCGCGCGCGAGCTGACCGTCCAGGCGGCGGCGCAGGCCGGACTTGCCCATCTCACCCTGCTGGAAGAGCCGCAGGCCGCGCTCTATGCCTGGGTCGAAGCGGCGGGCGACGCCTGGCGCAAGCACGTCCGGCCGGGCGACGTCATCCTGGTCGTGGACGTCGGGGGCGGGACCAGCGACTTCTCCCTCATCGCCGTGGGCGAGGAGGACGGCCGCCTCTCCCTGACGCGGCTGGCGGTGGGTGACCACATCCTGCTCGGCGGCGACAACGTGGACCTGGCGCTGGCGCACGCAGTGAACGAGCAGCTCAAGGCGCAGGGCACCCGGCTCGATTCCTGGCAGTTCGCCGCGCTCACGCACGCCTGCCGCGGCGCGAAGGAGGCGGGCACCAACGCCCTGGCCATTCCCGGGCGGGGAAGCGGGCTCGTGGGCGGAACGATCCGCGCAGAGATCACGCCGGCGGACCTGCGCCGGACCGTCGACGCGTTCTTTCCCGACGTCGAGGTGAGCGCGACCCCCGCGATGCAGCGCCGCTCCGGCCTCACCAGCCTCGGCCTTCCCTACGCGCAGGATCCCGCCGTGACCCGGCACCTGGCCGCGTTCCTCCGCCGCAGCAGCGGCGCGCTGCCGAGGAAGCCGGGCACCAGCTTCCTGCATCCCACCGCTCTCCTCTTCAACGGCGGCGTGTTCAAGGACGCCTCCCTTCGGGAAAAGCTGTCCACGCTGGTGAACCGCTGGGTCCGCGCCGAAGGCGGAGCGCAGGTGAAGATCCTGAAGTCCGCATCGCTCGATCTGGCCGTCGCACTCGGCGCGTCCTACTCCGGGCTGGCGCGGCGCGGGCGGGGCATCCGCATTCGCGGCGGCACGGCGCGCGCCTACTACGTGGGCGTCGAGGCGGCAGCGCCGGCGGTGCCGGGCTTCGCGCCTCCGGTCCGGGCCGTCTGCCTGGCGCCGTTCGGGATGGAGGAAGGCAGCACCGTCGATCTGCCCCAGCTCGAGGTGGGCGCCGTGGTGGGCGAGACGGCGTCCTTCCGGTTCTTCGCTTCCAGCACCCGCCGCGAGGACGCGCCCGGCGCCATCGTCGAGGACGTCGACGAGCTGGAGGAGCTGCCCGCCATGGAGACCACGCTGCCCGCCGCGGAGGGCGCTGCCGGCGAGGTCCTTCCCGTCCACCTGCGCTCGCACGCGACGGAGGTCGGGACCCTCGAGCTCCACCTGGTCTCGCCTTCGGACCGCGCCTGGAAGCTCGAGTTCTCCGTGAGACAGGAGTGACCCTGCGGTATGCCGTCGGCATCGATCTGGGGACCTCCAATTCCGCGCTGGCGTACGCGGACCTCGAGCAGGCAGACCCCGGCGTCGAAGTCTTCGAGGTTCCCCAGCTCGTCGACGCCGCGCTCACGCAGGGGCGCAAGCTGCTCCCCTCCCACCTCTATCTCCCGTCCCCGCACGAGGCGCTCGGCGAGCTGGTGGTGGGCGCGTTCGCGCGCGACCGCGGCGCGCAGGTCCCCGGCCGGCACGTCGCCTCCGCCAAGAGCTGGCTCTGCCATCCCTCGGTCGATCGCACCGCGGCGATCCTTCCTTGGGGAGCGCCGCCGGAGGTGCCCCGCCTCTCGCCGGTGGCCGCCAGCGCGGGCATCCTGCGACACCTGCGCCAGGCGTGGGACGCCGCGCATCCCGATGCCGCCCTCGCCGAGCAGGACGTGGTCGTCACGGTTCCGGCCTCCTTCGACGAAGGCGCGCGCGCCCTCACCCTGCGCGCCGCGGCGGAGGCGGGCCTGCCCAGGATCGTGCTGCTCGAGGAGCCCCAGGCCGCCTTCTATGATTGGACGCGCGTCCACCGGGGCAGCCTCGAGTCCGAGCTGCGCGACGTCCGCCTGATCCTGGTCGTGGACGTGGGCGGCGGCACCACCGACCTCACCCTGATCCGCACCGAGATGCGCGGGGACGCTCCTCCCCTGCTCGAGCGCATCGCGGTCGGCGACCATCTGTTGCTGGGCGGAGACAACATGGACATGGCCCTCGCGCGCACCGCCGAGCAGCGGCTGGGGCAGACCTTGAACGCGGCGCAGTTCGGTGCGCTGGTCCAGGCCTGCCGCGCCGCCAAGGAGTTGCTCCTGGCGGAGGCCGCGCCGGAGCGGACCGCGGTCGCGGTTCCCGGGGTCGGTTCGCGCCTGATTGGAGGAACGGTCAGCGCGGAGCTGGGGCGCGATGAGGTCCGCGCGCTCTTGCTCGACGGCTTCTTCCCGCGCGCGGGCGCCACCGAGGGGCCCGCCCGCGCCGCGCGGAGCGCCGGGCTTCTCGAGCTGGGCCTGCCCTACGCCGCGGATCCGGCGATCACCAGGCACGCGGCCGCCTTCCTCCAGCGTCACGCCCGCACCGCCGGCGAGCTCCGGGTGGACGCCGTGCTCTACAACGGAGGCGCACTGGCGCCGGCCCTCCTCGCGGAGCGGTTGACCGAGGTGATCTCGAGCTGGAGCAACGCCGGAGTGCGCCGGCTGCGCAACGACGCGCCCGACCTCGCCGTCGCCCGCGGCGCCGCGACCTACGCGCTCGTCCGTCGGGGCCTGGGGCTTCGGATCGGCGGCGGCAGCCCGCGCTCGTACTACATCGGGGTCGGGGACGCCGGAGAAGCGGTGTGCGTGGTCCCCCGCGGCGCCGCTGAGGGCGCGGCCCAGGCGCTGGACCGGGACTTCTCCCTGGTGCTCGGGCGGCCCGTGCGGTTCCGCCTCTTCGCGTCGGCGGGCTTCCGCCCGGAGCGGCCGGGCGACCTGGTCCAGGTCGACGATGACCTCCCCGAATTGCCTCCGCTGCAGACCGTGATTCCCGGGGAGGGGACCGCGCCGGTGCGGCTGAAGGCGGCGGTCACGGAGATCGGCACGCTGGAGGTCTTTTGCGAAGGCGCCCAGCGCTGGAAGCTCGAGTTCCAGCTCCGCGGCGAGACGCGAGAAGCCGGCGGCGTCTCCCAGCTCCCCCGCAACATCGAGGCGGCCCGGGAGCGCCTCCAGCAGATCTTCGGAAGGAAACCCGTCCAGGACGCCAGCGCCAAGGAGGTGTGGCGCAACCTCGACCGCGTGCTCGGCGATCGCGCTTCCTGGTCGCTGGCCACCAACCGCGATCTCTGGGGCGTGCTCTGGGCGGGCGCGCAAAAGCGGAGGAGGAGCCCCGACCACGAGCGCATCTTTCTCTCGCTCTGCGGGTTCCTCTTGCGGCCCGGATTCGGCGCGCCGCTCGACACCTGGCGCGCCGAGCAGGCCTGGACGCTCTTTTCGCACGGCCCCACTCACCACCGGGAACCCGCGGTCTGGGCGGCCTGGTGGATCCTCTGGCGCCGGATCGCCGCCGGGCTGCCGGCGGAAGCGCACCTCGCGCTCTTCGACGCGATCGCGCCGCACCTCAAGCCCGCGCCGAGGCAGCGCGTCGCCAACCCGGCGAAGAAGCCGCCCGGGCTGGCCGTGGACGAGATGATCCGGCTGCTCGGCGCGCTCGAGCGCCTCGCGGTGGACCGGAAGATCGAGGCAGGTGGATGGCTGCTCGACAAGCTGTCCGGAGGGCGCCCCACGCCCGGCGTCGCTTGGGCGCTGGGACGGCTCGGGGCGCGCGTCCCGGTCGCCGGCGCCGCGCATCATGCCGTGCCTCCGGACGTGGCCGCGACCTGGCTGGAGAGCCTGCTCGCCCTCGATTTCCGCTCCGCGGAGGACGCTCCTTTCGCCGTGGCGCAGCTCGCACGCCGATCGGGCGACCGGGCCCTGGACCTGGACGAGGCCAGCCGCCAGCTGGCCGCGGAGAAGCTGGCCCGCTCCGGCGCCCCTTTGGAGTGGTCGCGCGGGATCCTCGAGGTGCAGGCTCTGGGGGAGAAGGACGAGCAGCGAGTCTTCGGCGAAGCACTCCCGCTCGGCCTCCATCTGGGGGACACCATACGCAACCCCGTGCCAGCCCCGATCTGATCCGCCGATGCGCGGGACGCTGGTGCGGGAAGCGGCGCTCGCGTAAGAGATCGCGCCGTGGCCCGTTACATCCACGGCGAGACCGACACCAAGGAGACCAATCGCCTCGAGAAGCAGGCGCGGTTCCTCACCCGCTGGATCCTCGACGGCGTCGAGGCGGGCCCTGGGGCCCTGGTGCTCGATCTCGCCTGCGGCACCGGGGCGATGGTGCGCCGGCTCGCGGCCCGCCTCCCGGACGCGGTCCTGTTCGGCGCCGATCTCTCCCACCCCCAGCTCCGCGCCGCGCGCCTGCGCAGCCCCTGGCTCCCGCTGGTCCAGAGCGACGCCACCGCCCTCCCTTTCCGCAACGGTGCCTTCGACGTCGTGCATTGGTCCTGGCTGCTCGAGCACGTCCCCCGCGAGCGCGCCGTGGACATCCTGCGCGAGGTCCGCCGTGTGCTCGCGCCGGAGGGCGTGGCCTGGATGACCGAAGTGGACAACGACTCGCTCGCGTTCTGGCCCCGCATTCCACTGGCAGAGGAGTCGTTCCGCGCCCTGTGGAAGGTGCAGGAGGAAGGCGGCGGGGACCCGATCATCGGGCGCAAGCTCTACGGACTTTGTCGGGCGGCGGGTTTCACCGACGTGCAGGTATTCCCCACCACCTTCCATCTCCATCACGGCTCGCCGCCGGGCTACTTCCACGGGATGCTGGAGGAGTTCGCGGAAATCCTCGACAGCGCGCGGGAATCCTTGCCCGATCGGCTCAAGCCGCGCGCCGACGAGGCGGCCGCGCAGGTCCTGGGGATCGAGAAGGATCCCGGCGCGTCGTTCACCTACACCTGCTTTCGCGTCCGGGCGTCCCGTTGACGCCGAGGGCGATCGGGTCAAGGCTCTCGAGGGCCGCTTCCCGCAAAGGGGCGGCCCTTCGTTTTGCCGTCGCTTCGCGCCCGACGCGGGCCGGATCAGGTCCGATCGGAAGGGATGCGCGCCCGCCAGCTCAGGCTCTGCTCGGCGACATGCGTCTCGTGCAGGCGGCGCCGGTGCGCAGCGAGCAGATCGCTGCGGGTGAGAATGCCGACCGGCCTGCGCGGCGCCGCCCGCGAAACCACCGGCAGCCGTCCGACTTCTTCCTGCAGCATGTGGTCGGCGGCCTCGCGCAAGGAGGTGTCCTCGAACACCACGGCGAGCGGACGGTGTACCAGCTCGGAAACCCGTGCCGTGGGGGGGCGCTCCGGATCGAGCAGATCGCGGCGGGGTGCAGCCCAGGAGACATCGTCACGATGTCGGAATTGTCGCCGCTGAACCGCAGCCTGCTCAACGACGGCGTGCGCGAGATCGTCGCCGTGCAGCGCCGGGTGCGGCAAATGGCGGCGATGAACGCCGGGATGCTGACATGACCGGGGCGGACCGGCCATCCGGCAGCCCCAGTTCGGCAACGGCACCGCCTAGAGTTGGCGAGGTCATGACAGAACTGACCGGGGAGAACGGGCGCGGAGTCGCCGCTGTGCAGTCGGTTGACCGCGCACTGATGGTGATGGAGATCCTGGCCAAGCTCGGGGCTGCCGGGGTCACCGAGATCGCCGCCGAACTGGGTGTGCACAAGTCCACCGTGTCGCGGTTGATCGCCGTTCTCGAGTCCCGCGGATATGTCGAACAGCTCTCCGATCGAGGCAAGTACCGACTTGGCTTCTCGGTGGTGCGATTGGCCGGATCGACAAGTGCCCCCATGGATCTGACGAAGCAGGGGCAGGGCACCTGCGACGCGCTCGCGAC
>Ga0208990_1000296_pt1 | contig 11332 bp, 10 predicted proteins | sample MedBloCARef_M3_FD_187854 | JGI IMG/M metagenome (GOLD analysis project Ga0208990, IMG submission 187854) | Forest soil microbial communities from El Dorado National Forest, California, USA - Mediterranean Blodgett CA Ref_M3 (SPAdes) (version 2) | ecosystem: Environmental > Terrestrial > Soil >...
CCCGCCTCGGCCCGCGCCATCAGCGCCAGCACTTCAGGGTCATCAACGCGGCCGCGTTTGTCGATGCTGGTTGCGAGGTCGCCGGGTCCGATCACGGCAACGTCAATGCCGGGCGTCGCCATGATCTCGTCAATGCGGTTGACCGCCTCGACGTGCTCGATGGTGATCATGCAGATCATGTCGTCGTCCGCGGTCGCCATATAGTCGGGCATCGAGACGCCCCAGCGAAACGGCGCGTGGAACGGGCCCCAGAGCCGCTCGCCGCGCGGCGGATAGCGCACGCTGCGTACGGCTTTTTCGGCGTCCTCGCGACTGCAGATCATCGGAAAATTGATTCCCAAGGCGCCGATATCCATCGGCGCTTTCGCAAGCCAGGGCTCGTTGGCGGCAATCCGCGCCAGCGGCACGCAAGGTGTGCCCGAAGTGGCGACGATCATGCCGTGTGCCGAACCGAGGTCAATCGGACCATGCTCGAGGTCGACGATGATCCAGTCGAACCCTGAACGGGCCATGATCTGCACCGTCTGAATGCTGGGAATTGTCGCAATCGCTCCAAATGTAGGGCGCCCCTCTCGCCATTGCTGGCGCAGACGATTGAGCGGTGCAGACGTTGCGGGGGGCAAATTCCGAGGCTCCGTTTGGACGGTGCGATTCGTTGCAGGAAAAGCTAGCAGCGCGGCGGCATGATGTCGAAAAGATCAATACCGATTCAGGCCGGAACGCGGCCGCCGAAGAACGGCATCAGCGCCGGGATCAGCTCGTGCGGACGTCCGGAGGTGAAAATCATTTGAGCACCGGTATCATCGGCTTCGTTGCCGGCTGGTCCCAGCAAATCCGCGACCCGGCGGGCGATGGCGGGCGCGGGATCGATCCATTCCACTGGCCACGGCGCGAGCTTGACCAACCGGTCCATCAGCAGCGGATAATGGGTGCAGGCCAGCACGACGGTATCGGTGCGGGCCGGATCGCTTTCGCTGTCTCCGACAAAACATGGAGCGATTTCAGCAAATATCTCCCGATCGGTTATTTTGTCGCCACTCAGCGCCGCTTCGGCCAGCGCTGCGAGATCCGCCGAACCCACCAGCGTCACATCGCAGCCCAGTGCGAAATCGCGGATCAGCGCCCTGGTGTATTCGCGCTTGACGGTGCCCTTGGTGCCGAGCACCGACACGCGTTTTGTCCTGGAGCGCGCGCAGGCCGGTTTGATCGCCGGCACCGTCCCGACAAAGGGCGTCCTGTAGGCATTACGAAGATGCGACATCACCAGGGTCGAGATGGTGTTGCAGGCGATCACGATCAGATCGGGGGCATGGGCTGTAATCAATTCGCCGATCATCGGCACCACCCGCGCGATGATCTGGTCCTCGCCATGGTGGCCGTAGGGAAAGAACGCGTCGTCGGCGACATAAATATAATGTGCGTCCGGCCGTGCCTTGACGACCTCACGCAATACCGTGAGGCCTCCCAGGCCGGAATCGAACACGAGAATCGTCGGGGGTGTTGACACGGGGTGATCTTAGCCGATCCTGGGTTACCATTCAGTTGTTATTGTCTGCGGAACCTGCCGGCGATTGCAAGGACGGGGGCCGGCCCGGACAGCGGCTGTCTCGCATCCGCGCTCCCGGATCGAGCAATTTTAGAATAACTCCAATTTAGAACACGTTTTTTTGCCTCGCGGCGGCTTAGCCGCTAACAGCGTATGGGGACCATCAGACGCTTCAACAATCCTTGCACCATCCTCGAAAGAATAATCATGCTCGCCTCACAAATGCTCTCGAAAGCGACGATTCTGGCTGCGGTCTGCGCGGCCTCGGTATCGGCCATCACAGTGGCCAAGGCCCAGAGCGCCACCGAGATTCAGCTCAGCTACAAGGACAAGAAGTTCGATCCGGCGGAAATCAGCGCTCCCGCCAATACCCCAATCGTGATCAAATTCAAGAATCTCGATGCCAAGGCGATGGAGTTCGAAAGCAAGACGTTGAAGATCGAGAAGGTGGTGGCGGGAAGCAGCGATGCCGTCATCAATGTCCGCGCGCAAAAAGCCGGCCGGTACGAATTTTTCGACGAATACAACGAGAAGACCGCGCGCGGCGCGCTGGTCGTGAAGTAAGGGCGCGTTGTGCTTGCCGCGCTGATCATCGTTTTCCGTGAAGTTTTCGAGGCCGGCCTGATCATCGGCATCGTGCTTGCGGTGACGCGCTCGGTCGCGCACCGCAATCGATGGATCGGCGGTGGCGTGCTGGCGGGCGTGTTTGCCGCGTGCGTGGTCGCGATGTTTGCAAGCGCGTTGTCAAATTTGTTCGCGGGAATGGGGCAGGAGCTGTTCAACGCGGTGATCCTCTGCGTCGCCGTCGTGATGCTCACCTGGCATAATGTCTGGATGGCGCGTCACGGCAGCGAACTCGCCGGCGAATTGCGCGCAGCGGGCCAGGCGGTGGTCGAGGGCTCGAAATCGTTGCTGGCGCTTGCGGTCGTGGTCGGCGTCGCGGTGCTGCGCGAGGGTAGTGAAGTGGTGCTGTTCCTGTACGGCGTCATTGCAGCCAAGGGTGACAGTGGCTGGGACGTGGCGCTGGGCGGCGTTGCGGGATTGCTGCTCGGCGCCATGATTTGCCTTTTGACCTATTTCGGCCTGCTGCGGATCCCGGCGCGCGCGCTGTTCGCCACCACGACGGTACTGATCGCGCTGCTGGCTGCCGGCATGGCGGCGCAGGCGGCGGCTTTTCTGGAAAAGGCCAACTGGCTGACCGCGATGGATACCATTGTCTGGGACAGTGGCTGGCTGCTGTCGGATTCCAGTTTTGCCGGCCGCGCCTTGCATACCTTGATCGGCTACACCGATCAGCCTACCGAGATGCAGCTTGCGGTCTATCTCGCCATCCTGCTCGTAACCTTCGTGCTGATGCGGTTCTATGGCTCGCCGGCGAAAGCGACGCCAGCGCCGGCGCGAAGCTGAGGAGCGGGTTCGGTTCGGTTTGGCGCGCCGCTGATTTCGATCAGCTTTGTTTTCCCCATTTCGCTTTGCAGTAATTGCTCTCGCTCTCGCTTTGATTGCAATTTACATTGCCGGCAATTTCAGACCGGCATATGTTTAGCGGCATCTGGGAGCGGGGGCGTCCATGTCGAAAAACATCGTCTTGCTGTCGGACGGTACCGGCAACAGCTCTTCGAAAATTTTCAAGACCAACGTCTGGCGCCTCTATCAGGCGCTCGATCTCACCGATTCCCAGAAGCAGATTGCCTATTATGATGACGGCGTCGGCACGTCGTCATTCAAGCCATTCGCGATCCTGGGCGGCGTTTTCGGCTTCGGACTGAAGCGCAACGTCATCGACATCTACTCCTTCTGCTGCCGCAACTATCGGCCCAGCGACAAGATCTATGGGTTCGGATTCAGCCGCGGCGCGTTCACCATTCGCGTGGTCGCGGGTTTCATCGCGCGCATCGGGCTTGTTCGCTACGAGGGCAACGAGGCGGATTTGGCGCGCGATGCCGAGATAGCCTACCGCGAATATCGCAAGGCCAGGAACTTCAGGTCGGGCGGCAATATCTTGATCGGGCCGCTGCGTGCGCTGCGCGATTGGGTGAGCCACGTGGTGTTCCGCAAGCCGTCCTTCCAGCAACTCGATCTGGTGAAGATCGAGAAGTTTGACTTTCTTGGCGTCTGGGACACGGTCGACGCCTATGGCGGTCCGATCGAGGAGATCACCCGCGCCATCGACTACTGGTACTGGCCGTTGTCGATGCCCGACCAGTTCATGAATCACAGGATCGGCCGGGCCTGCCATGCGCTGGCGCTCGAGGAGGAGCGCGACTCGTTCCGCCCGGTGCTGTGGGACGATCGCTATGTGCGCGACCGCGACAACAAGTTGTATGCCGTCGATCATGACTGGAAACCGGCGCCATCGGATCCCGCCAAAGCTCTGGCGGACATCGACCGCGAGCGCATCAGCCAGGTGTGGTTCGTTGGCGTTCACTCCGACATTGGCGGCGGATATTCGCGGGACGGTCTTTCCCATCGAACGCTGACGTGGATGATGGAGCGTGCGGGCGTTTATGGTCTGGCTTATCTGCCGGTCCAGCAAAGCTGGCTCGGAAGCTTCATCGATCCGTACGACAAGCTCAACGATTCACGGCATGGCCTTGCGGGTTACTATCGCTATCGGCCGCGCAAGCTGGCCGACATCTATCGCCAGCCTCCCTACAAGCTGTCGCTTGGCGAGGACTTCCGGCACATCCGCAACATGTGGCGAAGCCTGCCGGACCCCGAGCACGAGGTGAAAGCCGAACTTGCCGCGCCCGACTTGTACGTCGAGCGGCCGGCGCCGAAAGTTCATCAGAGCGTGATGGACCGTATCCGGCAGGGAAACGACGGCTACGCCCCGATCGTACTGCCTGAAAAATATGATGTCGTGGGCAACGATGGCACGATCACCTTGAATAGCAGGGTAGAGGAGCCCCAGGCGGCCTCGCGCGCCATCCGACAGGAAAAGGCTTGGGATTGGGTTTGGGCGCGCCGCGTCACCTACTTCCTGACCGTATTCGCCTCGCTGTTTCTCGTGGCGCAGCCGCTGGTCGAGAAATGGAGACCGGGACGCGGGCCGGCGAGCCCGGCCGAAGTCGTCGTGCCGATTATCGATCTGGCCGGGGCGTTTTTGCCAAATTTTGTGAAGCCGTGGCTCGATGCATTCAGAAACTCGCCCGGGCGTTTCCTTATTGGCGTCGTGCTGCTCGCTGTGTTGATGTATGTAGGCGGCTGGATGCAAGGGCATATCCGCGATCTGATGCGCGGCATCTGGCGGACTCCGAACGATCCGGCAATTCCGCCCGGCGGCATCGTCTATAAGCTCCGCTCGGCGGGACCCTATCGCGCGTTCTTTTACCTGCTCAAGCATTGGATTTTGCCGGCAATCTTCGCGGCGATCATCTTCGTAATTCTCGTGTTTGTCGGATTCTCGGTCCTAAATCGAATATCGTTCGCGGCGTTCGATCTGGCAGGGCAGGTGTGCGAGCCCAGCCAAAACCCGCCAGCGCAGCCCGTCACCGGCAGCGCCATGGCAAAGTTCGAAACCAGGAGGCTGTGCGCGGCGACCGGGCTCTCCGTGGAAAAAGACAAATCTTATCGGATAACGCTCGTCGTCACCGACCCCTGGGAAGACGATCACAAGTCTGGCGAGATCGACCCGCAAAAAGCCAAGGGAATCGAAACCGGACCGCAAGGCTACGGCTTTGAAAAGATGACGTGGCGAGCAGTGCTGGGTCTTCCGGCCAGGCGGCTGCTCGCCTCCAACTGGTTCGCGACGATTATTCGGATCGGGAATCGGGGCTTCGGCGAGATCGTGCTGCCATACGATCGCAAGGAATCGCCGCCTTGCCAGTGCCCGTCCACGACAAGCTATACGGCGCAGTTCAGGGCCCGAAAGTCCGGCGAGGTATTCATCTATGTCAACGATACCGTTGTCGGCATTCCCGGCTATTTCCGTTACTTCTATGCGCTGAACAACAGAGGAAGGGCCGATCTTACGCTCGAGCTTCTGGACGACAAGTAGCGCGCCGGATTGTGCATGGTCGCGCGATCACAGCCGCACCAAACAACTGGCTGCCGGCTAAACCGGCTGCAACGGCCGATACGGTTCTGCCGGCATTTCGACATCGATCGCATCGCCTGGCCGAACGTCGCCCTCTGATATCACGATGCTCATGATGCCGGCCTTGCGCACGAGATTGCCGTTCACATCCTTGTCCAGTGTCGCGGCCATCAGGCCCTGCTGGAAATTGTCGATCTGGATGCAGGGATTGCGCAATCCGGTGATTTCGACAACGGCGCTTGCGCCAAGATGCAGCCGCGTACCTGTTGGCAATGCCAACAGATCGATGCCGGAAGTGGTGACGTTCTCGCCGAGATCGGCGGGTTGAACGACAAAACCCTTCGATCGCAGTTCGTCGAACAGCTCCGCGTGCATCAGATGTACCTGGCGCAGATTGGGCTGCGTTGGGTCCTTGCGGACGCGCGAGCGGTGCTTGACCGTCTCGCCCATATGGGCGTCGCCGGCGACGCCGAGACCCTTCAACAGGCGAATGCTGAGATTCGGCGTCTTGCTGAAGTGATGGCCGGTACGCGAGCTAACGGCAATGACGCTGCCCATATGCGTCGAACTAGCTTTCGCCGAACACGCGCTGGAAGATCGTATCGACGTGCTTGAAGTGATAGCCGAGGTCGAACTGCTCGGAGATCTCGGCGTCGGTGAGATACTTCTTCACCTCAGTGTCTTTCTTCAGCAGGGTCTGGAAGTCGCCTTCGCCGCGCCACACCGGCATCGCGTTGCGCTGCACCAGCTTGTAGGCGTCCTCGCGGCTACAGCCTTTCTGCGTCAGCGCGATCAACAGGCGCTGCGAATGCACAAGGCCGCCGAGGCGGTCGAGGTTCTTCTGCATGTTGGCAGGATAGATCAGCAGCTTGTCGATCAGGCCCGCGAGGCGGTTAAGGGCAAAATCCAGCGTCACGGTGGCATCAGGCGCGATCATGCGCTCGGCAGAGGAGTGCGAGATATCGCGCTCATGCCACAACACGACGTTCTCCATGGCCGGCGTCACATAGGCGCGCACCATGCGGGAGAGGCCGGTGAGATTCTCCGACAGTACCGGGTTGCGCTTGTGCGGCATCGCCGAGGAGCCTTTCTGGCCCTCGGAGAAGAATTCCTCCGCTTCCAGCACTTCGGTGCGCTGCAAGTGCCGGATCTCGGTGGCAAGGCGCTCGACCGACGATGCGATCACGCCGAGGGTTGCAAAATACATCGCGTGGCGGTCGCGCGGGATCACCTGGGTCGAGATCGGCTCCGGCGTCAGTCCCATCGCCTTGGCGACATGCGCTTCGACGCGCGGATCGATCTGCGCGAAGGTGCCGACGGCGCCGGAGATCGCGCAGGTCGCGACTTCCTGGCGGGCGGTGACAAGCCGCTCGCGGGCGCGGGTGAACTCCGCATAGGCGTAAGCGAGTTTCAGCCCGAACGTGACCGGTTCGGCATGAATGCCGTGGGAGCGGCCGATGGTCGGCGTCATCTTGTGCTCGAAGGCGCGCTTCTTCAGTGCGGCGAGAACCTTGTCGACGTCGGCGATCAAAAGATCGGCGGCGCGGGTCAGCTGCACGTTGAGGCAGGTATCGAGCACGTCGGAGGAGGTCATGCCCTGATGCACGAAGCGCGCCTCGGGGCCGACGATTTCCGCCAGATGGGTCAGGAAGGCGATGACGTCGTGCTTGGTCTCGCGCTCGATTTCGTCGATGCGCTCGACGTTGAAGGTGGCGTCCCTGGCCTTGGCCCAGATCGTCTTCGCGGCCGCTTTCGGAATGACGCCGAGTTCCGCCAGCGCATCCGCCGCATGCGCCTCGATCTCGAACCAGATCTTGAAGCGGGTCTGCGCCTCCCAGATCGAGGCCATTTCCGGACGGGTGTAGCGCGAAATCATCGACGACTCTGACGTTTCAGGGGTTACGCCGCGCTTTAGCAGAGCCGCCCCGGTGAGACAAACGCAAGGATGCCGGGCGCTGGCGGCGCCGCAGCCAGGGGCCCGGCCCGGGCCCGACAATCACGGAAGAGTGACTGACAGATATTGATATCTGTCAGCGACATATGCTATCTAATTCTCCGGCGCCACGTTGGCGTCCCGTGGGTCGTTTGCTGATCGACCGCGACCTGCGGATTTGCAGGAGGACTTTGCTGAATGACTATGGAAATCTTTTATTTGACCGCCCAAATGCAACGCTGGCTCAATTTGCAGGTGGCCCGCCATCTCGAAGCGCAGGCCGCAAAACTAAAACCCGAAGGGACGGTCCTGACAACCCATCCGACGGCAAAACTCGGTGCCGACGGCCCCGGCGGGTCCGTTGGCCTTGATCGCATGGGGATGCCCGACGGCTGCTACCTTGCGGACGAAACCGAAAGCAGCGACACCATCCATACTGCCGCCGCGTGCGCGTGCCAATCCGCCGCGCAAATGGGAACGCTCGACAGCGAAAAGCAGGCGGTGCGCGCATGAACGAAACAGTGGTCTTGACCCCTGAGCGAATTCTCGAGGTCACCGAGGACGTGCTGCGTCGCTTCGGGCTGGCCAAGGCCACGGTCGTGGATGTTGCCCGTGCGCTCGATGTGAGCCACGGCAGCGTCTACCGTCATTTTCCGAGCAAGGCTTCGCTGCGCCAGGCCGTGGCGAAGCGCTGGCTCGACCGCGCCAACGCGCCGCTTGAGAAGATCGCGGAAGGGTCGGGGCCGGCGCCCGCCCGGCTGGAACGCTGGCTGCGCACGCTGTTTGCGATCAAGCACAAGAAAGTGTGCGACGACCCCGAGATGTTCGCGACCTATCTGGCGCTGGCGCAGGAAGCGTGTGAGGCGGTGAAGGCGCATAAGGAACGCCTCTGCGATCAGGTTGCGCATATTTTGTCCGACGGCGTGAAGCAGGGCGCTTTTCATGTCGCCGACGTCAAGGTCTCGGCGCGCGCGGTGTTCGACGCCACCATCCGTTTCCATCATCCCGCCCATTCCGAGGAATGGAGCGATCCGGGGCTCGCAGCGCGCATCGACGCCGTGCTGGCGCTGTTGCTCAGGGGCCTGGAAGCGCCGCCGCGCAAGCGCTGAACCACATCTCCAAATCATCTGTCCGCGCGGTATTGCGGCGCACCACGGATCGCAGAAGCGCTCGAACCTTCCCGCTTGACCTCAATTCCTCCCTTCAGCCTGATTGCGTGCCTCCGGCGCGGTGTTGTTTGATATCCATCAATTCGGCGCAGGCTTGGCCGATAGGGTTGATGCGGAGGAAAACATGCTGCTGGCCATCTTTGCGGATATCCATGCCAACCGGCAGGCATTCAGCGCCTGCCTCGACTTTGCACGGGCGCGTGGCGCGGAGCGTATAATCTGCCTCGGCGATTACGTCGGATACGGCGCCGATCCGGAATGGACGGTTGAGACGGTGATGGGTCTGGTCGATAGCGGCGCCATGGCCGTGCGCGGCAACCACGACAACGCCATCAGCAACACGGAATCAATGAACGCCCAGGCCCAGGCCGCCATCGAGTGGACGCGCGGCAGGCTCAGCGCGGTACAGCGGGGTTTCCTGGCGGACTTGCCGCTTACGTTGCACGAGGAGGATCGCTTCTACGTTCATTCCGAAGCCAGCTACCCTGCGAAATGGCGCTATGTCGAGGATAGCTCGGATGCGGCGCGCAGCATCCAGGCGACATCAGCTCAAATTACATTCTGTGGCCACATCCACCAGCCGGCTCTCTATTCAATGTCGTCAGCCGCGAAGATGACGAGTTTTGTGCCGACCTCGGGCGTCCCGGTACAACTGCTCGGCGGAAGGCGCTGGCTGGCCGTCGTCGGCTCGGTGGGACAGCCCCGCGATGGCGATTCGGCGGCCTGTTTTGCGATGTTCGATACCGGCACCCGGGAAATCACTTATTGCCGAGTGCCCTACGATGTCGAGGCGGCGGCGGCGCGGATTCGCGAAAACGGCCTGCCGCTCTGGCTGGCCGATCGGTTGCTGGCGGGAAGGTGAGCGATGGCCAAGCCTTCGGTGGTATCCGGCGCAGTCCTAGACGGTTTTACCGTTGGGGAATGTGTCCATCACGGCGGCATGGCAACGCTGTGGAGCGTGACCCACCCTGACATCACCATGCCGCTGTTGATGAAAATCCCGAGGGTTTCGGAAGGCGAGGATCCGGCGGCGATCGTCAGTTTCGAGATGGAGCAGATGCTGCTGCCGCGATTGTCGGGGCCTCACGTGCCGGCCTGTTTCGGCACCGGCGATTTCGCGCGCCAGGCCTATGTCGTGATCGAGCGCATCCCGGGCCAGACGCTTTACAGCCGGCTCGAACAACTCCCGCTGAATTACGAGGAAGCGAGGGGCATCGTTCAAAAGATCGCGCTGGCGCTGGCCGATCTGCATCGCCAGAACGTCATTCATCACGACATCAAGCCGAGCAGCATCATGTTTCGCCCCTCAGGCGAAGTGGTCCTGATCGATTTCGGATTGTCGCATCACAATCAGCTGCCCGATCTGTTGCAGGAAGAATTCCGGCTGCCCTACGGCACGGCGCCCTACATGGCGCCCGAGCGTTTGCTCGGCGTGCGGGATAATCCGCGCAGCGACCTTTTTTCATTGGGTGTGCTGCTGTACTTCTTCACGACCGGCGTGCGGCCGTTTGGCGAGACCGAGACCATGCGCGGCATGCGGCGGCGGCTGTGGCGCGACCCGCATCCCCCGCGCAAACTCAAGCAGGATTATCCGCCCTGGCTGCAGGAAGTCGTGCTGCGGTGTCTGGAGATTGAGCCGGTGTGGCGCCACCCCACGGCAGCCCAACTGGCGTTCGAGCTGAGCAATCCCGACCAGATCAAGCTGACCGCGCGGTCGGAGCGCTTAAAGCGCGATCCCATCAGCACCGTCTGGCGCCGTCGTTTCAATCGCGGCCTGACCCAGCCGAAACCGAAAGCCGATCTGGCGGCGCAACTGGCGGCGTGTCCGATCCTGACGGTCGCGCTCGATACCGCGGAGGGATCTGAACCGCTGAATGAGGCGCTGCGCGTGACCGTCGGCCGAATCCTGGCGACCCTCCCATCGGCGAGGCTGGCGTGCCTGAACGTGCTGAAGCTCGGCCGCGTCACCATCGACAGGACGCTCGACGAGCAGGGCAACAACAAGCACATCGATCGGCTGGTGACGCTCCGGCATTGGGCATCGCCACTCAAGCTCGATGAAAGCAGGCTTACGGTCCACGTGCTGGAGGCCGTCGATCCCGCGGCGGCGATCCTGGAATTTGCCGATGTCAATCATGTCGATCACATCGTGATCGGCGCGCGGCAGAACTCGTTTGTGCGCACGCTGCTCGGCAGTGTGTCTTCCAAGGTGGCGGCGGAAGCGCCCTGTTCCGTTACCGTGGTGCGGCCGCCGCGGGCGGCGTCGCTGCACGAGCAGGAGATTGCGGGCAGCAAAAATCCGGATCAAGTGAGAGTCTAAAGCGTTTTCAAGCGAAAGCCTGCCCCGGACTTGATCCGGGGTGGAGACCGGTTCGCGTCGAGAAAACGCCTCAAATCAAGAAACTAGCGAGGCGTCGCCTCAGACCGACGAGGCGTCTGGATTTTGTGGCTCCGATCGCGCCGACGCGGCTCTCGCTTCCAACTAAAATATCGAAAACAACCCCATGCAAAGTAGCATGGCGGTCGCTGGCATGGATGCTTTGAGCGAATCCTGCGAAAACATTTTGACACGTCGGGCAAATCAGCGGCACTATTCCATCATCGCGCAATTTGCAAGACGCCCATGGCCCTGCCCAACAACGGGC
>Ga0208990_1000298_pt1 | contig 11327 bp, 9 predicted proteins | sample MedBloCARef_M3_FD_187854 | JGI IMG/M metagenome (GOLD analysis project Ga0208990, IMG submission 187854) | Forest soil microbial communities from El Dorado National Forest, California, USA - Mediterranean Blodgett CA Ref_M3 (SPAdes) (version 2) | ecosystem: Environmental > Terrestrial > Soil >...
AGAGGATGCGGTCGGGCAGGCCGGCGGCGCTCCTGATCGCAGCCTCCCGGATGGCCGCGTCCGCGTCGAAGGTGAGCATGAACAGAGCGGTGGCCATCTCCTTCGGCCCCATCGGCACCAGCGCCTTGGCCCCCATCATCCGCAGCGGGACCGGCGCGTTGGGATCGACGTGCTTCTGGAAGTTGCTGGGCAGCGCGGATAGGGGCACCGGGCACGCGGCAGGCGGAGCGGCGGTGGCCTGGGCGTCGCTCATGCGAGACTCCGGATCACTCGGGGCGGGTTAGCTGATCGAGCCGCGCGCGCCTGGAGTACTTCCAGGTCAACTTGCCGATCCACTTGTTGAGGAAGAACTCGCGCGGCAGCCAGGGAATCGGCGGCGGCCGGCGCAGACCCAGGGCGGCGAACTCCGTCACCACGCGGGGGTCGTCGGGCGACAGCTCCATCGCCTTGCGCAGCGCGCGTACCGCCTGCTCCTTGTTGCGCGTCACCACCAGCGCGCGCGCGAGGTTCACCAAGGTTTCGGTCGTCTGCATTCCCCGGCGCAGGGCTTCCTCGCAGAAGCGGATCCCCCGCTGGCGGTCGCCCTCCACCAGCACCAGCGTCAGGCCATAGTTGGAGAGCACCCGCGGATCGTTCAGGTTGCGGCGCCAGGCTTTCTCGAAGATGTCGTGGGCGGCACGGGGGTCGAGATCGAGCAGGGAGCGGCCGTCGTCGATGATCCGGTCCACTTCCCCGCGGTGGACCATCGCGGTAGGCGGCGGCGGAGGGGGCGCGCTCGGCCTGGGAGTCTGCACCACCACCTGGGCCCGCGGCGTGGCGCGGACCGTCGCGCGCAGCGCGTCGAGCTCCGAGGGAGTCGCGCCGCGGGGCAGCTCGGGCCCGTCGTCGTTGTTCTCCGGACTCATCGCTCGCCCGCGTTGCGTTGGTAGATGATCCTCAGACCGTCCAGGGTGAGCTGGTCGTCCACCACCTCGATCTGCTTCGAGACGCTGCCGATCAGCGGGGCCAGCCCGCCGGTGGCGATCACCTTCGCCGGAAAGCCCAGCTCGTCCTTCATCCGGACGCAGATCCCGTCCACCAGCCCGACGTAGCCGTAGACCAGCCCGCTCTGCATGGAAGCGACGGTGTTCCGCCCGACCACGCGCTCCGGCTTTTCGAACGACACCCTCGGCAGCTTGGAGGCGCGGTGGAAGAGCGCCTCCATGGAGATGGCGATCCCCGGCGCGATGGCGCCGCCCAGGTATTCGCCCTTGGGCGTCACGGCGTCGAAGGTGGTGGCGGTGCCGAAGTCGACGATGACCAGGCCCTGCGGCCACTTGTCGTAGGCCGCCACCGCGTTGACGATGCGGTCGGCGCCGACCTCGCGCGGGTTGTCGTAGAGCACGGGCATTCCCGTCTTCACTCCCGGACCCACGAAGAGGGGCTTGCGTCCGAAGAAGCGCTTCGACATCTGCTCGAGGGGAAATGCCATCGGCGGCACCACGCTGGAGACGATCACGTCGTGCACGTCGCTCATGCGCAGGTTCGCGAAGTCGAACAGCGCCTTGATCTGCAGGCCGTACTCGTCGCCGGTGCGGTCCTTTTCGGTCTGCACGCGGAAGGAGTCCCTCAGCTTGCCCGCGTCGAAAACGCCGAGAACCGTATTCGTGTTTCCGACGTCGATGGCGAGCAGCATCTGCCGCAGTATCAGGAGTGTTTCAGGCGCGCGTCAATCTTCCGTTCACCCATGCGTTCCTACAGGACCTTGCAGTGCTCCACGTCTCCCGCCAGGACCCGCACAAGCACGCCACCGGCCGCGCGCACCAGGAGCGCGCCGTCGTCCGCCAGATCGACCGCGTCGCCTTCCACCGCCTCGCCGTCGCTCGCGATCCGGACCCTGTGGCCGAGGGTGCTGGACAGCTCGCGCCAGCGATCGGCGACCGGTTCGAAGCCCTCGGTCTCGTGCAGGCTGAGCCATTCCTCCAGGTGCTCGAGCAGGCGCGCGCACACCAGGGGCCGCGCCTGCCGCTCGCCGGTCTCGACCAGGAGGCTGGTGGCCGCGGCACGCAGCTCCTCGGGGAAGTCCGACATCTGCAGGGAGACGTTGAAGCCGACGCCCAGCACCGCATGGCGCACGCGGTCCGCTTCGGTGCGCAGCTCCGTCAGCAGGCCGGCGATCTTGCGGCCCTTGCACTCGATGTCGTTGGGCCACTTGATCCGCGCCCCATGCGCGCCCAGCTCGCGCGCCGCCTCGACCACCGCGACCGCGGCCACCAGCGTGATCTCCGCCGCGCGCGCCGGCGGCACCGCCGGACGCAGGACCACGGACATGGTCACGGCCTTGCCGCGCGGCGCGACCCAGGCGCGGCTGCGCCGGCCGCGGCCCTTGGTCTGGAAATCGGCCACCACCACCTCGCCGTGGAGGGCGCCCAGCTCGGCGATCCGGTGGGCCTCGTCGTTGGTGGATTCCAGCTCGTCGAAGGCGTGGATCTTGCGCCCCAGCTCACCGGTGGCGAGCAACGGAGCGATCTGCGCTTCTCCGAGCTGATCGGGGACCTCGACGAGCTGGTAACCCAGCCCGCCGCGAGTGTGGATGACGTATCCGCGCGCGCGCAGCGAGTCGATCCGCTTGAGCAGCTCCGCCCGGGGGACGTCCAGCTTGTCGCAGAGGACCCCGCCGGAAACGAAATCGTCGGCGCACTCGAGCAGCAGGCCGAGCACGATGGCGTCCTGGGTGAGATCGGTCCAATGCCCCTCGCTGCCCGGTGCGAGGGGCGGTGGAGCAGCCATCAAACGGCCTCCACCAGGAGGCTCAGGTCGACGGCAGGAGCGGAGTGCGTCAAGGCGCCCACGGAGACGTAGTCTACCCCGGCAGCGGCTACGCGCGGGAGTCGGTCCAGGGTCATTCCGCCGCTGGCCTCCAGAGGGACCCGCCCTGCGACTTGCTGAACGGCTGCGCGCAGCTCCTCGTCCCCCAGGTTGTCCAGGAGCAGCATGTCGGCCCCGGCCTTCAGCGCTTCCTCGATCTGCTGCGGCGTGCTGACCTCCGCTTCCACCTTCGATAGCAAGATAGCTGCGGCCCGCGCGCGCCTCACCGCCTCGCCGATTCCGCCGGCGGCCGCGGCATGGTTGTCCTTGACCAGGATGCCGTCGAACAGGGCGTGCCGGTGGTTGAGGCCGCCCCCGGCGCGCACCGCGGCCTTCTCCAGCGCGCGCAGGCCCGGCGTGGTCTTGCGGGTGTCGAGCAGCTTCGTCTTGGACCCGGAGAGCGCCTGGACGTACCGGCGGGTGAGCGTCGCGATGCCGCTCATCCGCTGCAGGAGGTTCAGCGCCGTCCGCTCTCCGGTGAGGATGGCGCGGAGCGGGCCGCGGATGCGCAGCACGCCCTCGCCCGGGCTGGCTTCGTCTCCCTCACCCTTGAGAGCTTCCAGCTCGGAGTCGGGCGCGAGCGCGCGAAAGACGCGTGCCGCCGCGGACACGCCCGAGACGACCAGGGTTTCCTTGGCCACGATCAATCCCGCGCCGCTGGCGCCGGAGGGAACGCAAGCCTCGGCGGTACGGTCGCCTGGGCCCACGTCCTCCTCGAGCGCGAGCGCGAGGAGCTTTCCGATCGCATCGCCGGGCCGGCCGAAGTCGATGGCCGGCCCGCCCGCCGCCCTGTCCCGCGGGGCGGAGCGCGCCATTCCTACTTCTTGCCCTTGCGCGATGCCGGCCGCCGCTTGGCGCCGCTCTTCGCGCGCCCGCCCTTCCCTGCCTTCCCCTTCCGGGATCCGGCGCTGCGGGCGCTCTTCCTCGCGCCTCGCGCCGCCTTCGCCGGGCCCTTGGTGCTGCCCTTCGCTTTACTCGCTTTCTTCGCTTTCTTCGGCTTCGCACGGCGCGCCGGTGCACGCTTGGGCGCGCGCGCCCGGGCCCCTTCTGCCTCCTCCGACTCGTTACCCATTCCGGGGAGGTCGGCCGGCAGCTTGTCCATCAGCCCGCGCGCGATCGACTTCACGCGCTCCACGGCGCGCTCGGCCATCTTCTCCACGTCGCGGGCCAGTTCGGGCATCCCGGAGGTCTCGCGGCCACCTCCCATCCCTTCTCCCCCGGCCGGCGGCTGCGACCTGGGCGGGGGCGGCTGCGACCTGGGTTGCGGTGGCTGCGACTTCGGCTGCGGCGGCTGCGACTTGGGCTGAGGGGGCTGCGACTTGGGTTGCCCTCCCGACGTACCGGACGAGGAACCCTGCTCTCCAGAGGAGCCATCGCCCTTCGGCTGCTGCGGATACTTGTCTTCCATCGGACCCTCCACGCTGGTGACGCGCGCCAGGTGGCGCGCGAGCTTCTCCCGCTTTCCGGCGAGCTCATCGGCCCGGGAGCGGTCCTTCTCCACCACTTCTCGGGGCGCGCGCGCGACGAATCCAGCATTGTCGAGGCGCTTGCGCAGTCCTTGCAACTCCGCCTCCGTCCGCGCGATCTCCTTCTCGACCCGCGCGCTCTCGGCGGCGAAGTCGATCAGGCCGGCGAGTGGCAGGTGCACCTCCACTTCCGGCTCGACGTGAACGGCAGCCTGACGCGGGCGCGGCTCGTCGAAGCCGCGCAGCGTCACCTCGCTCGCGTTGGCGAGGTGCTGGAACGCGCGCTCGTGCCGCTGGAACAGCTCCCGATCCTTTGCGAAGAGCACCAGCGGGATCTTCTGATTGGGCGGCAGGTTCACCTCGCCGCGCACCGACCGGGCGCCGTCGATGGCGCGAGAGATCGCGTCCATCTCCCGCTCCGCCTCCTCGTCCCGCGATCCGGGTCCGGGAAAGGGGGCCAGCATGATGGTGCGCCCCGATCGGTTGGGGAGCCGCTGCCAGATCTCCTCGGTGACGAAGGGCATGAACGGGTGCAGCAGGCGCAGCGCGCCCTCCAGCGCGGTGAGCAGCGCGGTCTGCGCCCCTGCCCGTTCCTGGGGCGTCTTCTCGCCGTACAGCGCGGGCTTGCTCAGCTCGATCGCCCAGTCGCACAGCTCGTTCCAGACGAAGCGGTAGATCCCGTTGGCCGCGTCGCTGAGCTGGAACTGTTCGAGCGAGGCGCGGGTCTCGTCGGCGCAGCGCTGGAACCGGCTCAGGATCCATCTGTCGTAGACCGAGGCGGGGCGCGCCTGCGGATCGTACCCTTCGGCGTTCATCAGCACGAATCGGGCGGCGTTCCAGATCTTGTTGGCGAACGCGCGATGGCCCGCGATCCGCTCGGTGGAGAGCTTGATGTCGCGTCCCTGTCCCGCCATCGACGCCAGCGTGAAGCGGAGCGCGTCGGCGCCGTACCGGGCGGTGAGGTCGAGCGGGTCGATGACGTTCCCGCGCGTCTTCGACATCTTCTCGCCCTTCTCGTCCCGCACCATCGCGTGCAGGAAGACGGTGCGGAAGGGCACCTCGCCCATGAAGTGCAGGCCGAGCATGGCCATGCGGGCGACCCAGAAGAAGAGGATGTCGAAGCCGGTCTCCATCACCGAGTTCGGGTAGAACGTGCGCAGGGCGGGCGTGTCTTCGGGCCACCCGAAAGTCGAGAACGGCCAGAGCCCGGACGAGAACCAGGTGTCGAGCACGTCCGGATCCTGGGTCAGCCGGCCGGAGTGGCACTCGGCGCAGTCCGTCGGCCGCTCGCGGGCCACGGTCACGTGCCCGTACTCGCAGTACCAGGCGGGGATCTGGTGGCCCCACCAGAGCTGGCGCGAGATGCACCAGTCGTGGATGTTGTTCATCCAGCGGAGGAACTCGGCGCGCCAGTTCTCCGGGACAAACCGCATGTCGTCGACCTTCGCGATCACCTTCTCTGCCATTGGTCCGGTCTTGACGAACCACTGCTTGGACATCCAGGGCTCGATGATGCTTCCACACCTCTGGCAGCGGCCCAGCGCCATGGTGTGCGGCTCGGTCCCGCGCTCGAGGCCCAGCTCGGCCAGGCGGTCCTTCAGCGGCCCGCGGGCACGGATGCGATCCTGCCCCTGGAACGGACCGGCGTTCGCGTTCAGCGTGCCGTCGGGGTTGAGGATGTTGATGAACTGGAGATGGTGCCGCTTGCCGGACTCGAAGTCCTCGAAGCTGTGCGCCGGCGTCACCTTCACCGCGCCGGTGCCGAACCTGGGATCGACCAGCTCGGAATCGGCGATGATGGGGAACTCGCGCCCGGTGATCGGATGGCGCACGTTCTTGCCGATCATGGCCTTGTACCGCTCGTCGTCGGGGTGCACCGCGACGGCGGTGTCGCCCAGCATCGTCTCCGGTCGGGTGGTGGCGACCACGATCTCGCCCGAGCCGTCGGCGAGCGGATAGGCGAACCGGTACAGCTCGCCCTTCACGCCCTCCTCGTGGTCCACTTCCAGATCGCTGAGCGCGGTGCCGTCCTTGACGCACCAGTTGATCAGCCGCTCCGCGCGGTAGAGCAGCCCATCGTCGTACAGCCGCACGAACGCCTCGCGCACGGCGCGCGAGGAAACCTCGTCCATGGTGAAGCGCTCGCGCTCCCAATCCAGCGAGGCGCCCAGCGCGCGGTGCTGCTGGGCGATGCGGTTGCCCGATTGCTCCTTCCACTGCCAGACCCGCTTGAGGAACTCCTCGCGGCCCAGGTCATGCCGCGACTTCCCTTCGTTCTTCTGCAGCTCGCGCTCGACCACCATCTGGGTGGCGATGCCGGCGTGATCGATGCCCGGCATCCAGCAGACGTTGAACCCGCTCATCCGCTTCCAGCGCGCCAGAACGTCCTCGATGGTGGCGGTCAGCGCGTGGCCGAGGTGCAGCGACCCGGTGACGTTGGGGGGCGGCAGCACCATCGAGAACGGCGGCTTGTCGCTGACGTCGTCGGCCCGGAAGAACCCCTGCTCCTCCCACCACCGTGCCCAATGCGGCTCGACTCTCGCGGGCTCGTACCCTTTGTCGAGATCGTTCTCCACCCGCCGCTCGCTCATCGCGCGCGGGTAGATACCATATGGAAGCGCACAAACGTAGGTGGCCGGCGGTGTCTGAGGCTCAATCATGGCCCTGAGCCGCCGTCGGCGGCCGGGGCTACGCGCCGCGTTCCTTGATCAGCCGCTCGAGCTCCTCGCGGATGATGGTTTCCGCCAGCTCGGGAACGACTTCCCAGGCGATCTTTTCGATCACTTCGCGGCTCGCCTTGGAGAGCGCGTCGCGCAACAGCGCCTCGCCGCCGTCTCCGGGCGGCGGCACGACGCTGAGGGCCGGCTTGTGCGCCGAAGACGGAACCGGCCGCAGGGGCGTCGGTGCCGGAGCGGAGGATTCCTCCACTATCTCATCGACGTCCAGCGGGATGTCCTCCTCGTCGTCGAAAGCGGGCGGCTGCGGCGGACGGGCTGCCGCAGGGGGCGGCCTCGGCGGTGCGGGCCTCGAGGGAGGAGCCGCAGGTTGCGTGCCTTGGGGAGCGGGTGGGCGTGAGGCGGGAGCCGCGGGAGGTCTTGCCGGCGGAGTCGATGGCCGCGCTGTCGCCGACGGCGGCGCAGGAGTCCCAGGGCGCGGCGGCGGAGGCGCCGAGGGCCTGGCGGCGTTTGGGGTCGAGATGGGCCTGGACGCCGCGCCGGCGGGAGCCGGGGGGCGCGCCATCACCATGGTCGTTCCGGCCGCTCCTGGAGAGACGGCGGGCTTCGGAGTAGCCGGAGGACCGGACGGCCTCGCGGGTGGCACGCCGGGCCTGGCCGGACCGGGCGCGGCGGCGGCGATGGCTGGTTTTGCTTTGGGATTCGCAAGGATGGTCTTCACATGCTCGATCAGCTTGGCGCTGTCGAAGGGCTTGGGCATGTGCCCGTTCGCCCCCACGGCCATGGCCTTCGCCGGATCGATCGGGGTGGGACCACCCAGGAGCAACACCGGAACGTCCTTGAGCGCGGCATCCGCCCGGACGCGCTGGCAGAGCTCATATCCGCCCAGCCTGGGCATGCTGATGTCGGCGAGAATCAGGTCAGGTTTCGACTGCTTGGCGGCCTGGAGCGCGGCCTCCCCGTCGTCCACGACAACGATGCTCAAGTCCTCGCCCGCAAACGTCATTCCGACCGCCTGCTGGATGGTCTTGGAATCGTCGGCGAGGAGAAGGTTCTTGGGCATGCGCGCGGCCTCCACCGCGGGTGAGCAAGCAGTACAAGGTTACAGAGGTAGAGGCAAGCTTTCGCAGGAGGGGGAAAAGAGGGGTTTTGCGCGCATTATCAAGACGCTTGAGGTCTGCCCGGGGGGCAGGCCTCTCTGCGAATCAAGGGGTCCTGCGAGGTCCAGGACGGTGGGCGCTAGTTGCAAAGCCGGGGCAGCCAGGGGCGTCAGTAATCCAAGTCGTCGCCGCCCCCGTAATCCATTCCGCCCATTCCGCCCATTCCACCCATGCCGCCCATTCCACCCATCCCGCCCATGCCGGCGCCGGCGCCCCCGCCGACCTTCACCTTCTTCTTGGGCTTTTCGGCGACCATCGCCTCGGTGGTCAGCAGGAGGCTGGCGACGGACGCAGCATTCTGCAGCGCGGTGCGGGCAACCTTGGTGGGATCGATCACGCCGGCCGCCACCAGGTCCTCGTACTCGTCGGTGCGCGCGTTGTACCCGAAGCCGCCCTGACCTTCCTCCACCTTCTGCAGGACGATGCTCCCCTCCAGGCCGGCGTTCCCGACGATCCGACGCAGAGGCTCCTCTGACGCGCGGCGGACGATCTGCACGCCTACCGCCTCGTCGCCGGGGAGCCGCAGCTTGTCGAGAGCCTTTCGCGCGCGAATGAAAGCGACGCCTCCGCCCGGAACGATGCCCTCCTCCACCGCCGCGCGCGTCGCGTGCAGCGCGTCCTCGACGCGGGCCTTCTTCTCCTTCATCTCCGTCTCGGTGGCCGCGCCGACCTGCACGACCGCAACGCCGCCGGCCAGCTTCGCCAGCCGCTCCTGGAGCTTCTCCCGATCGTAGTCGGAGGTGGTCTCCTCGATCTGCGCGCGGATCTGCTTGATGCGGCCCTCGATCTCGCGCTTGGAGCCGGCCCCGTCGATGAGGGTGGTGTTGTCCTTGTCGATGATGATGCGCTTGGCGCGGCCCAGGTCGTTCAAGCTGACCTGCTCCAGCTTCTTGCCAAGCTCTTCCGAGATCACCTGGCCGCCGGTGAGCACGGCGATGTCCTGGAGCATCTCCTTGCGGCGGTCGCCGAAGCCGGGGGCCTTCACCGCGGCCACCTTGAGGGTGCCGCGAAGCTTGTTCACCACCAGGGTCGCGAGCGCCTCGCCCTCGACCTCCTCGGCGATGATCAGGATCGGCTTCCCGCTGCGGACCACCTGCTCGAGCACGGGGATCAGGTCGGCCATCGAGCTGATCTTCTTCTCGGTGATGAGGATGTACGCATCCTCCAGCTCCGCCACCATCCGGGCCGGGTCGGTGACGAAGTACGGCGAGATGTAGCCGCGGTCGAACTGCATGCCTTCGACGACCTTGAGCGTCGTCTCCAGGCCCTTCGCCTCCTCGACCGTGATGACGCCTTCCTTGCCCACCTTCTCCATCGCGTCGGCGATGATGTTCCCGATGGTCTCGTCGCCGTTGGCGGAGATGGCGCCGACCTGGGCGATCTCCTTCTTTCCCTGCGTCTTGGTGGAGAGCTTCTTCAGCTCCTCCACGATGGCGCTCACGGCCTTTTCGATGCCGCGCTTCAGCTCCATTGGATTGTGGCCCGCGGACACCAGGCGCATGCCCTCGGAGTAGATGGAGCTGGCGAGCACCGTGGCGGTGGTGGTGCCGTCGCCCGCGATGTCGCTGGTCTTGGTGGCGACCTCGCGGACCATCTGCGCGCCCATGTTTTGGAAGCGATCGGGAAGCTCGATCTCCTTGGCGACCGTCACTCCGTCCTTGGTCACGGTGGGGGCGCCGAACGACTTCTCCAGCACGACGTTGCGGCCCTTGGGGCCCAAGGTGACGGCAACCGCGTCGGAAAGCGTCTTGACTCCGCGCAGGATTTCCTCGCGAGCCGCCTGGTGGAACGTGATCTCCTTCGCCGGCATGGATCGGCCTCCGATGGGGTGAGGGGGCGCGAATGTAGACAGGCGCGCGGACGTGTCAAGAGCGAACCCTTGTCAGGAGGGAGGTCTTCGACTACCAACCGCGGCCATGGTCCTTCTCGCTCTGCTGCTCGCCGCCGACCCGGGAGTGCTCGCCGGCAAGATCACGCTGAGCGGGCTTGCTCCCAAGCTCGCCAACCTGCCGGTCACGCGCGACATGAAGGTCTGCGGCACCACCAAGCCCGATGAATCACTCGAGGTTTCCTCCGGGGGTGGAGTGAAGAACGTGGTGATCTGGCTCACGGACGTGCCGCTCTCCCCCGATTCCAAGCCCGGGAAGGAGAAGCTGGACCAGCAGCAGTGCACGTTCGTGCCGCACGTCCTGGTCGCCGCCCTGGGCGCCACGGTCGAGGTGGTGAACAGCGACAAGGCGCTCCACCAGGTCAAGGCGCAGGCCGGCGACTTCCGGCTGATGAACTACGCGATGCCCGTCCCCGGCCACCTGGTCCCCACCAAGCTGACCCAGGAGGGCGTCTTCAAGGTGAGCTGCGACGTGCATCCATGGATGCGGGCCTGGCTCCTGGTGCTGCCTACCAGCGCGTACGCAGTGACCGGCCCGGAAGGTACGTACCGGGTGGCCGACGTCCCGCCGGGAAAGCACAAGGTGAAGTTCTGGCACGAGCGGCTCGGTGAGCGGGACGCGGAAATCGACATCCAGCCAGGCCGGACGGCCGTTCACGACGTCCAGTACAATCCGCGCTGATGGCGGCCCAGGTCGATCCCGCATTCCTGATCCCGTGGGTCCGCGCGGAGCTCGCGCAGGACCTCTCCCTTTTCGATGCGCTCTGCGCCCGGGCCCAGGGTGACGGCTTGACGGAGGAGGAAGCGGAGCTGGACGTGGCGGGGCAGCTCGCCGAGCGGCGGGGGCTGCTCGATTCCCTGGAGCGCGCAGCGGGCGAGCTCTGGCTGAGCGAGGTGCGAGAGGCGCGCGGAGCCACCGAGAAGCTGGAGCGGTCCGGGGGAGCTTCCTGCGTGGCCTGGCTCCGGGCGACGCCGGGGGCAGCTGCCCGCCTTGCGCTGCTCGCCCGCGCGCTGACCCTGGAACCGGGCAGAGCGGTCGCCGAGCTGGCCGGCCTCGGCGGCTCGCCTGGTTGCTCCACGCGTTGAGACTGGCAATCGCCTCGTCGAGGGTTTATGGAGCGATCGGCGCACGCGCGCCGAGGAGAAGATCGCCCATCTGGCGCATTACGACGCCCTGACCGATCTGCCGAACCGGGCTTTGTTCCGCGAGCGGCTCGAACAGGCGCTGACGGCGATCCGGCCGGGCGAACAGCTCGCCGTGCTGTATGTCGACATCGACGAGTTCAAGGGC
>Ga0208990_1000299_pt1 | contig 11321 bp, 11 predicted proteins | sample MedBloCARef_M3_FD_187854 | JGI IMG/M metagenome (GOLD analysis project Ga0208990, IMG submission 187854) | Forest soil microbial communities from El Dorado National Forest, California, USA - Mediterranean Blodgett CA Ref_M3 (SPAdes) (version 2) | ecosystem: Environmental > Terrestrial > Soil >...
GCCTGCCGGTGAAGCCGGGTGCCTGATCGGTGAAGGCGCCGTTTTCGTCGACGGTGTAGGGGATGGTGGTGTTGATGCCGCGCGCTTCCAGTTCACGCGCATTCTCGGTCCAGACGTCAAAGTCTTCGCGGCCATGGCCGGGCGCGGTGTGAACGAATCCGGTGCCGGTGTCGTCGGTGACGTGATCGCCTTCGAGCAGAGGGACGGTAAAGCCGTAGCCGTGCGTGCTTTTCAGCGGATGAGCGCTTGTCATGCTCGCAAGCATGTCCGGCGTCACGTCGGAAACGCGCTTAAACTCCGCGCGCGCTTGCTTGAACACGTCAGCGGCCAACTTGTCGGCAAGGATCAATAGGTCGCCGGTCTTGGCCCAATTGTCGGCCGGCGCCTCTGTCACTCTATAGAGGCCATAGGAAATTTTCGGCGAGAAGCTGATCGCGCGATTGCCCGGCAACGTCCAAGGTGTTGTGGTCCAGATGACGACGGAGGCAGACTTTAAACGGTCGTAATTGGGTTGCGTGGCCCCTGGCCCAGGCACCAAGTCTTCAGCGACAGTAGCCTGATTTATTGTTGTCACCGGAAACTTCACCCACACCGTATCCGACGTGTAGTCCTCATACTCGACCTCGGCTTCCGCCAGCGCGGTTTTTTCCACCACGCTCCACATCACCGGCTTGGAGCCGCGATACAGCGTGCCGTTGGCGGCGAACTTCATCAACTCGCGCGCGATCTGCGCTTCCGCAAAATAATCCATCGTCGCGTAGGGATGATCCCAGTCGCCGATGATGCCGAGCCGCTTGAATTCCTCGCGCTGCACATTGAGCCAATGCCCGGCATAGGCGCGGCACTCCCGGCGGAACGCCACCATGGCAGCGGAATCCCTGAAATCCGGCTTCGCCTTGCCCTTGGAACGGTAGTTCTCTTCCTCGATCTTCCATTCGATCGGCAGGCCATGGCAGTCCCAGCCCGGCACGTAGTTGGAATCGAAGCCGAGCATCTGGCGGCTCTTGGTCACCACGTCCTTGAGGATCTTGTTCAGCGCATGCCCGATATGGATGTTGCCGTTGGCGTAGGGCGGGCCGTCATGCAGCACGAATTTCGCCCGGCCGGCTGCCGCCTCGCGGAGCCTGCCGTAGAGACCGATCTCGTTCCAGCGCTTAAGGATTTCCGGTTCGCGCTGCGGCAATCCCGCGCGCATCGGGAATTCCGTCTGCGGCAGGAAAAGGGTCTTGGAATAGTCTGATGCTTCGGACTTTTGCGGCTTTTCGGACATAAATGCTCTGGTTTGGCTCAAGGGCGCTGAAACGCGATTGATCGCGGATGAATTATGGGATCCCGGTCTTGCGCTGAGCTGAAACTCAGGCGGAAGCCGGGCCGCTAATGCTGATGGTGCGCCGCGCAAACATGCGGCTTTCCATAGCAGCCGGCTGCCGGATCGCAAAGCCCCGCCGCATAGTTGGCGTCATCTTGAGAGGCGGCCTCTTGGCCGCTTCTCGAAGGATGAGCCGCAGGTTCTGATACCTATCCGGGAGATGACGAACCGACTGTCCCGAGCTTCGGAAACGCTCCCGGCGCGGCGGCCAGCGCGGCGCGGGCGCGGGTGCTGTCGTCGCCCATCTGGCGCACCAGCGCATCGACGCTGTCGAACTTCAATTCCTCGCGAATGAAGGCGATGAAGGCGACATCGAGCGCCGCTCCATAGAGATCGCCCTTGAAATCGAACAAGAAAATTTCCAGCAGCGGCGCGCCATTGTCGAAGGTCGGGCGGCGGCCGAAGCTGGCTACGCCATCAAAACGCTCAGTACCGCGGCCGACCCGCACCGCATAGATGCCATGCTTGAGCCCGCAGTTCTTGTCGAGGCGGATATTGGCCGTGGGATAGCCGAGATCGCGGCCGCGTTTCTCACCATGGATCACCAGGCCTGAAACGAACCACGGGCCGCCGAGCATCGCGGTCGCGTCCTCGATCTGCCCCTCCGCGAGCGCCATGCGGATCGCGCTGGAGGAGACCGGCCGCTCCTCGATATCGACGTGAGCCTGCACATCGACCTCGATGCCGAGCCGGGGCGCTTCGCTGACCAGGAGGCTCGGCGATCCGACCCGGCCCTTGCCGAAATGAAAGTCGTAGCCGACCGCGATACCGCTGATTCCGAGCCGCTCGATCAGATCATGGTGAATGAAATCCTGCGCCGTGGTCCCGGCACGGGCCTTGTCGAAGGTCATCACGACCGCGCCCGCAAGCCCGGTTCCGGCCAACAGCCGCAGCTTTCCGGCCTCGTCGGTGAGCCGGAACTGGGGGGAGTTCGGGCTGAAAAAGCTGCGCGGGTGTGGCTCGAACGTCACCGCCAGCGCCGGCTGGCCATGAGCGCGCCCCATCTGCAGGGCCGCGGCAATGACCGCGCGGTGGCCGAGATGGACGCCGTCGAAATTACCCATCGCCACCACCGCTCCCTTGGGGATCGCGGCCGCGGGCGTGGTATCGCGGATAACGGTAAAGCCAGGCGTCATTTCAGGGATTCTTCAACTCAGGTCGGGTGGGCGGGACCGTGGCTTGGGGCGCCCAACGAAGTCAAGCGGGGCCCGAACCGGCCCCTGTGCCGGGTGCAATTGTATATTTTTCCGGCGGTAGCCGGTTAACGAGCTGTTTAACGGCTGATGCTAGTGCTTAGGGAGCGGACTGCGGGTTTGGCCTTTGCGCAGGCTCGTTGATGGTTTGCAACGTTAAGTGTGTCGTGCGGGGGGATCCAAGATGGCGGTTGATTTATCGATGTCGGTTCTGGTGGTGGATGACTACAACACCATGATCCGCATCATCAGAAATCTTCTGAAGCAGCTTGGCTTCGAGAATATCGACGATGCCAGCGACGGATCGGCGGCGCTGAACAAAATGCGCAGCAAGAAGTATGGCTTGGTGATCTCCGACTGGAACATGGAGCCCATGACAGGCTACGACCTGCTCCGGGAGGTGCGGGCCGACCCCAATCTCGCCACCACGCCATTCATCATGATAACCGCGGAATCCAAGACCGAGAACGTGATCGCCGCCAAGAAGGCCGGCGTGAACAACTATATCGTCAAGCCGTTCAATGCCGCCACGCTGAAGACCAAGATCGAGGCGGTGTTTCCGGACATGGCGAGCGCGTAAGGCGCTTCTCGCCACATTCCCCGCCGTTATCGCCGGGCTTGATCGGGCGAACCAGTATTCCACTGTCGCCCGTGATTGAACCGCGAAGCCGCGGCGTACTGGATGCCCGCCTTTGCGGGCACGACGATTTGCGTTATTCGGCAGCAGCGGACCACGCCGCCAGATGCGACCCTACCACCTTAATTCCCGCGTCAGCGCCCGCGGCGGATGGCCGAACAATTCCTTCACCGAGGCGGGGTCGAGCTGATCGATGCCTTCGAAGTCCTCGGCGTGGATGCCGCGGGTCACGAACAGGCAATCGATCCCAAAGCCGTGAGCCCCCGCCAGATCCGTCCGCACGGAATCTCCGATCGCAAGAACGCGGTTGAGCTGCATCGCGTGGCCATTGCGCTCCGCGGCGAGTGCCATGGCGCGCTCATAGATCGGCCGGTGCGGCTTGCCATAAAAGATCACTTCGCCGCCGAGTTCGCGATAGAGTTCGGCGATGGCGCCCGCGCAATAGATCAGGCGGTCGCCGCGTTCGACGACGATGTCGGGGTTGGCGCAGACCAGCGTCAGCTTGCGCTCGCGGGCCTGCATCATCATCCCGCGATAGTCTTCGGCGGATTCGGTTTCGTCGTCGAACAGGCCGGTGCAGATGATGTAGTCGGCCTGCTCCAGCGGCGCGAGCACCGGATCAAGGCCGCGGTAGATCGAAGCGTCGCGCTCCGGGCCGAGCCAGAACACTTTCCGGCCGGGGTGGTCGGCGACGAAATGCCGGGTCAGATCGCCTGAACTGACGATGGCATCATAAGTCTCGTCCGCGACGCCAAGCTTGCGCAGTTGCCGCTGCACTGAGTCCGCGGGCCGCGGCGCGTTGGTGATAAGAATTACCGTGCCGCCCTGGGTGCGAAAGCTATGAAGCGCCTCGCAGGCTTCGGGAAATGCAGCGAGCCCGTTGTGAACCACGCCCCAGATGTCGCTGAGCACGACATCCACGCCGCCCACGAGGTCGCGCAGCTTCTCGGCAAACCGGAGTGTCGTCATGGCATCGATTGCCGGTCAGCCTGGTCCGGCGGCGCGACGCGCCAGCGCGGCGTTGCCGGTCGCCCGCACGGTATCGATTGCCGGACCATCGACGGAAGGATTGTTGCCAGAGCCATGGGATTGCTGCGCCTTGTTCGGAGAGGCCCCGCCGGTAGCAGAGGCCCCCTCGGGCCGCAACGGCCTGGGAGGTGCAAACAGAAATCCCTGCCCGAACCGCACGTCATAGTCGAGCAGATCGACCACCGAGCGTTCCCCTTCGATCCGTTCGGCGATCAGGTCGATGCCGAAGCGGCCGAGCAGACCCGAAAGGTCGGAGGGATGAATGTCGGACGCCGAGCTTTGCCTCTGATCGAGCAGCAGCGCCGCCGGTACCTTGATGAAGCGGACGCCGCGGTCGGCCAGTTCGCGCGGCTCGATCCGCAGATCGGTGACGTGGTCGATCGAGAAACGGTAGCCGCGCTGCGCCAGAGCCGCGAGATGTTCGGTCTCAGCCGGGCCCAGATTGCGAAACATCGCCTGCTTGAATTCGAGCACGAACGACGGCGCCAGCGCGCGATTGGCTTCGAGGAAATCGAGGCATTGCGTGAAGGTGGTGGGATTGCCGAGCGTCGCCGCGGCGACGTTGCAGAATACACCGACGTCCTTGTTGCGCACCATCAGCCGGCGCAGCACCTGCACGCACCGCAGCATCACCATGTGATCGATCCGCCCGATCAGCCCGGCAGCTTCCGCGATGGAGATGAAATCGTCGGCGGCGAGAACCTGATCCTTGTCGTCGCGCAGCCGGGTCACCGCTTCGTAGAAGCGTACCTTGCGCTGCGGCAATGTCACCATCGGCTGCAGATAAATATCGATGCGGTTTTCCTCCACCGCGTTTTTCACCGCGGCAAGGATCTGCGCCTGGTTGCGGGAGGGCGCAGACTCCACGGTGATAACGGTCCGCGCTGCCGCGGCCGTCGCAATGCTTGTGTTTTCGGCCGGGAACGGCAGCTCGTTTTGCGGCTCATTGTCCGGCTTACTTGCAGGCGCGGAGGCGGCGGCTGGCACGCCCGATGACAGCATGTCGTCATGGCTTGCGACGGAGACCGCGAGCTGCTTGACCAGCACGCCGAGTTCGTTGATCTCGCCGACCACAGCGTGGATGCGGTCCGCGCCTGCGGAATTTGCCGACACCACCCGCCCCTCGACGGCGGCCAGCCGCCGCCCGAATTCGGCGACCTGACGCGCGAGGTCCGCGGTGCCGCGCGATAAATCCGCGATCTGGCCGCCGACGTCGGTGCGATCGCGCAGCCGCATCGATACGGCATTGTAGAGAATCAGGAATGTCAGCGCGGTGAGCGCGACGATCGCGGAGTTAGATCCGCTGATACCCGCCACCGAATACAGGATCAGGCCGAGGGATGCTGCGACCAGCACCATGCAGATGGCGATGAAAATCGTGGAAATGCGGATCATGTTGCGCGCAACGCCCTCAACTCCTGTAGTCCCCTGGCTTCAGAGAAGCGCGAAAAGCCGTTCGCACAAGTCTGTCGCACTTCCCCAAGCGCCGCAAGCTTAGCATTGTTGTTGATTCGAGAAGCTAGTGTTCTTTCGGCACGGCCGGAACCGGCGGTCCCAGCGTATCGGCCACCAGAGCGCCACGGGTGCCGGGCGGCTTCGGACGCCCGACGGCCGTATCCAGCGCGCTTTGATGTTCGATTTCCGAGTTCAGCTCCGCGCCGCACAGCACGAAGATGGCCGACATCCACCTCCAGCCGGAAAACCGCCCCTGTCCGTGCTGCTAGAGTTCGCGCGCGAACAAGCCGGATTAGGCGACCGCCGAATTCGCAAGCTGACGGTCTGATTTTCGGAGCGGGTTCGCCTGAAAATAGCGCCGCGCGGTCAGGATCGGGATCATGGTGGCCGCGGTCAAAAGCAGATTGTCAGTTTGCTCGGATCGCCGGCTTGACATCATGCTTCCATTCGCCGCGCCTGGTTTCGCCGCCTCACGGCCGCCCAGCCCAATAATGTGCCGAGCAAGATCAGGCCGGCGCGGATATCTCTATTGTCCCGCCCGGTCGGAGGTTTTGCTTTCAGACCAGGCGTTACCGGCGCCGAGGGCGCCCGCAACACCGCCGTGGCGGCATCCGTCGCTGCCTCGATTTGGCCTGACTGGATGGGATCGGCTTTGATCGCGACGCGCAGGCGGCTGGTGAGAGACGGAAAGTTCGGCTTGGGGGGCTTAAGCTTGCTGGCAGCTATTGCTGCGCAGATTGTGGCGATCAGCAGCAAAAGTGCGCCCACGACGCCAAAGGCCTGAAACATCCCGTAATTGATTTCAATCCAACGAAATAGCGCCGTGATGGCGACAAGGCAGGCCGCAACCAGAAAAATGCCCGCGACCGCGAATAGCCCAGCGGCGACGGCATAAGACCTGACGGCATCTGTCGCCTGGCTGGTTCGATCGCGCAGATACGACCGCATCGCCAATTTTACTTGGTTCAGTTTGAGCGCCAGCCCGGCGCGCAGCAACCCGCCCGATCGCTCGAGCATGTCCCGTCCTCCACTGAAGGAACAGCCTTTGTCCCTGCGGTGGTTGAACGTGGATTGGTTTCGAATGTTCCGCCGTTTCGGCAGCGGCTACGCCACCGCGCGGATCACTTTGGCGACTTTCTCGATGATCTCGCCGATCTGGTCTTCGCTGACGATCAGCGGCGGCGTCAGCGCCAGGGTGTCACCGGCGACGCGCAGCATGAGGTCGTTGTCGTGGAACGCGCTGTTCAGCCCGTCGAAGCCGCGCTTGCCAGGCAGGTCCGGGCGCGGCGCGAGGTCGATGCCTGCCGTCAAGCCCACAGTGCGAATGTCCAGAACGTTCGGCTCGCCTTTCAGCGACATCACGGCGTCGGCGAATTTGGGCTCGAGCTTGTTGGCGCGCTCGAACAGCTTTTCGTCGCGATAGATGTCGAGCGTCGCGAGACCCGCGGCGCAGGCCAGCGGATGCGCCGAATAGGTATAGCCGTGGGTTAGCTCTACGACGTGCTCCGGGCCGCTCATGAAGGCGTCGTGGATGGTGTCGCGCACCACCACGCCTCCCATCGGCGCCGCGCCGTTGGTGATGCCCTTGGCAAAGGTGAGCATGTCCGGCAGCACGCCATAGCGTTCCGCGGCGAAGGCATAACCGAGCCGGCCGTAGCCGGTGATGACCTCGTCAAAAATCAAGAGAATGCCGTGCTTCTGGGTAATCTCGCGCAGGCGCTTGAGATAGCCCTTCGGCGCGGGCAGCACGCCGGTCGATCCTGCCATCGGTTCGACGATCACGGCGGCAATGGTGGAGGCACCGTGCAGGTTGACCAGTCGCTCCAGTTCGTCGGCGAAATGTGCGCCGTATTCCGGCTCGCCCTTGGTGAAGGCCTGTTTTTCGCGGTCATAGGTATGGGGGAGGTGATCGACGCCCGCCAGGAGGGTGCCGAACATCTTGCGGTTGCCGACGATACCGCCGACCGAAGTACCGCCGAAGCCGACGCCGTGATAGCCGCGCTCGCGGCCGATCAGCCGGGTGCGCGTGCCCTGGCCCTGGATCTGATGATAGGCCAGGGCGATCTTGAGGGCGGTATCGGCGGCCTCCGATCCGGAATTGCAAAAGAAAACGTGATCGAGCCCCGCGGGCGCGAGTTCGGCGATGCGGCTCGCGAGCTCAAAGGCCTGCGGAATGCCGAATTGAAACGGCGGTGCATAATCCAACGTCTCGGCCTGCTTGGCGATCGCCGCGGAAATCTGGGTGCGGCCATGGCCGGCATTGGTGCACCACATGCCGGAGGCGGCGTCGATGATCTTGCGACCGTCGACGGTAAAATAATGCATGTCCTTGGCGCCGGCGAGCAGCCTCGGTGCCTTCTTGAAGGCCCGGTTCGCGGTGAAGGGCATCCAGTGGGCGGCGAGGTCGTTCGGCACGTTGACGGCGGCGGGGCGTGGGCTCTTGTCCAGCATGGGGGCCTCTTGCGTTTTGGGGTGCGGCAGCTATCGCGCAAGCTATCAGCTTCGTTGCGATACGGGAACGTCACCGGGCTTATTTTTCCGCTCGATCGGGCGGTTTGAGGAGGCGGCGCGCCGCCTCCTCACAGATCGGCAGCGCCGATCCAGAACACTTCGCCGTCGGAGTCCTCGGTATCCAGCCATAACAGCGGCAATTGCGGAAATGCGGCTTCGAGCCATTCGCGGCCACGGCCGATCTCACATAACAGCCCGCCCTGTGGCGTCAGGTGCGGCCCGGCCTCCTTCAGAATGCGGCGGATGATATCGAGCCCATCGGCGCCACCGTCGAAGGCGAGCCTGGGCTCGGCGCGGCATTCGCGCGGCAGCCCGGCCATTCCTTCCGCGTCGACATAGGGCGGATTGGAAATAATCAGGTCGTAACGCCCGTGGCCGAGCGGTTTGAACAGATCGCCCCGATGCAGTGTCACACGATGTTCAAGGCCGTAGTCGGCGATATTGCGCGCGGCGACATCGAGCGCGTCCCTCGAAATGTCCACGGCTTCTATCCGCGCATTCGGAAAACTTCGGCTCGCGAGAATTGCGAGACAGCCCGAGCCGGTGCAGAGGTCGAGCACGTTTTCCACCGACGCCGGATCGTCGATCAGCGAGCCGCCGTCGTCATCGCCTTGGCCGCTTAAATGCGAATCCAGCAACTCGCCAATGAAGGAGCGCGGCACGATCACGCGCTCATCGACATAGAAGGGCAGGCCGCGCATGTAGATTTTGTTGACCAGATAGGCGGCTGGCTTCCGCGTGGTGACGCGGCGCGCAATCACCTCGAGTATAGCTTTGGCCTCTCGCGCAGTGACGCGCGCGGTCGCGAACGTCTCGAACTGGTCGGGATGAAGATGCAGTGTTTCGCAGACCAGGAATGCGGCCTCGGCCACGGGATCGGTGGTGCCGTGCGCGAACACCAGTTTTGCCTCGACGAAGCGGCTCACCGCATAGCGGACGAAATCGAGCAGCGTCAGCAACTCGCCGGATGGCACTTTCGGAAAGTTCGATATAGCGCGGCCGCGCTTCACCGCCGGTTTAGCGCGCTTCGCCATCAGGATTTGGTCCAGCGCGCGGCGGCAGCATCGTCGTGATTGCGGGCATCGACCCAGCTGGTTCCATCAGGGCTTTCCTCACGCTTCCAGAACGGCGCGTTGGCCTTCAGATAATCCATCAAAAACTCCGCCGCCTGAAACGCCGCCTGCCGGTGCTGTGATGCCGTCAGCACCAGCACGATATTTTCACCGGGCGCGATGCGGCCGACGCGATGAATGACGGTCAGCCCTGTCAACGGCCAACGAGACATCGCGGTCTCGGCATGCCGCGCAATTTCGGCCTCCGCCATGCCTGGATAGTGTTCCAGCGTCAGCGCCGCGATGGTCTCGCCGCCTTCGCTGCCCCGGCAAATGCCGCTGAAACTCACGACGGCGCCGATATCGGTGTGTCCTTGCGTGAGCGCAGCGATCGCCTGCGCGATGTCGAAATCGGCTTCCTGAATGCGGATGGTCACATTGGCGGTCATGAGATCATCGCGATGGCTGTCAAAACGACCTAGCCGCCGGTCATCGGCGGGAAGAAAGCAATCTCGCGGGCGCCGGCAATTACGGCATCGGGTTTGACGTGGGCGTGATCGATCGCGGCGCGGATCACCCGCGGCGTCTCGAAGGCGTGGGCGTAACTCTCGTCCCGCTTCGCCAGCCACGCAATCAGATCGTCGACGGTGCGGACGCTTGCCGGCGGCTCGACCGTTTCCTCCGATTTGCCGACCCGTTCGCGCACCCAGGCGAAATACTTGACCTTCATGCCTCATCCTCCTTGATGAGGTGATGAATGCCGGCGCGGAAGTAGTCCCAGCCGGTGTAGATCGTGACAATCGCCGAGATCCACAACAGCAGCAGGCCGGTCTGAGTGACGATGGGGACCACCAAATCGCCCGCTTCGCCGGCGAGCAGAAAGCCGATCGCGACCAGTTGCACCGTGGTCTTCCATTTGGCGAGCTTGGTCACGGGAACGCTGACGCGCAATGCGGCGAGATATTCCCGCAATCCCGACACCAGAATTTCGCGGCACAGGATCACGATGGCGGCCCACAGCGTCCAGCCGTGAATGATCCCGTCCGCGGCCAGCATCAGCAGGCAGGATGCTACCAACAGCTTGTCGGCGATCGGATCGAGCATCCGGCCGAATGCCGAATGCTGGTCCCAGATTCTCGCATAGTAGCCATCGAGAAAATCAGTAACCCCCGCGGCGATGAACACCACCACCGCGGCCCACCGCAGCCACAGCGGCCCGTCCATGATGGCTTGCACATAGATGCAGCCGATCACCACCGGAATGGCGGCGATTCTGGCGTAAGTCAGGATATTCGGGAGGGACAGCGAGCTCTTCGCCGCCGCTCTTGTCGTCGCGATGTTCATCCGCCTTACCAATACCGCTGAAGCATGAAGGTCAACCGTGCGGCGCACATGATCTGTTGGAGACGACCCAATATGACTTGAAACCCACCATTAGCCCGGCTGCGCGTGGAAAAACTCGAAAATCTTGCGCGCGCTTTCCGCGCTGACGCCGGGAACCTTGCCGAGATCGGCGATCGACGCCCGCTCGATCTCTTTCAACGTTCCAAAATGGTGCAGCAAGGCACGCTTGCGTGACGGGCCGATACCGGGAATTTCCTGCAACCCAGCTTCGCGAATGTCCTTTTTGCGCAACTTGCGGTGCGAGCCGATCACGAAGCGATGCGCCTCGTCGCGCAGCCGCTGAATAAAATACAGCACCGGGTCGCGCGGCTCCAGCTTGAGCGGCTCGCGGTCCGGCATGAACAGGGTTTCGCGGCCGGCGTCGCGGTCCGGCCCCTTGGCGACCGCCAGCAGCGACACCTGCGTCAGCCCGAGGCTCTCGAAAATTTCCCTGACGGCATTGAGCTGGCCGCGGCCACCATCGATGATCACGAGGTCCGGCCATTGCGGAAAGGAATTGTCGTCCGCTTTGGGTTTGGCGACATCGCCTTCCGCTGCAGTCGTCAACAGCCGCTTGAAGCGGCGCTGCAGCACCTCGCGCATCATCGCGTAATCGTCGCCGGGCGTCAGGCCTTCGGACTTGATGTTGAACTTGCGATACTGGTTTTTGATAAAGCCGTCCGGCCCCGCCA
>Ga0208990_1000300_pt1 | contig 11315 bp, 11 predicted proteins | sample MedBloCARef_M3_FD_187854 | JGI IMG/M metagenome (GOLD analysis project Ga0208990, IMG submission 187854) | Forest soil microbial communities from El Dorado National Forest, California, USA - Mediterranean Blodgett CA Ref_M3 (SPAdes) (version 2) | ecosystem: Environmental > Terrestrial > Soil >...
CCGCCATATATAAGGGCCGGGACAGGGGTAGTCCGGGAGGTTAACCGCGCACCGGGGAAGCACCAGACTAGCTATTGACATGGGACCAGCGGCATATCAAAGAGCATGTTAAACTGTGTATTCTATCAGGAGGATAGACTATTTAGAGGTTATCTTGGTTACTTTGAACGGGGGTGAAGTGGATTCCCCATAGTTAAGGTGGTTTCCACCACGAAGGTGATGTGCTAATTAGCTTGATCAAGTCAAATAACCCAGAATTCCGTGAAAAATCAACTTTGGATAGGAATAACTTCCCCCACAGCAGTGCTATAGGGTTAGGGGTTAAGAATGATTGATTATAACTACCGCCATAGAAATAATCCACGACACATACCCTATAACAGCCAGAGTAAAGACTCCAAAGGTACATCGACTACCATGAACATCCTGAATGAACGGTATCCAGACAATGCCAACACTTCCCTCACACACATGTACCAACTCCGACAAGACCATATCCACGGGAATCCTTCACTAAGGGCCCCAACCGATGCCATACCCATAAAGAGTCCTTCACAACAATCAAGACCGTCCCCTAGCCATATCCACTGGGATCCTTCACCTCATCTTCGTCAATACACATCCATAAAGTCCAAATCAACACCTCCAGTCCTGCACCAGTAACCCATGATATAACCTATATACCGTACCATCATAGAACATGCGGGCCTAATCGCAAGCCCTCGGGTAGGATGAGCATTTCCACATGTCGCCCTTCATGCAGTCATAAGCAAAGGGGAAGAGAGTAAAGAGACATCAGACACGATCAACAACATGCATCGGACTAGGAGGGCAAGTGTAGTCCTAATCAAACGCAAGCGTCAACCTTTCCTCAATCCCACCGCCCATGCAGTCCCTCCACCCAATGCCAACCATGTATCAAAGTGACAGTCGCAACAGAGCGACAATCGCAACAGGGCGATAGTCGCATAAGGTTTAACTACCACAGCACATAGGTAACCCACCCAATGTGAACAACCACTGGCCCTGTTCACAGCAATATCAATAGAAGTCCAACCCTCAAGACCGACGTCAAGAGATAAAGACAACCATCAATAAATACTATACTCCAAAGACATTACCCATGAACATCAAAGATGTAACACATGAACATCCTCAGAGTCCCAACCATCCCCTCATGTCAAATGACAAGAGAGAACGGATCCCCAAAGGGGATCACCCACCCAACACATTTTAATGGCAAGTGTCCAGCCAGAGCAAGTGCAAGCGATAATCGCAGAAATCATGTACAAAGAAAAAACAAACCCAATAAAGGACAAGTATTCACGAGAATCATGCGACACTCGTAGTATACATCCTCTTCTTCCAATCCTGTAGAAGAGCGAATGCAATCTTGAATTCCTTGTGATTCAAGAGAAAGTCGATGATCGTATAATGTCGAGGATAATTGCACTGAGTCCGCCGATATTTACCATATAAACCACCAGGAACCAGAGATCCTGTCGTCCCGAAATGTTCCGCATGACTTCGATTCCAAGGTTTCCCGCATATACATTTATGTCCCATCAACCATTTACCACGACGCCAACTTATAAAGTCCTGTTGGTACTCCGTAGGCGCCAATAGAGTACAATCCAACAAGGACGGTCGGCGAGACTTGGGATCGATATATTTGAGAATAGTCGTGGCTTTCGTCTGTAGGTATTGCTTACGTCTCGACAATAGGAAATCTCGTAAAACCGGTTTCTGGAACTTCAAGGGAATCGTTGGATTCAGCAATGTGAATTCATCATAAACAGGATCACTATCGAGGTATCGTATCATGTTGTCCGATTTCATCCCCAATGGAGATTTCAAAACGATGACCAATGGGTTCTCCTGTCGTAATTGAAGACGATGTAGTTGAAACATCGTACGTAGATGACTGAAACGTTGAGCGATCTGATAACATCCTAATATTCCAGCATCCACATTCGGAGTCCTTCCTGTACATCTCAACACCCAACTGATCGCACTTCGTTCGGCAGCCACCATCGGTCCATAGAGAGCGACACTTTTCCGTGCCAGAGTGAAACATTTAAACAAAGGCGCTGCATATTCAAACTTGGGCCGTATGAATGTCGTATATATGATCCAACGTGTATAGGACGACCAACTGTTGGAACTGAATTGAATGGCCTTGATGAAACCCGACACGGTTCGGCTGCAGTCATCCATATGTCTCTCGACATCGATTCCATGGATAGTAAAAGGAAGTCCGAGATACTGATAGGATTCGACTCGTGGAATCGGGATATTGTCGATCGACAAAGGGTTTCCAGCGATTGTCGCATCCGTGACGACTCCACATTTCCCGACGTTGAAAGTCATCCCCTGTACATTTGCCCAATCTTGTGCCATGTGTAGTAACACACGAGCCGTCCGGACATCTTGAGCCAGGAGGACTCCATCGTCGGCGTAGAAGAGGCAATGGGGAACTCCAATCTGGTTGGGAATTGAGTTTAATTTCCGTACCAGGGAATCAATGAACAAGTTGAAGACAATCGGTGATAGAGGAGACCCTTGTGGCAGTCCACGATTCCGTTCCTGAGGCTCTGATGCGACTCCATTGATGACCGCCGTGTATGAACCAGACGTAAACATGGACGAATAGATCAACTTCTGCAACAGAAGGGGGGTTTTTCGGACACGAAGGGCAGACATGACACTATGAGGATCGATTGAATCGTATGCCGCTTTGAAGTCGAGAAATATGGCAAACGCAGCCAATTTGTTGTTCAATGCATGGTGACAAACCGCAATGTTGGTCAGAGTCGAATAGCCTCTCCGAAAACCAGCCTGGGAGGGATGAAGACGGGAGAATCGATTCTCGTCCTTTGTCAAGGTAGGTATCAGAAGGGATTCAAAGATTCTTCTAAACATAGGGAGGATGCTCAAAGGTCTGACCGTGTCTGCGGTCGGCGATAATCGCTTTCCATTTTCGTCCTTCGCTTTTCCCTTTGGCAGGAGATAGACGACGCTCTCGTTCCAACGGCTCGGAGTCTTTCCTGTCTCGATACAAGCGACAAAGAGACGATGGAGATAGGATAGAAAGGAAGTCGGGAGTAAATGACGGATCAGTAAGGTATGGATGCTGTCGTTCCCACATGCTTTTTGGAGGGGATAGCTACGAAGGAATTCAGCTATCTTTGAATGCTGGAACAGTGGTAGGATTTCGGATTCCCACTGCATCGGCGGACCTTCCGTCGGTCGACAATCGCGGTCTAGATTTGTCGCAAAGAACTGACCTCGTAGTTTATCGAGACATTCAGTCTGAACATCTCCGTCCGGAGTCGTAGCGACGATGCATGATCTGTTGGCTTCCGAACGTTGATGACGTTTAAACAGTTGAATCGCGGCGACATGTGACAGGGTGCCGTTCAAGGAGACCGATGTGAGGTCAGGAGCCTTTCGTTTCCGATCCGCTTTATAACTTCCGAGGACATGCTCCGCCGTCACCTGAACCGCAATCACGAGCGAACGATCCATTTGGTCCACCGAAAGATTGTCCCGCCAGATCGTTTCCAATCCTTCCGCGACAATCGCCCAATTTCTTTGTAGGAGAACGGAAACGATCGGGCGTTCGAGATGTTCGATGAAGAACCGACCCACTATGTCTCGGATGTTTTCCGTCGTCGGTACGATTTGATCGGTATGGATGATCAGATGAATGATATATTTATGATCCGATGGGAAGTGAAACGTCTCTGCGTTTAACAATCTCAACTCTGTGATGTCGACAAAGTTTTGAGTCGCAAATACATGATCGAGTTCGAAGGTCGGGTGGGAGGATAGGTGAGTCGGTTTCGAGGACAGAAGTTGCCTGGTTGCACGTCGGAGAAATTGGGACGAACTAGTTTCCATGCATTCGACCAATGAACCAGTCATCGGTAAAGGATCTTCTCCCAAGTCGAAGAAACGTTTTCCTTCCTTGATCATATAACCGTTCCAAAAGTCCTGTACCTCTATCTCGGATACACGTTCTTGAGCCAGTCCATGAAATCGACAGTTGATATCGCCGATGAGTACGTCGTGGGGGGGGAAATGAGCGAGGATATGATGAAGTTGAGAAATAGATATGGAGGGGGAAATGTAAACCCCCAAGAGAAGATAAGAATCGAAGGACAACAACACTGCGTCGGGAAAGATTTCCCAACGTAAAATGTAACTTTGAAAGACGGGATTGATTAAAACTAATACGCCACCTGTGGCCCGACCGGTCAGGACATCAGGTCGCTCGTACTTTGATTGAACGAAACAATAAGGATGCTGCATATAAGGAAATCCGATGGGGAACCAGTGTTCCGCCAGGATGAGAAGATCGAAAAGCCCGCCATCGATCAGACTGACACAGGCCTGTAATTTGGACGGTGTCAATCCACGAATGTTGTAATAACCAACTCTAATCATCTACCACCCTGATCTCCTGGTGCTCTTTGACAAGAAGTTTAGAGACTTTCTAGATGTCAGCGACAATCGCGAGTGGATCCACCTTTCTTCGTTCATTCACCGCCTTATCAAACTCGTCTTTCTTCCCCATACGGACTGCCCAATGTCCATACATTCTTCCTGTCAGGGGATCGTTGGACCCGACAGATTCGTTCGCAATACGTTGAATGAATTCGGAGTTCAGGACGGAACGAGATGGAATGTCTCCATCGACGATTATCTTCCAATTGGGATCATGAGGGTCGGTAGGATCGAAGGTGTCGAGGCATCCGAAGCCATGCCTATTGGCGACCTTTCTGAATTGCTTCGCTCCACTTTCTCTGACCATACATTCCAATACCTTTCTTCCGATCCATGAAACATTCACGAGATCTTCCAAGTAGAGACCTTTAGAACGTAGGTAGGTCCTAACCATCCCGATTTTCTTGAATGGAACATTCAAAAGGTACAACATCTTAACCGAGTTTTGGTCTTCAGCATGACGACGGGGACCCTTGAACAAAGTTTTCTTGACTTTATCTTCGTCGTCCTTCCTCGCAGGGGGAGAGGCCAAATGGTCCTCAGGATCGCTGGCGAGGGAGTCCAATATGACGTCGGTGTAGGTCGGAGGAGATGGAGATGCGACAATCGCGAGGGGCGAGGGTGGCGTGTGAATCGTTGGACTCAGTGATTTCTCGACGCTGGATTGAAAGAACTGAGTGAGAGCGAGGGGAGATCGATTCGTTCCAAGCTCAGCCAACAAGGGAAGATAACCCTCCTGGAATTTCCCTTCATCCGATCGAGTTTCATTCGCTTTCATCTTCAACTGTTGAATCTCGATCTGTGCAATTTCCAATTGGCGACGTAAGTGGATGATTTCTGCATCATCTTTGTTCGTGTGATCGATTCGTTTGGAAGTAGGGGTGAGACCGCTCGGACTGCCGTCTTTCTCCCGTTTGTTAGAGCGAGGAGGTGTTTTGGGCGGAGTTGGCTTAGATGTCTCCGCAAGGATTTCAGTGAAGTTGTGACGTTTCGAACTTCGACGCCTTGGTGCACGCAAGATAGGAGCCGGGGTAGGTGCATTACAGACGATTCGAGCATCCGCGATAATCGCATCCCCGAGGGTTTCCCTGACGAGAACCAAGAAATCGGCCGGAGTATATTGCGCGTAGCAGAGACGGAGAGCCTTTCCCTTACAACGGTACTTCCGATAGGAGAGATTCCCTTGTTTCCCTCCTTGATCACGTATGAAAGCCGTCCCGTCCCTGGTGTACTTCCGATTACATTGACCGCAGGTGAGCTGATTGTTGTATTTATCCAAAAGATACTCGCACAGTTTCAAGTCTGGCTGTATGACCAAACCAGTGAACTTTAGTTAGTATAATCAGTGAGCAAGATACGTCATAGGAAAAGTCTTCTTTTACAGACATATAATCAGTCAGAATTCTACCGTCAATACAGATAATGATGTTTCATGATACTTGAATTCAGCGACAATCGCAGGAAAGATTAATATTGTCAGGGATTAATCAACAAGATTGAGGGGGGTGGATCAGAGGTTCGGGCAAAGGCTACATCAGGGGAGGGATGACCCCCTATTATAGACACTCTGACACACGAGGGTCCGACCCCCGATATTACGATAGTCACACACGGACCCCGTACACCCTACTTCCGAGATTACGACAATACGGAATTAAATCCTAGCCAATGCATTAAAGCTCAGGCCTCCTACCCCAAATCACTCCCCCCTTCATGATAGGCACTCCGAGGCCGCGACGCCCGACCCCCGAGATATATATAGGCACGGGGTAGTACCACGAGGCCCCGAGACCACGGAACCCGAGGTACACAGACCCCTACCTCAAGTCTAAGGGGTAGTACCACGAGGCCCCGAGACCACGGAACCCGAGGTACACAGACCCCTACCTTAAAGCCTCTGGGAGGAAGGTGTGATGGGGATAAGATTCCCGATTAACTAAGGTCCGGAATACGATCATAACTAATACGATATCCTAACCACGAAGTACGACGTCCGAGTCATGTCTAGCCATTCATCTCAAGAAGTTGCTCCCTCCATTGCTCCTTATGTGCCTGCCATCAGGGAAATCAGGGAACATATCTCCGAACATCCGACCTCCGAGTTGAAAGATTTAGTGGTGGAGTTGAAACAGCTGGAGGAACTATGCTATCAAGTAGCTCCCACTCTGAAGAGGAACATGGAGGAGGAAGAAGATGGAGGGAGCGCGAGTCCCGACGTCCGAGATCCGAAGAAACATAGACAAGAGTCCATCCCGATTGAATCTGACGAAGATGCGGAAGACGGAACTCCGACGCCCGATGGTCCGAAGGGTGGTAGTTTGAAGGTGCACAAGCATAAAGAAAGTGAGGCTGAATTGTTGGCCAAACTCAGAGTCAGTGGCTTTACCTACACACACAATTAATAGTAGGAGGATTTCCCCGAGTTTGCGGACGCGATAACCCGAGGTTGCGAAGAAGAGGTGGAAAGACATAGGATGATCTATACCTTTGAAATGATCAAGTTCATGATGAAAAAGAGTTACACTGAGTACCTCACTTGTAAGTGGGGGGTATGGAGGAGTGGGGAAAATAAGGTGAGTTCCGGAGTCACGATCCCCCCGATCGCGGGTTACGGAGAAACGGAAAGAAACATGTTGGGGTATGTGATGACTGCCTATCAATCAGACTTGGACCAGTGGGAGATGAATACATTGAAGAGACTGTGTCTGTTCAAATTTTATGAACTCTACAAGAAAGCTGGTGGGCGTTCCGGGTCCCCGAGATCCGAGAGTGCGATGAAGGTCAGCCCGATCTCCGAAGTTTTCTAACCATCAGACCCAACTCATCAAGCATTATCAGGAGGCCAACAAGGCCAAATTGGCCAGCAAGGGAGAGAAGGGATTGAAGACCTTCTTTGGGCATGAGTTGAAGCATGCAAAGAAGTGGTATAAGCTAGGACAGGCCTTTGGAATTGGATTCTTGTTCATGTGGCCCGAGCAAAAGGCCCGAGTGACGAAGTTCCGACCTGCGATGATCCGAGCTAATGGTTAGTATATTGAAGTTCAAAGATACAGACCTTGAATGGTTCAATGCCACTGTCAGTGAACACCTTCCAAGGGTGAAAGAATTTGCGAAGCTCTTTTCCGACATCGCGGAACACATCGCGAGTTCGGGTACGACGTCCGGTCTCCCGACGCTCCGAGTTGAGAGGGGCCCAAGGAATATTGGTTGGGAACACCCTCATTGGAACAAGTTGTGGATGGTGGTTGAGAATGATAGATTTCACCTTCTACCCAACTCTCCCGACGCACGAGGTTCCGAGGTCCCGAGGTGATGAAGAGAACTAATCAGTAGGTGGCACGGTATCCGAGGTTGCGGATAAGCACCCGTCCGGACCACGACAGTCCGAGGGTGCGGAATCTGAGGAGGCGGATCAGCCCCGGTCCGAATCCCGACAATCCGAGGGGGGGGGATCTGAGTTTGAAGAACCTGGCTTAGGTATGTAGTTAATGAACTTTGAGAATCATGTTGAGCGATAATCGCAGGAAATCAATCTGGCGGACGGGATGAAGCGTCAGGCGGCGATAATCGCACTGCAACCCAGATCGTTATGGAGCGTAGAGGAGTCTTAAAGAGTGTAGGTAAACAGGGACGGAGAAAGTCCCAGAGACAAAAAGGTACGCCTCAAAGATTCCAAGATCACTGAGAATGAATAGGGATGGGGAGAGGAAGGACAAAGGGGCAGGATTCAAGGGATATCCATCTCACCGATGGCATGGATGTTGATATCCCGACAGAGAGGACGTTGACGGAGAGGACGTTGACGTCGGTACCTCCGCCCAGTGCCGTCCGTCCTCCGCGTCGTCTCGGAATGATTGGAATCACACGTATGCCTTTGAGTCAAGGTAAATGATAGATCATATCATAGAATGTTACATAAAGGAAACATCGAAACATGCAAGTATCAATGGACGTATTTCTATATCTCATATCGTATCATTAACCCATCGTCCACTCGTCGTTGAGGAAACGGATGATGAGATAACAAGTTCCTAGACGACGGACTTTGCACGGCTTTGACAATGTATCAAAGGTTGGGTTCTATTACAAAGTTAATCATAACTTTATAATACAACCCCACCTCCCTCCATTGGAAGGCAGGGGCCAAAGGCCTACTCACTCATCACTCTTCCTCACTCTGGATTCCAGCCCACTCCTCTTCCTCCTCCTCTTCCAAAGAAAATCCATTCCACTCCTCTACCTCCTCTTCTTCAGAAGAATCAGAAGATTCAGAAGAAGACAATTGAATCCTCCTCCTCTTCCCTTCCCTTTCCTCTCCTTCAGACTCCCCATTCTCAAGCTCCTCCTTCAACCAATCCTCCATCCCAAGATAAGCCCAATCATCCTTCTTCAAGTCATCCAACTTCCCAACCACAGCCTTCCTATAAGCCTTCTTCCTCTCTTCCTCAGACATTTTTTTTTGCATTTGTGTTAATTCTTCTCTCAAAGTACAAGCTTGGGATTGATGGGAACACCTGTTACAAGAACCTCCAACCTTGTAAATGGGAAAGATGTGACAGGGAAAGGTCTTCCTTACTCCACCAGAGCAGCCCTTACATTTGTGAGAAGAAGGTTCCCCAAAATGTAGGATATGAGCCGCTTGAAGATAGCCAGGACGAACTTGGGAATGTTGCATTGTTGCAGAGGTAAGGAATAAGCGAGGATGTCAGGGGCTTTTTATAGACTTTGAAAAGATGGTTGGGCGAATACCTGGCCCCTCCCGTCCACAGACGCATCCCACCCGTCATATCACGATTGGCCCCTCCCCCACTCAGCCGCCACACCATTAATTTCCAGTCTACAGACGCATCCCTCCCGTCATATCACGATTGGCCCCTCCCCCACTCAGCCGTCACACCATTAATTTCCCGTCCACAGACGCATCCCTCCCGTCATATCACGACTGGCCCCTCCCCCACTCAGCTGTCACACCATTAATTTCCCGTCCACAGACGCATCCCTCCCGTCATATCACGATTGGTCCCTCCCCCACTCAGCCGCCACACTATTAATGTCTCGTGGGATCTCGTCGCTCATCGTTCAGACACATCATTCCAGTCATGTCACTAGATGAAGCTAGAAGCTGCATCATTCACCGAGATGTGAAATTTCACAGGAAGATAATCGTATGCTGGGAGTCCTATTCCTGGGGGTTTCTGATGCGAACATCTACATTATTCAATTGCCTCCGAAGCATGTTCCAACCCATGGGTTCATCACTTGGGTGTGCATGCATTTCAATGCAAGGGGGTTTCCTCAAAGACGGAATTAAGAACCGCACTACAGGTAAAGTTCACCTGCGTTTCTGGTCAAAGTGACTTTGACATATACATCATTGAGTCTCTTCTGAAGCATGTTCCAACTCTTGCGACAATCGCTCGGCTGGAGACAGATCTACAGGCAGGTGAATTCCCTCAGATAGAAAATTCAAGGTAAAGATTGGGGTATGCACTAAGTCAAATTCCTCTCCCTTTGTGATCGAACCGACATCGACATACACATCCTGGGGGCCTTCGGAAGTATATTCCAACTGCCGTGATAATCGCTTCGACGTCGACGGATCTACAGCCAGGGGAATTCCCTCAGATGCGAAATTAGAATCGCACAACGAAGGTGAGATCTTGGACATTTCTGGTCAAAGTGACATCGAAATATACATTATTCGGTCGCCTCTGAAGTATGTGCCAAGCCTTGCGACAATGGCAAGTCTGTGGACGGAGCTACACATAGGGGAATTCCCTCAGATACGAAATCAGAAACGAATGACGAACATGAGGTCTGGCTCCGTTATGGTCAAAGTGATGTCGAAATATACATTGTTGGATCCACTCTGAAGTATATGCCAAGTCCTATGAGGAACGGTTGGCTGTGGACGGAGCTACAAGCAGGGGAATTCCCTCAGATGCGAAATTAGAATCGAACGACGAAGGTGAGATCTTGCATGTTTCTGGTCAATGTGACATTGAAATATACATTATTGGGTCGACTCCGATGTATTCGCCAAGCCCCGCGACAATCGCACGTCCGTGGACGGACCTACAAGCAGTGCAATTCCCCCAAGGGCGAAGTTAGAATCGTACGACGAACATGTGTTCTAGGTTGGTTAGTGTCAAAGTGATGTTGAAATATACATTATCGGGTCGCCTCTGAAGTATATGCCAAGTCCCGTAACAATCGCACGTCAGTGGACGGAGCTACAAGCAGGGCAAGTCACCAAGGGTGAAATTAGAATCGTACGACGAACATGCGTTCTAGGTCGGTTATTGTCAAAGTGATGTTAAAATATACATTATTGGGTCGCCTCTGAAGTATATGCCAAGTCTCATGACGATCTGCTAGCTACGGATGGAGTTACAAGCAGGGGAATTTCCTCAGATGCGAAATAAGAGATGCACGACGAAGGTGAGATCCTGCATGTATTTGGTCAAACTGACATTGAAATATACATTATTGGGTCGCCTCTAGAATATAGGTCAAGTCCCATTACCATCCGTTGGCTATGGACGAAGCTACAGCCAGGGGAATTCCCTCAGATACGCAATTACAAACGCACGACGAAGCTGAGATCTAGATCGGTTATGGTCAAAGTGACATTGAAATATACATTAGTACGTGACCTCTGAAGTATATGACAATTCTCATGATGAACGGTTGGCTATGCATGGGGCTACAAGCAGGGGAATTCCCTCAGATGCGAAATTTCAATTAAAGATAGTTCAATATAACTGTGCACTACAAGTCCAGTTCCTGTCCGTTTCTGGTCACAC
>Ga0208990_1000301_pt1 | contig 11307 bp, 10 predicted proteins | sample MedBloCARef_M3_FD_187854 | JGI IMG/M metagenome (GOLD analysis project Ga0208990, IMG submission 187854) | Forest soil microbial communities from El Dorado National Forest, California, USA - Mediterranean Blodgett CA Ref_M3 (SPAdes) (version 2) | ecosystem: Environmental > Terrestrial > Soil >...
CGCATTGACCACCTCGGGCCCGATGCCGTCGCCGGGGATGAGGGTGACTGGAATCGACATGGGCCGCGGTTCTAGCCCCGCTGGGCGGCATGATCAAATTTGCGCAGGAATTTCGCGGCGAGGACCAGGAGATCGTCACCCGGGATCCCGATCCTGCCAGAGGGCCACGGCCAGCAGGATCATCTCCAGAACCAGCAGAGCGAGGCTGACGCCGTGCAGCATGCCGAAACGTCCAGAAGCGGTCTCTCCCGCCGCCCGCAGGGCGTGGATCGCGGGCGTGACCAGCAGCGAAGAGCCCAGCGCGCAGAGCCCGGTTAGAACCGGCGCGAGGGCGGCCCGACGGCGCCCGAGAACGATCGCACAGACCGCGGCCAGCGCCGTGAACGCGATGGTCCCGGCATCCAGGCCCGCCAGCATGCTGCCCACCAGATCGGCGGCGAGCTGCCGCCGGGGATGGTCGCGAGGCAGGGCCGCCACCTCGCGCGGAAAGACGACCTGGGCGGCGACAGCCGCGAAAAAGAGCTGGGCGCCGAGCAGCCCGCCACAGGACAGACGATAGAGGAACCGCGCCATCCGGGCGTTTTGCGCTACGTTAGGCCCCGCATGCAAGGCGACATGGACATCGTCGATCCGCTGATCGACGACTACCTCACGCGCCTCGCGGGATCGCCGGATCCCGTCGAGGCAGAGATGCGGCGCTACGCGGACGAGCGCGACGGCTTTCCCATCGTCGGGCAGACGCTCGGAACCCTCCTGGGCCAGCTCGCCGTCCTGATCAAGGCCCGCCGCATCTTCGAGGTGGGCAGCGGCTTCGGCTACTCGGCGTTCTGGTTCGCGCGGGCGCTCGAGCCGGGCGCCACCGTGACGCTGACCGACTTCAACCGCGAGAACCTGGACCGGGCGCGGGCGTGGCTCGCCAAGGCCGGCCTGCTCGACCGCTGCCGGATCGAGCCGGCGGGGGACGGCCTCGAGTCGCTGGCGCGCGCGGAAGCCGGCCTGGACGTCGTGTTCCTCGACGGCGAAAAGGCCGAGTACCCGAAGGCATTGGCGGTCGCGCTCCCCAAGCTGCGGCCAGGCGGGCTTCTGCTCGCCGACAACGTGCTCTGGGGCGGCGCGGTGGTGCGGGGCGAGAGCGATGCGGCGACGGCCGGCCTGCGCGAGTACACTCGCCTCATCTTCGGGAGCGAAGGCCTGGTCTCGACGATCGTGCCGATCCGGGACGGCCTGGCCATCACGTTGAAGAGGTAGCGGGTGGACATCACGGCCGCGCAAGTGAAAGCGCGCGCGAGCGAGTTGGGGTTCGATCTCTGCGGGGTCGCGCGCGCGCATCCGCTGGCGCCGGATCGGCTGGACCACTGGCTCTCGCGTGGCTGGGACGCGGGGCTTGGATACGTCCGGGACCGCCGCGAGGAGCGGCTCGATCCGGGGCGGCTGGTTGAAGGTGCGCGCAGCGTGATCGTGGTGGCTGCGTCGTACGCGCCGGCCCCCGACGATCCGCAGCCGGAGCCTGGAGAGCTGACGATCGCGCGGTACGCGCGCGGCCGCGACTACCACAACGTGGTGCTGAAGCCGGTGCGCAAGCTCGCTGCCTGGCTGCGCGCTCGCGGCGCCGCCGTCTACGCCGAGGTGGACGCGGGCGCGGTAATGGAGAAGGCTTGGGCGCAGGAGGCCGGGATCGGATGGATCGGCAAGAACGGCTGCCTGATCCACGAGCGGCTCGGATCCTGGCTGCTGCTCGGGGCGCTCATCACCGATGCCGCTTTGGAGCCGGACGCCCCGCATTCCGACCGCTGCGGGGATTGCGCGCTCTGCATTCCCGCCTGCCCGACGGAGGCTATCCGCGAGCCCCGCTACGTCGATTCCGCGCGGTGCATCGCCTACCACACCATCGAGCACCGCGAAGTCATTCCGGACGAGATCGCGCGGCGCGCGGGAAGTCGGCTCTTCGGTTGCGACGCCTGCCAGGACGTGTGCCCCTGGAACCGGCGCGCTCCCGCGGCCACGCTGGTGCAATTGCGCGCCCGCACGCCCTCGCTCCCGGCCCACCAGGTGCTCTCGCTCACCGGCCCCGAAGCTCGCCGCCGCTTCGAAGGAACGCCGCTGTTGCGGGCCGGCCGCGACGGGCTGGTGCGCACCGCGCTGGCCGTGGGCGACGTCTCCCGACCCGTGGCGGAGAGGCTGGCAGCGGACGCGGCTCCGGGCGTGCGCGCGCAGGCGCGCCGGCGACTCAGCGAGATGGGAACGTGAGCACGGAGCCGTTGACGGCCCCCGCTTCCGGCAACAAGAGATACAGGATTCCTTCGGCCACGTCCTCCAGCGGCACCTGCCCGAGGGCGTTCCCGTTCGCCGGCGTTCGCATCGTGCCCGGGGCGACGCAGTTGGCGCGTACGCCGCCGCCCTCTTCGGCGATGGCCTTGGTGAGAGCGATTACGCCGGCCTTGGATGCAGCATACGCCGCGGCCCCTCCCACGCCGCTCAGGGTAGCGGCGGTCAAAGTGGCCACGTTCACGATGCGCCCTTCGCCACGCATGCGCCGGAGCGCCGCCCGGCAGCAGAGGAATGCGGAGCGCAGGTTGACGTCGATCATCCGCTCGAACACCTCGAGCGGAGTCTGCGCGAGCGGGCCTCCCGCCCACCCGCCGGCGCAGTGGACCGAGCCCCAGAGAGTGCCAAGGCGCTGCTGCGCCTTGTCGTACGCGGCCTCCACCTGCGCTTCATCGGAAAGATCCGCGTCCTTGTGCGTGAGCCCCACCACCCGCGCACCCGCACGTTGTAGACGATCGACCACGACGGTGCCCAGGTTGCCCGAGGCGCCGGTCACCACCACACAGCGTCTTTCCATTGACATAGCGTCCCAATCTACGCAGAACGATCGTGCCGATGCACGTCCGCGCTCGCCCGCCCGCCGCCGTGCTCTACGGCGCGCTGCTGGTGCACACGCTGGTGTCGGCGGCCAACTACCTCTTCGCGAAGCGCGCGCTGATGGAGATCCCCGCCCTTCCGCTGGGATTGCTCCGGTTTGCCGGCGCGTCCCTGCTGCTGATCGTCCTGCTCCGCAGGGCGCGGCCGAAGGGGCAACGCATGCCCCCGCGCGAATGGAGGAAGAGGCTCCTCTTTCTCTCGTTGATCGGGGTGCCGGTGAACCAGGGGCTGTTCCTCACCGGCCTGCAACTCTCCACCGCGACGCACGCAGCGCTGCTCTATACGCTGACGCCGCTGTTCGTGCTCCTGCTCGCGCAAGCCCTCCACCGCGAGTTTCCCGGCTGGCGCACGGCCCTGGGAGCCGCGCTCGCCCTGGGCGGCACGGTCTACGTGCTCCTCCAGCGCGGGCTCGACGTCTCGGGTGGTCCACTGATCGGGGACCTGGTGCTGTTCGTCGCCGTGATCGCCTGGACGGTCTACACGGTGGAAGGCCGGGAGGTGGTGGGAAAGCTCGGGGCATTGCCGACCATCGCCTGGACGATCATCGGCGGCACCCTGCTCTACCTTCCGCTGGGCCTGGGCGCGCTGCTGGTTCCCGCCTACCGGGCGGACATCGCACGGGCCTCCCCGGCGGCATGGTGGGGCGTCGTGTACCTGATCGTGATGACCAGCGTGGTGGCGTACCTGCTCTGGTCCTGGGCGCTGGCGCACCTGGCCGCCGTGCGGGTCGCTGTGTTCAACAACCTGCAGCCGCTCGCGACGGCGCTGATGGCGGAGGTGTTCCTCGGCGAGCGGGTCACCGCCGGCTTCTTCGCCGCAGCGGCAGTCGTGATCGCTGGCGTGCTGATCGCCCAATGGCGCTCGGCCGATGCGGCGGAGGAAGCCCTGCTCGAGTCACCGGCGAAGAGCTGAAGAGTCGCGCCGGAAGGCCGCGATGTAGAACCCATCCGTCCCGTGGAGGTGCGGCAGGAGCTGGATCTCGGCGCCCGCACCCAGTCCGGCCGATTCCGGCAATGCCTGCGCCGGCGCGAACTCCGGATGGGCGCCGAGAAAAGCCGCGCGCACGTCCTCGTTCTCGCCCCGGTTGATCGAGCAGGTGGCATAGACCAGCCGGCCGCCCGGCTTCACCAGCCGCGCATACCGCTCGAGGATCCACTTCTGCCGCGGCGGGAAGGAAGCGACCTCCTGCGCGTCCAGGCGCCAGCGCGCGTCCGGGTTCCGCCGCAAGGCGCCCAGGCCGGAACAGGGCGCATCGACCAGGACCACGTCCGCCTGCGCGCGCAGGTCGGCGATGCGCGCGTCGGTCGATTCCGGCACGGCGCGCGCTTCCCAGTTGTGCACGCCCGCCCGGCGCGCCCGTGGCCGCAGCTCGTCGAGGCGGCGCCCGTCGCGATCGCTGGCCACCAAGCGCCCCTTGTTGCGCATCTCCGAGGCGAGCGCGAGGGTCTTGCCTCCGGCGCCCGCGCAGGCGTCGACGACGAGCTGGCCGGGGCGGGCCTGGCAGGCGAGGGCGATGAGCTGGCTGCCTTCGTCCTGCACCTCGAACAAGCCCGCCTTGAAGGCGCGGAGCGCGAAGACGTTGGTGCGGCCGGTGAAGGTTGCCCCCCAGGGCGAGAGCCTGGTCGGCTCCACGCGGGAACCCTCTGCGCGCAGCGTGGAGAGCAGCTCGTCGCGCGTGTTCTTGAGGAGGTTCGCGCGGACGGTGAGCGGGGCGCGCTTGTTCAAGGCGCCGGCGAGGCCGCGCGTCTGGTCCGGTCCCAGCTGCTCGCTCCAAAGCTTCGCCAGCCAGCGCGGCAGCGAGGTCTCGGCGGCGAGCGCGTCGAGGGGATCCTCGGGAGTGCCCAGCCGGGCAGGCTCGGCGATCAGCTGCAGCACCCACTCCCACGGCGCCACCTCCGGACCGGCGAGCCCCGCTGCGCTCTGCGGAGATTGCCGCTCTCCTGTGACCAGGTAGGCCGCGTAGCGCAGCAGGTGCTGCGTGGGGGTTGCAAGCTGGTCCAGGCTGAGCTTTCGCGTGGCGAGCGCGCGCTGCAGGAGGTGGTCGACGCGCCCCTGCAAGCGGAGCAGGCCATACACCGCGTCGGACACTGCGCGACGCTCGACGCTGCGAAGCTGCTTCTCCCGCCGCAGGGCGCGCTGGAGCGCCTGGTCCGCGCGGGCTCCTTCCCGCCGGACCTGCTCGTAGATCTCCAGCACCGCCGTTCGGATGAGCTGCGTTCTCACGGCGCGCCTTGTCGGTCGTCCGCGCACATCGTGTCAACGCCTGAGTGAGCCTCAGGTCGGACCGACCTCCGACGGAATTGCCCAGGTGGTGCCCGCATTACACAACCAGTGTGCCCTTCTTCGCAGCTCTCGCGCTGGCCGCGATGCCTTCCGTGCTCACCATGGACGAGGCGCTTCGCCTCTTCCGCGAGCGCGGCTTCGACCTGCTGATCGCCGAGGCACAGCTCGCCGCGGCCGAAGGCGACGTCACGTCCGCGGGCGCGGTTCCCAATCCGCAGCTCTCCGGGAGCGTCGGCCATTCCTTCAACTACGATCCCGCCGCCTGCTCCGGCTGCTCGGCGAACTCCTGGTCCGTCGGCCTGACGGATCCCGCGGCCCTCTCCGATGTGCTGACTGGAAAGCGTGGCCTGCGTGTGGAAGTCGCGCGGGCGGCGGCCGCGGCGGCGCGGCTCTCGCGAGACGACGCGTTGCGCACGCTGAGCCTTCAAGTGCGCCAGGCGCTGCTCGACGCCGCGCTCCAGCAGGCCCAGCGCGACCTCGCCCGCGAGCTGGCCGAATCCACCGAGCGCACCCGGTCGTTGAACGAGAGGCGGCTGCAGGCGGGCGCGATCTCGGAAGCGGAGCTTGCGCGCGCGGAGGTCGCGGCGCTCCAGGCGCAACAGGTCGTGGACCTGGCCGAGCAGGCGCTGCGTCTCGGGCGGCTGCAGATCGCGTTCCTGCTCGGATCGCGCGAGCCTGCCGCCGACTTCGCCCTGGACCCGGAGCTCCTCGATCGCGCCATGCCTGGCGAGGAGCCGGCGCTCGACGTGCTCGCGCGCGAGGCGCTGGAGAAACGCCCGGACCTTCTCGCCGCATCCGCGCAGGAAGCACGCGCGGAGGCGGGACTGGGATTGGCGCGCAGGCAGCGCGTTCCGGACATCGCGCTGTCGGCGCAGTACCAGCAGCAGGGTTGGGGCCAGAACGCGCTGCAGCCGCCCACGCTGACGTTCGGGGTCCAGCTTCCATTGCCGATCTTCTACCGGCAGCAGGGAGAGATCGCGCGCGCGCAGGCGGAGGTCCATTCGCAGAGCATCGCGCGCGAGAAGCTGCGAGCGCAGACGCTGCTCGACCTCCAGGAGGCGCGTGCCGCGGTGGACGCCAACCGGCGGCTGGTGGAGCGGATGCGCGCTCGACTTCTCGAGCGCGCGCGCCGCACCCGCGATCTCGTCCAGGTGCAGTACGAGAAGGGCGCCGCGTCGCTCCTGGAGCTCCTCGACGCGCAGCGGGTCTGGGCGCAGACGCGTGCCGAGTACCTCAAGGACCTGCACGATTTCTGGCTGGCGGTGTTCCAGCTCGACGCCGCCGTGGGGCGCACATGAAGCGGTCGCTGGTGCTATTGGCGTTGATCGCCTGCTCCCGGCGGGAAGATCGCGAGGCGCCGCGCCCCCCCGCGGGCGAGGTGTGGCTCTCCCGGCAGCAGCTCGAGGCGCAGCAGATGCGGATCGAGGTGATCGGCGAGCAGGAGGTGACGACGACGCTGGACACCCCCGCCCGCATCGCCTTCGACGACCTGCGCGTCGCGCACGTCTTTGCGCCGGTCTCCGGCCGCATCGTCAGCATCGCGGCGACGCCTGGCCAGCAGGTCCGCAAAGGCGATCCGCTGGTGGAGATCGAGTCGCCCGACGTCGGCGCGGCCCTCTCCGACCTGGGAAAGGCCGAGGCGGACATCACCGCCGCCGAGCGCGAGCTGAAGCGCCTGCGCGAGCTCGTCGAGGCCCACGCCGCCGCCCAGCGCGAGCTGGACCAGGCGCAGGGCGTGTACGACCGCGCGTCCGCCGAGCTGGCCCGCGCGCGGAGGCGGGCCGGTTTGTTCCGGGGACGCGGCTCCGGCGGAGTGACCCAGCGGTTCTTCGTCCGATCGCCGATCGACGGCGAGGTGATCGCCCGCACCGCGAGCCCGGGCACCGACGTCCAGGGGCAGCTCTCCGGAGGGAACGCCCCGGAGCTGTTCACCATCGGCTCGATCGACCCGGTCTGGGTGTACGCCGACGTCTACGAGGCCGACCTGGCGCGGGTGAAGCTCGGCGCGCCGGTGCAGGTGAAGGTGATCGCGTATCCGGACACCAGCTTCGCCGGACGCATCGAATGGATCTCCTCCGCGCTCGATCCCGTGACGCGGACCGCGCGCCTGCGCTGCACGCTGCGCAATGCCGGCCGGGAGCTCTTGCCCGAGATGTACGCGACCGTCTCCGTGGCCACGCCGCCCCGCAAGGCGCTGGTGGTGCCGAGAACCGCGGTGTTGCACGTCGGCGAGGAGCGGGTGGTCTTCGTCCAGACCGGCGCGACGGAAAATGGCTTGCTCAAGTTCCAGCGCCGGCGCGTGGTGCTCGAGGAGCGCGAGACGGATCCGGTGCCGGTCAAGACCGGGCTGCAGCCCGGCGAGGCGGTCGTGGTCTCCGGCGCCCTGCTGCTCAGCGGGATGCTCTGATGCGCTGGCTGGTGGAAAAGGCGCTTTCGGCGCCGTTCATCGTGGTGGCGCTTGCCGCCGGGCTGCTGGGAGTGGGGCTCTGGTGCTACTCGCGCCTGGACATCGAGGCCTACCCGAATCCGGTCGCCCCGATGATCGAGGTGATCACGCAGCCCGCCGGCTGGAGCGCGGAGGAGGTGGAGCGGTACGTCACCATTCCCCTGGAGAACGGGCTGGCGGGGATGATCGATCTCGACCACATCCGTTCCCAGTCGCTGTTCGGGCTGTCGGACGTGAAGTGCTACTTCAACTGGAGCCCCGAGTACCACACCGCGCAGCAGCGCGTGCTCAACCGGCTCCAGTTCATCCAGCTTCCCCCTGGCATCCAGCCGCAGCTTTCGCCTTGGAGCGCGGTCGGCGAGATCTTCCGCTACACCGTCAAGGGGCCGGGCTACTCGCTGGCCGAGCTGAAGACGGCGCAGGATTTCATCCTCGAGCGGCAGTTCCGCCAGGTGCCCGGGGTGGTCGACGTGGTCGGCTTCGGCGGCGAGACGAAGCAGTACCATGTCGATGTCGACCCCTACCGGCTCAAGGGCCATGCGCTCACCCTGGCACAGCTGAGCCAGGGGCTCGCCAACGCCAACCAGAACGTCGGCGGCCAGCGGCTTTCGCTCGGCGAGCAATCCTTCAACGTCCGCGGGCTGGGCCTGATCCGGACGCTGGACGACATCGGCCAGATCGTGGTGGCGCAGCCGAAAACCGGAACGCCGGTGCGAGTGCGCGACGTCGCGCAGGTCCGCGAGGGTGCGGCGCCGCGGCTCGGCATCGTCGGCAAGGACCTCGAGCCGGACGTGGTGCAGGGCATCGTCCTGATGCGCTACGGCGGATCATCGCTGGAGACGCTGCGCGGAGTGCACGAGCGGGTCGAGCTGATTCGCAAGAACCACGTGCTCCCCATCGGCATGGAGATGGAGCCGTATTACGACCGCGAGCGGCTGGTGAAGATGACCACCCACACGGTCATCGAAAACCTCCTGGTGGGCATGCTGCTGGTGACGCTCGTGCTCTGGCTGTTCCTGGGCCAGGCCCGGGCGGCGGCGGTGGCGGCCGTGAACATCCCGCTGGCACTGATGGCGGCGTTCTGCGGGATGGTCTTCACCGGCACGCCCGCCAACCTGATCTCGCTGGGCGCGGTGGACTTCGGAATCATCATCGACTCGACCGTGATCATGGTCGAGAACATCTATCGGCACCTGGGGCCGCGCGGCCGCGGGCCGGTCCGGGCGCGGATCGCGGAAGCTGCCGCCGAGATCGGCGGTCCGATGCTCTTCTCCACGCTGATCATCACGCTCGCCTTCGTGCCGCTCTTCACCATGACGGGGGTGGCGGGAGTGATCTTCTCTCCCATGGCGCACACGTACGCGTTCGCGATTGGCGGAGCGGTGGTGCTCTCGGTCGCGCTCACGCCGGTGCTTGCCGCGTGGGTGCTGCGGGTCGACCCGAAGAGCGAGCGCCGCGAGGGACACGAGGAGCCGCACGGGCACGACAACCGGTTCCTGCTCTGGCTGGATCGCCTCTACCGGCCGCTGTTCACGTTCGCGCTCCGGCAGCGCTGGCTCGCCATCGCGCTGGCGCTTGCGCCCGTGGCGGCCGCGGGCGCCCTGCTCGCCGCCATCGGCACCGAGTTCATGCCCAAGCTGGAGGAGGGCAACTTCTGGATCCGCGCCACGCTCCCCACCAGCGTCTCGCTGGAGACCAGCGCCAGGCACGTCGGGCGGATGCGCCGGATCCTGCTCGGGTGTGAGGACGAGCAGTGCACGAAGCGGAAGAACCCGGAGGTCCGCACCGTCGTTTCGCAGCTCGGCCGGCCGGACGACGGGACCGATCCGTCGGGATTCTACAACATCGAGATGTTCGCCCCGCTGCTCCCCACGGGCGAATGGCGGCACGGCATGAGCAAGGAGAAGCTCACCGTCCAGCTCTCGCGCGAGCTTCGCGAGGCCTTTCCCGGGGTGGACTTCAACTTCTCGCAGGCCATCGCCGACAACGTGGAGGAGGCGATGAGCGGCGTGAAGGGCGAGAACACGGTGAAGGTGGTGGGCCCGGATCTATTAACAAACGAGGCCAAGGCGGCCGAGATCGTATCCGCGCTGCAGCATGTGCGCGGCGTCGAGGATCTGGGGATGTTCCGCTCCCTCGGCCAGCCCGACGTCAAGATCGCTCCGGACCGCGAGCGCTGCGGGCGCTACGGCCTGAACGTTGGAGACGTGGGCGCGATCGTGCAGGCCGCGATCGGCGGGCAGGCGGTCACCCAGGTCTACGAGGGCGAAAGGAAATTCGACCTGGTGGTGCGGTGGGCGGAGCCGTATCGCAAGGACCTGCGCGCCATCCGGCAGATCCTGGTGCCCGCGCCGGACGGCGCGCAAATTCCATTGGGTCAGCTGGCCACGATCGCCGAGGAGGACGGCCCCTCGGTGATCTACCGCGAGGACAACCGCCGCTATGCCCCGGTGAAGTTTTCGGTGCGCGGCCGCGATCTCGGGTCCACCATCGGGGAGGCGCAGGCGCGCGTGAAGTCGGACGTCAAGCTTCCGTACGACACGCATCTGGAATGGGCCGGCGAGGCGGACCAGATGCGCGAGGCCGCGGAACGGCTTCTGCTCATCATTCCGCTCACGCTCGTGCTGATCGCCTTCCTCGTCTACTCGGCGGTCGGTGGCGTGCGCGACATGGCCATCGTGCTGCTCTCGATCCCGGTCGCCTGCGCCGGCGGCGCCATCGCGCTGTTCGTGACCGGGACGCACCTGTCCATCTCGGCAGCGATGGGCTTCATCTCCATCTTCGGCATCGCGGTGCAGGACGCCATCATCGTCGTGACCTACGCGAAGAAGATGTGGGCGGAGAAGCACTCTCTCGACGAGGGCGCCCTGCTCGCGGCCGAACGCGGCCTGCGCCCGGCCCTGATGACCGCCTCGGTCGCGCTGATCGGCCTGCTCCCGGCCGCCCTCTCCCGGGGCATCGGCAGCGAGACGCAGAAGCCCCTCGCCATCGTGGTCATCGGCGGCATGCTGACCCTCGCTGTGCTGCCGCGGCTGCTCCTGCCGCCGCTGCTCACGCTGGCCCATGCGCGCCGCGCAGTTCCCGCCCGCGCCCCCGCGCCGGAGTGGTAAGCTCCGCCGCCTTCGAGAGGAGCCATCCGCATGGCCCAGGCCAGCAGGTCCGTCACCGTCAACGTGCCGCCCGAGAAGCTGTTCGACGTGATCACGGATTACGAGAAGTACCCGGAGTTCTTGCCCGAAGTGAAGAAGGTCAAGCTGGAGGGCGGGCAGGGAGCGATCAAGGAAGTGACCTACCAGGTGGACATCAAGGCCAAGGTGATCACCTACACGCTCAAGCACACGGCGGAGAGACCGACGAAGCTGTCGTGGACGATGGTCAGGGGCGAGATGATGAAAGGCAACGACGGCGCCTGGACGCTCAAGCCGGGGGCGCAGCCCGGGACCACGGACGCCACGTACATGATCGACCTGAAGCTGTCGTCGCTGGTGCCGGGTTTCATCGAGAAGGCGCTGGCGGAGCAGTCGCTGCCGGGGCTGCTGGCGAACTTCAAGGCCCGCGCGGAGAAGCTGGGGAGCGGCAAGACCTGATCAAGTGCCGTGGCGTGGCGATGACTGCCACACTCCGCGATCCCTGCCCGCGCCATGGTGGTCACTCCA
>Ga0208990_1000302_pt1 | contig 11298 bp, 9 predicted proteins | sample MedBloCARef_M3_FD_187854 | JGI IMG/M metagenome (GOLD analysis project Ga0208990, IMG submission 187854) | Forest soil microbial communities from El Dorado National Forest, California, USA - Mediterranean Blodgett CA Ref_M3 (SPAdes) (version 2) | ecosystem: Environmental > Terrestrial > Soil >...
AAATCCGTGTGCGCCTCGGGCAGGTAAAACAGCTTCTGCTTGCTCTCCATCAGGCCCACGCCGGTGAATCCGCCCGATCCCACCGCGATCAGCGACTGTAGCAATTGAAAGCCGCGTCCCTGCGGGTCCGCCATGGGATTCAGGAACGCCATCACGCGATCGTACCTATACGATACGCGCACGATAAGGAGATAAATAATAGGAAGCGAAGCAAGTCCAGCTCCGGCAATGTACTTGGCGTCGAGTCCGGCGACGTAAAGCATGGCCACCGCGATAATGAAAATCTCCACGGCCGTGCCGAGGTCTGGTTCGATAACGACCAGCCCAATCAAGGCGAGCACCGGTCCCAGCGCGGGAAGGATCGTGCGTTTCCAGTCGTTTATTCCAAAGCTGTCACGCCGGCCGCGCCTCTCGAGGAACCACGCAAGGTAGAAAATCACGGCGAGCTTGGCGAGTTCGGAAGGTTGCAGGCTGGCCGGACCCAGGCGAATCCAGCGATGCGTCGCGTGCGACTTGTCGAGGAAAAAAGCTCCTACCAACATCACGAGCACCGCGAACAATCCAGTAAAAACTACCTCTGGCCGGCGGAGCTTGCGGTAGTCCACATTCATCACCAGCATCATTGCGCCGATGCCCAGCACCAGCCAGAGAAGCTGGTGGAGAAGAAAATGATAGCCGCTGCCGAATTCGTCGCGCGCCGTGACCGCCGAGGCGCTGAAAACCATGACGGCGCCGACCAAGCAAAGCGCCACGGTCGATCCAAACAACCACCGGTCGGTTTGAAGATTCCGGGGCACGATCAGGACCTCCTGGCGGGTTCGTCCGCCGCATTTTTTTCAGCCAGACTGCGAACGAGTTGCTTGAATACGCGTCCGCGGTGCTCGTAACTCTCAAACTGGTCGAAACTCGCGCAGGCGGGAGCCAGCAAGACGGTGTCGCCGGGACGCGCGCTTTCCTCGGCGAGTTCCACGGCGCGCGCCATCGTGCCCGCTCGTTCGACGGGCACGACGCCGCTCAATTGCGATTCAATCTTCTCCGCGGCGGCGCCGATCAGCAGAACCATGCGCGCGTGTTGCCGTAACGATTTGCGGAGGATCGTGTAGTCGCAGCCCTTGTCCTTGCCGCCAAGGATTACCAGCAGGTTGCCTGGAAAAGCATCGAGCGCCTTGAGCGTGGCGTCGACGTTCGTGGCTTTGGAATCGTTGAAATACTCCACGCCGGAAATCGTGGCGACGAACTCAATTCGGTGCTCCACGCCCGCAAAGCTGCGCACACCTTCCACAATTGCCGCGGGTTCGACACCGGCCAGCGTCGCGGCCGCGGCCGCGGCCAGAACATTTTCAACATTGTGATCGCCCCGCAGGCCGATATCCTCGCGGCGAAGGAGAACGGTCTCTGCGCCATCGCGCCGGAAAACAATTTCATCGTCACGCAGGAAACAGCCGCTGGCCACGCGTTTCTGCCGGCTGAACCAGAAAACCGGCGGGCGCGACGGCGCGTACCGCGGCGCCGCTGCGTCGTCCGCGTTCAAGACGGCCGCATCTTCCTCGGTCTGATTTTCGAACATGCGCACCTTCGCGCGGCCGTATTCTTCGAGCGATCCATGGCGGTCGAGGTGATCTGGAGTGATATTGAGCAACACCGCGACGTCCGGACGGAAAGCAACAATCGATTCGAGTTGAAAGCTGCTGGCTTCGACCACCGTGAAGCCGGAATCACTCGACACATCGACGCGCGAGATCAGCGGCGTGCCGATGTTCCCGGCAACCTGGACGGGCAGCCCGGCGGTTTCCAAAATGTGGCCGATGAGCGACGTCGTCGTGGTCTTGCCGTTCGAACCTGTGATGCACACCAGGCGGCCCCGCAGGAATCGCCACGCCAGTTCCAGCTCACTCCAAACCGGTATCCCGATGACACGCGCGGCGGCCAGCGCCGCCATCGTCGGCGGCACTCCGGGACTGGGCACGATCAGATCCTGCTCGATAAAGGTCTGCGCCTTGTGGCCACCGAGTTCAAGCGTGACGCCCGCGGCGCGCAGCTTCGCGGAGGTTTCGGCGATTTGCGATTCGGGACGCTCCTCGGTGGCCGTGACGCGCGCGCCTCTCGCGGCGCAGAAGAGCGCCGTGGCGATGCCCGTGCGGGCCAGTCCGACGACCAACACCTGCTTGCCCGCGAGTTCGATTCCCGGTTTCAACTCATTACCTCAGTTTCAGCGTCGTCAGCGAGAACAGTGCGAAGACCAGCGCCGCGATCCAGAACCGCACGATAATTTTCGATTCGCTCCAACCAGCCAGCTCGAAATGGTGATGCAAGGGGGACATGCGGAAGATGCGTTTCCCCGTCAGGCGGAACGACGCCACTTGAAGGATCACCGAAAGCGCTTCCAGCACAAAAACGCCGCCCACAAAAAACAGCAGGATTTCCTGCTTGATGGCGACCGCCACCATCCCGATGGACCCGCCGAGCGCCAGCGATCCGACATCTCCCATAAACACTTCCGCGGGGTGCGCGTTGTACCACAGAAATCCGAGCGCGGAGCCCACCAAGGCTCCGCAAAAAATCGTGAGCTCCCCCACTTGAGGAAGATGCTGCAGGTCAAGATAGGCCGAGAACCGCGCGTGGCTCGTCACATAAGTAAGAACCGTGAGCGCGCCCGCAGCCACGACCACGCAGCCAATCGCCAGCCCATCCAGACCGTCGGTGAGATTCACCGCATTCGAAGACCCCACCATGACCGAAACAACAAACAACAGGAACGGCAGATAGGCTACCGTCCAGAGGTAGGGATGACTGACCAACGAATGGATGACGAGCTCCGGGTGAAAATTCTTCAAAAATGGAACACTCAACTCCGTTGAATACGTGCCTACCGCCGTTAGCATCACCAAAGTAACCGCCACGCCAAGACTTGCCAGCACCTGCAAAGAAAATTTGGCCTTGCCGCTTAGGCCCAGATTCCGCCGCTTCACTACCTTGCTGTAGTCGTCGACAAAGCCGATCGCTCCGAACACAAGCATCGTGCATACGGCGAGCCAAACGTAAGAGTTCTCGAGGTCCCCCCAAAGGAGCGTGGGTATGACGGTCGAGCATACGATCAACACACCGCCCATCGTGGGCGTCCCCGCTTTTAAATGGTGACTTTTCGGGCCCTCTTCCCGGATGAACTGGCCAATCTGCAACATTTGCAGCCGGCGGATGACCCACGGACCGAGCACCAGGGCCAACAGCAGAGCCGTGATGCTCGCCAGTGCGAAGCGCACCGTGATGTAGCGAAATACGTTGAGCGCGTGAAAATAGGGCTGAAGCACGTGGTAGAAGAGGTAGAGAAGCATCTCAGCCGCGCTCCTTGGATGTGCCGCTCGCCAGGGACGCCGCAGGCGCCGCGCCCGGCCGCGCAAAACGGGCGTCGAGCGCTTCGACGATGCGTTCCATCTTTACTCCGCGCGAACCCTTCACGAGGATCAAGTCCCCCGGCGCAAGCAAGTCCGCAATGAACCCGGCCGCCTCAGCCGATGAATCGATAAATTTTGCGCGCGCGGCCGGATGGCCTGCTTCGATAGCGCCGCGGACAAGGCTTTCGCCATCGCCGTGCACGCCGATGATCCAATCGAGCCTCCCGGTTGCGGCGGCCGCGCGGCCGGCCTGCCGGTGCAGCTCGCGGGAGGAGGGTCCCAGTTCACGCATCTCGCCGGCGGCAAGAATGCGCCGTCCGGAGGCAGGCGTGCGCACCAGAATTTCGATCATCGCCTCCAGCGCAACTGGATTCGAGTTGTAGCAATCGTTGATCACGGAAAACCCTGCGTCGTAGCGCAGCACGCGCCCACGCATTCCTGCCGGCTCGAGGCGAGGAAAAACTTCCTTCGCCTCAACGGCTCCCACGCCCCAGACGCTCGCCGCCGCCAGAGCGCCCAGTGCATTGGAAATGTTGTGACGCCCGGCGAGCGGCAGCGTCAGCCGCGCACGCCCCGTGGGGGCAATAAAATCAAATTCAATGCCGTCCGCTCCACGATCGTCAATCCGTTCGGCCCGGAATTCAGCGCTGCTCGAAAATCCAAAAGTCATGACGCGGCCAGGTGCAGCCACGGCGAAACGCGCCACGCGCGGATCGTCGGCGTTCAGGATCGCGACGCTGTCGCTTCCCGCCAACCCTTCAATCAATTCACGTTTTGCCAGCGCAATTTCATCCACGGATGCGAAAAATTCCAGATGTACCGGCGCGACGCGCGTGACCACCCCCACGTCCGGGCGCGCGATTTCCGCCAGACGCCGCAGTTCCCCTGCATGCGACATCCCTAGCTCGACCACAGCCGCCTCGTCCGAGTCATCGAGACGCAGCAATTGCAGCGGCAGACCGTACTCGTTGTTCAGGTTGCCCTCAGATTTCAGTACGCTGAACCGCGAGGCCAACAGCGCCGCCAGAATTTCTTTCGTTGTGGTCTTGCCTGCCGAGCCGGTGACGGCGGCCAGGCGCCGCCCCCATCGCGTTCGAACGGCCTGCGCGAGCCGCTGGAGCGCGGCGAGCGTGTCCCCAACAGCAAGGAGTTTGGAGCGAACCGGTTCCGCAAATCCTGCCATACGATCCTGCGCGACGACCGCCGCCAGCGCTCCGGCATCCAAGGCTGACACAATGAAACTGTGTCCATCGTGACGCGGTCCGTGTATCGCAACGAATAGCTCGCCGTGAGACACGGTCCGAGAATCAATCGACACACCGGCCAGCCGGGCCAGGGGGTCGAGGCCTCCGGGCGGCTTACTACCCAGAGCGCGAGCCACTTCTTCAACCGTCCACCGCATAGCGTCCTCAAAGGGCTGGGTTTCACCGGTCTTGGGTCACCCTTGAATCCGCGTCCCTTACTCACAATCTTACAGGGAGCACGTTCGATGCCGTAAGTTTGCGCCTGCTTCCCCTTAATTGTAGGGGCACGGCATGCCATGCCCCTGCAAGGCGTCATCGCTGCACAAGGCCCGCTATTCCCCGTAGCCTCGCCGGCGAAGCATCCGCCGCGCCACTTCGCGGTCGTCGAATTCGATGGAGCGGTCGCGCAAGACCTGGGAAGTTTCGTGGCCTTTGCCCGCGAGGAGCACAATGTCACCAGGGCGCGCCTGATCGAGCGCGATTTCGATGGCGCGCTCCCGGTCCGGCTCCACCAGGAACTTTGCTTTGGTGCGCTGCACGCCGACAATTGCGTCGTTGATGATGAGCAGCGGGTCCTCGCTGCGCGGATTGTCCGAAGTCAGCACCACGACGTCGCTCGAATGTCCTGCCGCCTCTCCCATTAAAGGACGTTTGGTGCGATCCCGGTCTCCGCCGCACCCAAACATGGTGATGATGCGCCCGTCAGCATGGAGTTCTTTTGCCGTGGACATCAGGTTGCGCAGCGCGTCATCGGTATGCGCATAGTCCACGACGACCAGGAACGGCTGCCCCGCATCGATTCGCTCGAAGCGGCCCGGCACGGAAGCAAGTTGGGCGATTCCGGCAGCGATGATTTCTCGCCCCAGACCGAGCGCCACGCCGGCGCCAATGGCCGCAAGAATATTGTAGACGTTGATTCGCCCGACCAGAGGTGAACGGACCTCAATTTTTCCGGCCGGAGTTTCGGCCGTCAGTTCGAGGCCGGAAAAGGAAAGCACCGGCTTGCGCGTAGTAATGTCCGCACCGGGCTCAAGACCGTAGGACAGAGTCCGTGCCGCGAGCCCGGCAAGCTGTTTGCCGTGCGCATCATCACGATTGATGACGCCCACGCCAGGCGCCGCGCCGCCGGTGCCTTCGAACAACCGCCTTTTCGCGGCAAAATAGTCGTCAAAGGTTTTATGGTAATCCAGGTGGTCGCGAGTGAGATTCGTGAAAATCGCCACCGCAAAGGGGCAGCCCCACAAGCGGTCCAGGGCAAGAGCGTGCGAGCTGGCTTCGAGCACGGCATGAGTGCCGCCGGCGCGGACCACTTCCGCGAGAAAATTCTGCAGGTCAAGCGATTCAGGAGTGGTGTGGATCGCCGGACGCGACTCGCGCACCAGACGGTACGCGATCGTGCCTAATAAACCGACCTCGCAGCCCGCAGCTCGAAGGATCGAATCCACCAGATAGGATGTCGTCGTCTTTCCGTTGGTCCCCGTAACGCCGACCAGCTTCAACACCTCGGCGGGATGTCCGAAATAATTGGCCGCGACGCAGGCCAATGCCTTGCGCGCATCCGGAACTTTGATCCAGGGAATTTCAGCGGGAATTGCTTCCGGCCTCGCCTGTTCGCTTACGATCGCGGCTGCCCCGCGCGCTAACGCGTCCGGCACAAATTTATTCCCATCCGTTTTTTCGCCGTGGATGGCGACAAACAGCGTGCCCGTTTTCACTTTGCGGCTATCGTAAGCGATTTCTGCGATTTCGAGATCGCCGTGCGCCGCAGCCCCATCCGCCTCGACGCCGCGCAGCAATTTCACGAGCCGCATTGGATCGCGGCCTGCGCCAGGCAGTTTCTTTTGTGCCGCACCTTCGCTGTGTTCCACCACACTCGCCACCCTCACGCTCAACGGGCTCCCCTCCGGGCCGCCGCGGACACCACGGAAGCGTCGCGCGCAAACCGCACGGTGATGCGGCTGCCGCGGCGAGTCATGGCTCCGGGGTCCGGAGATTGTTCAACTGCAATACCCGTGCCAACCAACACGGGACTCAATCCAAGTTTCATGCATTGTTCGGTAACTTCGCGCACGGTTCTCCCCTGTAATCGCGGTACCGGGATTCCCTCCCCTTCCGCGAGTTCAATCGTCGGGACTGCCGATCCGCGCGCCTGTTCAAGCACCCCTGGAACATCATCCATGACTACAGCGGCCGTGTCGACCTGTATGGGATTGAAATCAGTCACATCAGCTAAATCCCGGTCATCGTTACGCTGGCGGTTCGCCAGAAGAACGCTGTTCGGGACGGCAAGGTCGTGCGGCACGTCCAGATAGGCGAGCACCTGCTGAGCGACGCGCTTGAATGTGGGCGCGGCGACTTGCCCTCCTTCGTGCATGCCAACCGGCGAATCGAGCTGTACCAGAATGGTCACTGCGGGTGTATTGATCGGCGCGAATCCAACGTAGGAGGCGATCAACTGGTGCGGAGAGTAGTGGCCGGTCGTAATATCAAATTTTTGCGCGGTGCCGGTCTTTCCTGCCGAAGTATAACCGTCCAGGCGCGCGCGCTTGCCGGTACCGTTGAGCACGACGCCCTCGAGCATGCGGCGCATCGTTGCGGCAGTCGTCGCGCGGATGACTCGGCGGGGCTGCGGTTGTGGCGGTTCGGCCATTTTCGTCCCGCGGCGCAGTGCGCGGACTACGTGTGGCCGCACGATGAGCCCGCCATTGGCCATCGCCGACATCGCCGTAATCATTTGCAATGGCGTCACGCCGATTTCCTGCCCCATGGAGACCGATCCCACCGAAACCGGAGTCCAATTTTCCAGGCGGCGAAGCATTCCGCGGCTCTCCCCTGGCAGATCTACGCCGGTCGGCTGGCCGAAACCGAACGACCGGATGTAGTCATAGAATTTGGGCGCGCCCAGGCGCAGGCCGACCTTGATCGCCCCAACGTCACTTGAGTTCGACAACACCTGTGAAATAGTGAGCAATCCATAGGCCTTGTGGTCGCGAATGCGATGCCCCGCGATGTAAATCGAACCCATCTGGCAATCGATGAGCTCATCCGCATTCGTAATGCCCTGATCGATGGCCGCGGAAAGCGTCACGATCTTGAAGACCGACCCGGGTTCATAGAGCGCGCTTGCGGCGCGGTCCATCCGCGACTCGGGATTGGTGTCCTTGGCAGCGTTCGGATTGAACGTCGGCCAGTTGGCGACGGCCAGCAGTTCGCCTGTATTCGGGTTCTCAACAATGACGGTGCCCGATTTCGCCTGCGTGTCGTGAATGGCCTGCGCGAGTTCCTTCTCCGCGATGTATTGGATTTTTTCGTCGAGTGTGAGAACGACGCTTGTCCCTGTGTCCGGCGCTTTGTCGGTAGAGTCGTACCAGCGGCGGTGGGCATCGGTGAGGATCAGCATCTTGCCGGGCTTGCTGCGAATGTTATCGTCCAGCGAATACTCGACGCCGCCGAGGCCCTTCTCGTCGATGTCTACATAACCGAGGACGTGAGCGGCGAGTTCCCGCTTGGGATAAAACCGCCCGCCCTCCCGTTGGAAATAAATCCCGCGCAGATTCATCGCCGCAATTCTCTCCGCCTTTTCCGGAGGCAACTTGCGCGCGATCCAGACGAAGGAATGGGAACCCGCCAGGCGTGTGGCGATCTCGTCGGGTGAAACGTCCAGGACTTTTCCGATCAACCGTGCGACCATGTCGGGATCGGCAATCTCCGAGGGAACCGCGAAGCAGGAATCCATCGGCACGCTCATGGCGAGCGGGTTCAGGTTGCGGTCGAAGATCTCCGCGCGCCGCGCCCCCACTTCCACGATCAACCGCTGCTGATGTTGCGCGCGTGAATAGTATTCGCTGTAGCGGAAAAGTTGCAGGTAGGCCAGACGACCCAATGCGGCCCCGGTCCAGATCGCGATCAGGCTAGCCACTATCAGTAATCGGGTCCGGGGACTGCGCAGATCCATATGAACTATTCTTGCCGGAGACTCCGAATCAAAAGGACTTCCCGCCTTTGCCCAGAATGTTGGGCTACGGCGGACGAGGGCGGCTTCGGCGTGTCGGCGTCAGCATATATCTCCGGTCTGCCTTTCACGCTGTGCAACGCGGGAAGGAACGCCACCGTTAGACGGGCGCAGGCTCTACTTTCAAGTTGAACGCACCGGCCTGGCCGGGGCATGGGGCCCGCCAGAAAAAAGCTATCGTTGCGCCAGCGGCGTGCCCATGGTGCGCGCTTCGGCCAACACAGCGCCGGGCGGCAGATCCATCGGAGCCACTTGGCCGGGCACGGGCGCGGTCAAGCCAAGCTGACGCCGCGCGATGATATCGATGCGTCCGGGCGCGCGCAGGCCCGCCACTTCCAGTTTGAGTTCCTGATTGAGTTCCGCGGCCTGGGTACGCTCGCCGCGCAGTGATTCGAGATGGTAGCGAAGCTGGATCGTCTCGAAATGCTGCCAGGCATAAAGGAATGCGCACAGGGCGATCGACACGCCCAGCAAAACCAGGCGCGCGCATTCGCGCATACGATTGGGTGCTATCGGGCGCACCAGGCGCGAATTATCGATGTGCTTGACAGTGAAGAATTCGGTCATTGCTGCCACGCTTTCCCTTGCGGCGCCCCGTGCTGGTCGGAGTCGATTTTCTCGGCAACGCGCATTTTCGCGCTGCGGGCGCGCGGATTGGCCGCAATTTCCGCGTCCGAAGCTTGAATCACTTTCTTCGTCAAAATCTTCAGCGCCCCCTCCCGGGCCAGCCGCTGAAAACACTGTTTTACCGGGCGGTCTTCGAGCGAGTGATAGCTGAGCATCACCCACCGGCCGCCCTGAGATAGTGTGGCAGGAACCCTAGAAAGAAACTGCCCGAGTTCCTCCATCTCTCGATTCACCGCAATCCGCAGCGCCAGAAACGTTTTTGTCGCGGGATGCAGCTTCTGCCTTCCCCTTACTTTTCGGACCCCTGCCACAACCGTTGCCAGATGTTCGGTGTCCCGTATGGGACGCGCGCGAACGATGGTCCTGGCGATTCTGCGTGAATCCCGCTCTTCCCCGAGCTGATAGAGCAGGTCGGCGAGTGCTTTCTCCCCCGCCGTGTTCACAATGTCGTCTGCCGTCTCTTCCGTGTCGCGATCCATGCGCATATCGAGCGGGCCGCGCTCACGAAAGGAAAAACCGCGCTCGCCCAGGTCCAGTTGCATGCTCGATACGCCCAGATCGGCCAGCACGCCGTCGGCGGGGGGGAGCCTTCGCTCCGCGAAAACCTCGCCGATTTGTGAGAAGTTGGCGTGCACCAAAGTCACCTTATCCCCGAACTCTGCCAGCCTGGCGCGCGCGATTTCCAATGCCGCTGCGTCGCGATCCAGGCCTACAAATTGCCCCCCGGCCCCGAGCCGCCGGACGATTTCGATTGCGTGTCCCCCGAGCCCCACGGTCGCGTCCACATAGAAACCGCCGGGCTTTATCGCCAGCCAGTGAATCGTCTCTTCGACGAGCACAGGCGTGTGTTTCGCGTCCAAACTAGATGCCTGCGTCGGCCAGTGCCTTTCGGTCTTCGTCCGTCATCTGGTTCTTGTTCATGTTGTCCATGAACCGATCGTGGTTCCAAACTTCCAGATACGTCCGTTGACCCAGCACGTCCACTTCACCCTTGATCTGCGCGGCTTCCCGAAGCACGGAAGGGATCAGGATTCTGCCCTGTCCGTCCATCTCCACCGCCTGACCGTAATAGTTGGTGCGGGTCAGGAACTTTTCCTTGGCCTTGTTATAGGAAGGGATCTTCGCCAATTTCTCTTCGATCTCTCCCCAAGCCTTCATCGGGTAAATCCGCGCGCGAATTCCGTCTTCGCTGGTGACGTAGAAGCGATCGCCATGTTCTTTAAGCTCTTGCAGAAAGGCCGCGGGAATCTTGAGACGGCCCTTCTCGTCCACTGTTGCCGGTGTGTTTCCACGTAGCATCGTGTCGTCTGCGCAAAGAGCATGGAAAGTGCTCGCCCCTTACTTCTGGAGTGCTCCACTGAACCTCAGATACACCACTTAACCTATCAGCTGCACCACTGGGCTTCACTTACATCCACTCTGTTCCACTTTGTGCCACGATTCTAGACAGGTTCGAAAACTTGTCAAGTGAAAACTCGCAGGATAGAACAAATTATTTTGGAATTGAATGCGGGTTGTGGAGTGTGTTTGAAAAACCACTACAGGTAGTATCTGCGATTTGAATCGTGACTAGGCTTAGATAGACGTATATCCACAACGGCCCACGAAATTGTATCGAAACAGTTACGGGGCCGTATTCGAATTCAGTGGGTAGGTTTCAAACGCAAATTTCGAACTGCATTCTGATCGGGGGCAGGCGCTATTGGGGACCCACCATAGCGTTGACAGGCCGAATTTTCCGTGGAGATTGGCGAAAATCAAACGAATCAGGCAGCGAGGAACGAAGACGAAGCGGACAGGCTCATCCTGCCTCTGAATTTAATCGGGAGCCATGCCGACGTGCAGGTGGGCGAGCTGGCCGAGCATCTCGCGGTCTTCAAAGTTCAGGCCCCCGAGGAAACTGGGATCATTCAGTCTGGCTTGGCGGCCTGATTCGCTCAAATCGCGGAGCTGGTGCAGGCGCTGCATGATTGCCTGACGACGTGGCGGAGGCAACTGCTGCCAGCGCGGAAGCAGAGTCTGC
>Ga0208990_1000303_pt1 | contig 11274 bp, 9 predicted proteins | sample MedBloCARef_M3_FD_187854 | JGI IMG/M metagenome (GOLD analysis project Ga0208990, IMG submission 187854) | Forest soil microbial communities from El Dorado National Forest, California, USA - Mediterranean Blodgett CA Ref_M3 (SPAdes) (version 2) | ecosystem: Environmental > Terrestrial > Soil >...
CGCGCCATCGGTATCCCAGGGCGAGCAGCTGTTCCGCCGTCTGCGCGTAAACGCCGCTTTCGCCCCAGGCGATGCCGTCGAACAGCCGGCGCGAAACGCGTCGCGCGCCGATGAGCGCGTAACCCCCATCCTCCGCGGGCGAGAGCACGACGTCGCAGCCGCCGCGGAGCAGCCGCGTCGCGCGCCGCAGGTCCTGCGGCCGCAGGACGGGGCAATCCGTGCCGATGAGCAGCGCCGCGGAATAGCGCCGCAGCGCCGCCGCCAGCGCGCGATACATGCGCTCGCCCAGATCGCGCCCGTGTTGAGATTTCGCTGCAACACCCCAGCTTTTCCACGGCGCATGGATGCGAGGCGTGACATGCAACTGCACTTCACCGCAGCGCGCGGCGAGGGCGGTGCGCACCGCCTGTCGCGTCAGCCGCGTCTGGAGGCGTGCCGCGCCCCACTCGCCGAGCCGCGGCACAAGGCGCGTCTTGACGCGGCCCGGCAGCGGGGCGCGCGCGAAGACGATGACCACCGCGTTACGGCTCGTTGGCGTAGAGGCGGGCAAGGGCCTCCGGGCGAGCGCCAAGAAAATACATCAGCCGCAGCCGCCACATGAGCAGGATGGTGCGCACCACGCCGCGCGACTCCCAGCGGCGCCCCGAGGTGACGACGCGCTGAGCAAGGCACGCCGGCGGCCCGTCGCGCTTCATCGCCTTGCTGAAGGCGATGTCCTCCATCAGGGCAATCTCCGCAAATCCATGGAAAGCGTCGCGCCGCACGAAGATCGCCTGGTCGCCGGTAGCGATGCCGGTGAGCCTGGAGCGCAGGTTCATGGCGCAGGCAACGAGCTTCAGCAGCCGATGCCGGGCGTCGATCTGCACGTCGAAGCGACCCCAAACATGGGTTTTCAGGGCAGACAGGATCATCGCGTCGGCGAGGGCGGGAAGCCGCGTGTCGGCATGCAGAAAAACGAACGCGTCGCCGCGCGCTTCCCGCGCCCCGGCGTTCATCTGCAGCGCGCGGCCGCGCGGCGCCGCGATCACCCGGTCGCAAAGCGAGCGCGCGCGCTCCGGCGTGCCGTCCGCGCTGCCGCCGTCCACCACGATGACCTCGTGGCCACGCCGGCGCAGCGGCTCGAGCGCCTGCAGGGCCGCCGCGATGCCCTGCGCCTCGTTCAGCGCCGGGACGACAACGGAAAGTCGTTCAGCGACCAATCGTATTCCAGGAAAGCGAGCGCAGCCTTGCCTTCCGTAATGAGTCTCTGATCATCGGTGTTTTCTGCGAGCAGCTTCGCATAACGAGCGAAATAGCGCTCGCGCGGCGCGAAGTCCTCCTGGTACCAGTCGAAGATCTTCGACACTTCGAGCCGGCCGTCGCGATACCGGTTGCGGCTGCGGTCGGAAAGGAACCGGCTCGCCTGCTCCTCGAGCTGGCGCTCGAGCCGCTCGGCGACGTAGGCTTCTTCGCGCAGCATCGGGCAGCCGACCGAAGCGCAGTTCAGCGCGTAGTGCAGGCGCGGCTCCGCGTACCGCTTGCGCAGCGTGTCATGCTCGATCTGGTCGAGCGAGAAAGGCCGCTGGAACAGGCTGAAAAAGCGGTCCTTGAACGGGTTGCCGAACAGCCTGCCGAAGTCCCAGACCGAACGCAGGTCCGGGTAGCGCGTGAGGATCTTCTCGACCATGAAGGCGTTGTAGGCGTTGACGAGGAACGCCATCTGCTGGGGCTTCGACCAGACGTCGAGCTGCGCTTCATCGACTGCGGAAAGGCTCTGCAGATAAGCTCGCAGCGCCTCGCGATCCTGCGCCATGCCGGCGTAGCGCAGCTGCGATGCCCGGCCGCCGTCGAGCACGACGACGTGCTTTTTCAGCAGCGCCTGCCACGCCGCGTGGGAATGGTCGAAAGCGAGGGCGCTGCTCGCGGCAAAGCAGATTCCCAGGAGGATCAGCCGCGCATCCATGCATGCAGCCTTTCGGCTTGCCGCAGCAGCCCTTCGGGGGCGTGCGCCTTTCTCCACACGCCGGCCGCGTACTTGTTGGCCTCGGCGAGCGTCGGATAGATATGGATGGTGCCCAGAATCTTGTTCAGGCCGAGGCCGTGCTTCATGGCGGCGATGAACTCCACGATCAGGTCGCCGGCGTGCTCGCCGACGAGGGTGGCGCCGAGGATGCGGTCCTTGCCTGGAACGGTCAGCACCTTCACCATGCCGCGCGCCACGCCGTCGGCGATGGCCCGGTCGAGCTCGTCGATGCCGAACACCGATACCTCGTGCGGAACATTCTGTTCCTTCGCCTCGGTCTCGTTCAACCCCACGCGAGCCACTTCGGGATCGGTGAACGTCGCCCACGGGATCGCCGAGTAGTCGGCACGGAATTTTCTGAAGCTGCCGAAGAGCGCATTGACGGCGGCGTACCACGCCTGGTGCGATGCCGTGTGCGTGAACTGGTAGGGCCCGGCCACGTCGCCGCAGGCATAGATGTTGGGATACCGCGTTTGCAGCCACTCGTTGGTTTCCACCGTGCGCGCCCGGCTGACCGGAATGCCGAGCTCCTCCAGCCCATAGCCGGCGGTGTTCGCGACGCGGCCGACCGCGCACAACAGCTCGTCGAACTCGATGCGCGTGTCGACGCCCGCCTGTTCGGCGATCAGGAGCTTCCTGCCGTTCTCCACGATCACCTGTTTTGCCTTGCGGTTCACCAGAACGTCAATCCCATCCTTGCGAAAACTCTCCTCCACCAAGGCGGAAACCTCAGGGTCCTCGCGCGCGAGCAGGCGCGGCAGCATTTCGACCTGCGTCACCGCAGCGCCCAAGCGCGCGAACGCTTGCGCCAGCTCGCAGCCGACCGGGCCGCCGCCGAGGACGGCCAGCCGCCGCGGCAGCTGGCGCAATTCCCACACGTTGTCGGAGGTGAGCACGCGGATCGCGCCCATGCCGGGGATCGGCGGCACGAAGGGCCGCGCGCCGGCGGCGATGACGATGGCTCGCGTGCTGAGCGTGCGCGCCCCGCTGGCGGTGCTGATTTCCACCGTCCAGGGAGAGGCGATGCGCGCCTCTCCCTGAATGCATTCGACGCCGAGCGCCGTATAGCGCGCCGCCGAATCGTGCGGCTCCACCGCCTTGATGACGCGCTGCACGCGTTCCATGACGGCGGCAAAATCGACCTCCGCGGTGGCATTGCTCAAGCCGAACTCTTCTGCCTGTCTGATCTGCGACACGACGCGCGCCGACTTGATGAGGGCCTTCGACGGCACGCAGCCCGTGTTGAGGCAGTCGCCGCCCATGCGATGCTTTTCCACCAGCGTGACCTTGGCCCGCACCGTGGCGGCGATGTAGGCCGCGACCAGCCCGGCCGAGCCGGCGCCGATCACCACCAGGTTGCGGTCGAACTTCGCCGGCCGTTTCCAGCGCGCATACACGCGCCGCGCTTTGACGCCGTCGATGACTTTTTTCGCGAGCAGCGGGAAAAACCCGAGCAGCAGGAAAGCCCCGATCAGCTGCCACGACAGAATGTCCCCCGGCGAAGCGATTTTCGCCAGCTGGGTCCCGGCATTCACGTACACCAGGGTGCCTGCGAGCATGCCGAGCTGGCTCACCCAGTAAAAAGTCCGGGCGCGCAGCGGCGTCAGCCCCATGGCCAGATTGATGACGAAGTACGGGATCACCGGGATCAGGCGCAAGCTGAACAGATACAACGCGCCCTCCTTTTCGATCCCCTCGTTGACTCCCTGCAACTGCTTGCTGAAGCGCCGCTGTACCCAGTCGCGCAGGAGGAAGCGCGAAATGAGGAATGCCAGCGTGGCGCCGATCGCAGAGGCGAAAGAGACGATCAGCGTGCCCCGGAGCAGCCCGAACACCGCCCCGGCAATGAGCGTCAGCAGAGTGGCGCCGGGCAGCGACAGCGCAGCGACCGCGACATAGAGGGCTAAAAAGCCGAGCGCGGTCTGCCAGGGGTGCGCGAAGTACCGGGACTCGATCGCCGCCTGCTGCAGCTTGACATTCTCGAAGGTGAAATAGCGCGCGCCGCCGGCGGCGAAGAAAGCGGCGATGGCGAGCGCGACGAGGGCGAGGACGAGAAGCCGGCCCCGGCTCACGCGGCAAGCGCGCCGCCGCACGACGACCCCTGCCCCGCGGTGCAGCCATAGCAGTGGTCGCGCACGGCGATCGGGTTGCCGGCGAGATCGCGTCCGATCAGGTCCGAAAGATGCGGGCGCCTGCGGCCTTCGAGCCGCAGCGGCAGCCCCAGCATCTGGTTGAAATCGCAGTCGTAGACATAGCCCAGCCAGTCGACCGAGAGCAGCGTGCGGCACATCACGCCCTCGAGGTTGTCGGCGCGGTGCGAGCGGTGCAGCAGCGCCATGTACTCGTTGAACTGGCCCTTGGAGATCAGCGTCGAGCCGAAGCGCTGGATCGGCATGTTGGCGAGCGTGTAGAGGCGATTGAACACGATGCCGAAGCGCTCGCCGAGGACCCGTTTGTAATCGAGCTCGAGCTTATCCTGTGCGGGCGGCAGGGTCGGCCCTTGCGGGTTGTAGACAAGATTGAGAATCAGCTGGTCGTCCGTACCGTAACCATGGGCATTCAACCGCTTGAGAGCGCTGATGCTCTTGTCGTACACGCCCCTGCCGCGCTGGCGGTCGACCAGCTCCTCGGTGTAGCACGGCAGGGACGCGATCACCTCGACCTGCCGGGAGGCGAGGAACTCTGCGAGGTCCGCCTGGCCCGGCTCCTCGAGGATCGTCAGATTGCAGCGGTCGATGACGTGCACTCCCAGCTCCCGCGCGCGCACGACCAGTTCCCGGAAATGGGCATTCAGCTCCGGCGCTCCGCCGGTGATGTCGAGGATCCGGATCGAAGAGATCCCGATAAACGCGACGACGTCGGCCAGCGTCTCGCGCGACATCTCCTCGGCGCGGTGCGGGCCTGCGTTGACGTGGCAGTGCAGGCAGGTCTGGTTGCATCGGTATCCGACATTGACCTGCAGGGTTTCGAGCCGGCGGCGGTTGAGCGCCGGGAAGCCGTACTGCCGCATCAAGGGCAAGGTAGCGTGCATGGCGCTCTAGTCGCCCGGAGCCCCGCCTGCCTTACAGCACATCCGCCGCGCCCTGCGACTGGCCATCGAGCAGCCCCAGCAGCCGCTGGCTCGTGGCGCGCAGCCGCTGCGAGAGCATCAGGACCAGCTCCATCAGGATCTTGGCGCCGAGCAGCGGCTGCTCGACGATGATGCGGGCCAGGCTCTCGCGGTGGAGCACGGCGATCAGCGTCGGCTCTACCGCGACGCAGGTGGCGAAGCGCGCCTCGCCGTCGATCATCGACATCTCGCCGAGCGTCCGCCCGCCTTCGACCACCGCCAGCGTCTGCGGCGTGTTCCAGCGGTCGCGCTTCTGCACCTCGACCTTGCCTTCGACGACCATCAGCATGAAATCGCCGCCGTCGCCTTCCTGGATGATTTCAACGCCCGGCTCGGCGCGGTACATCTCCATGAAATGCGTCAGCAGAAGCACCTCCGCCGGAGAGAAGTTCTCGAGCAGCGCGCAGCGGGGAATGAGCGCGTGCATCTGGCTCGCGAACTTGGTGGCGTCGCCGAGATATTCGAGATGCGCGAGTTGTGGCGGCGAATCGGGCATACGGTCGGCGGCAATTATGCCGAATCCCGGCTACTTGCGGTGCTTGCGGCGCTGCTTCACTGCCTGCGCCAGCGTGTCGAGGACCTGCACGGAGTCGTCCCAGCCGAGGCAGGCGTCGGTGATGCTCTGGCCGAAGCGCAGCGACTTGCCCGGCTCCAGCTCCTGGCGCCCCTCCACCAGGTGCGACTCGATCATCACGCCCACAATGCGCTTCTCGCCACCGGCGAGCTGCTTGGCGATGTCGGCTGCGACGTCGGCCTGGCGCTCGTACTGCTTGGCGGCGTTGGCATGCGAGCAGTCGATCATCAGCCGCTGCGGCAGCTTGGCGCGCTCGAGCTCCGCGCAGGCCGCCTGCACGCTCGCCGCGTCATAGTTCGGCTGCTTGCCGCCACGCAGGATGATGTGGCAGTCGTCGTTGCCGCGCGTCTGCACGATCGCCACCTGGCCGCTCTTGTGCACCGACAGGAAATGGTGCTTCTGGCGCGCGGCGAGGATCGCGTCCACGGCGATTCTCACGTTGCCGTCGGTGCCGTTCTTGAAGCCGACCGGCGCCGACAGGCCCGACGCCAGCTCGCGATGTACCTGGCTTTCGGTGGTACGCGCGCCGATCGCGCCCCAGGACACCAGGTCGCCGATGTACTGCGGCGAGATCACGTCGAGGAACTCGCAGCCGGCGGGCACTCCGGCCCGGTTGATGCGCACCAGCAGGTCGCGCGCGATGCGCAGCCCCTCGTTGATGCGGAAGCTGCCGTCGAGGTAGGGATCGTTGATCAGGCCTTTCCAGCCCACCGTGGTGCGCGGCTTCTCGAAGTACACGCGCATCAAGAGCTCGATCTCGTCGCCGTGACGCCTTCTTTCCTTCTCCAGTTTTCCTGCATATTCCAGCGCCGCGAGAGGATCGTGGATCGAGCACGGCCCCATCACCACCAGCAGCCGGTCGCCGCGGCCGTGCAGGATCTGGCGCACGCTGCGGCGCGTCTCGCTGATCAGGCTCTCGACCGGCGTGCCCTGGATCGGAAAGAAGCGGATCAGGTGCTCGGGCGGCGGCAGCGGGACGATGTTCTCGATGCGCTCGTCGTCGGTGAGCGAGGTCTTGTCCGCAGGAACGGTGGCGAGATAATTGTCTGGTGGCGTAGACATCGTTTTTCCCTTCCCAAAAACAAAAACCGCCACACCTTTCGGCTGGCGGTTTTCGCAGGATCCTGGGGTTGAGCTTAGCCGGTCCTGTCCGCCAGCAGGCAGGGGAAGAAGTAAAAGCCGAAAAAGAACCGGGTCATAGCGGTGGATTCAAACATGCTTTCGCCGCGCTGTCTACTTGGGCCAAAGCACCATTTGCGTACAGCGAAACAGCGCGATCTTGGCGCCGCTGCCCTCGATCGTGACGACCGCATCCCAGACTTGCGTCGTGCGTCCCAGATGGACCGGCGTCGCGCGGCACAGGATGGCGCCGGCGCGCGCGGTGCCGAGGAAGTTCGCCTTCAGCTCGACGGTCGTGAAGCCGCTGGCGCCTTGCGGCAGCAGCGCGATGCAGCCGTAGCCGCAGCTGGTGTCGGCGAGCGCGATCACCGAGGCCGCGTGCAGGAAGCCGTTTGGCGCCATCACTTCCTTGCGCACCGCCATCCGGCTCGCCACCGCCTCGGGCGCGATTGTGAGAATTTCCACACCGACCAGCCCCGGAAGATGGCCTTTGCCGAAACCATTGAAGTACTCAGGCGTTGTAGTAGCCATGCCCGGCTACTTTACCGGATTAGCACTCTGGATGGCCGGCTGCCAAGTGCCGGGTTTGCCGAGTCAGGAGCACCATGCTAAACAGGGAGTCGGGTGACCACATGTCGGCTAGCGTGACTATTCCGATCGCGGGCTTCAAGGACGTCTACGACGTGCCGAGCGTCGAAAAGGCCCTGCAGGAGCTTTCTCCCACGGCGAACGAAGCGCTGCGCGCGCTCTACGAGAAGATGCTGCGCCTCGGCGGTCAGCGCTTCACGGTGAAGCCCTCGGCGCTGCCCGAGATGGAAACGCTGTTCGAGGAGCTGCCGAACTTCGCCGAAGTGCTGGAGGACATCCGCAAGCACCTCGCGCTGTGCATCGATTCCGACGACTCGATCGAGCTGCCGCCGATGCTGCTGCTCGGCGAGCCGGGCATCGGCAAGACGCATTTCGCGCGCCGCCTCGCGCAGCTTCTCGGCACCGGCTTCGGCTTCGTGCCGATGAGCTCGCTCACCGCGGGCTGGGTGCTCTCCGGCGCCTCGTCGCAATGGAAGAACGCCAAGCCCGGCAAGGTGTTCGACACCTTCCTCAACGGCGAGTACGCCAACCCGGTGATCGTGGTCGACGAGCTCGACAAGGCGAGCTCCGACGGCCAGTACGACCCGCTCGGCGCGCTCTACGAGCTGCTCGAGGTCGAGACCTCGACGCGCTTCGTCGACGAGTTCGTCGAGCTGCCGATCGACGCGTCGGGCGCGCTCTGGCTGGCGACCGCCAACGACGCGGCGCGCATCCCGGACCCCCTCCTCAACCGTCTGAGCATCTACGAGATCGAGGCGCCGGACGCGGCGGGCTCGGCGCGCATCGCCGCCACGATCTACCGCGAGATCCGCAGCACGCACGATTGGGGGCGGCAGTTCCCCGAGTCGCTCTCGCCGCTGGCGCTCGAGAAGCTGGCGTCGCTGCCGCCGCGCGAGATGCGCCGCGTGCTCCACTCGGCATTCGGCAACGCGAAGCTGGCCGGGCGCGGCGAAATCGGCCCGGATGACCTCCAGGACGCGCGCGGCGCGAGGAAGACGCGGATCGGGTTCTGAGACGCGCGTTACACGCGCTGCTCAACCCAGGACTTCACGGATTGCAGAGCGACGCGTAGATTGCCGGGCTGCGTGCCTCCGGCCTGGGCCATGTCGGGCCGCCCGCCGCCTTTGCCGCCGACCTGCTGCGCCACGAAATTCACCAGATCCCCGGCTTTCACCTTCTCGGTGAGATCGGCCGTCACCCCCGCGATCAACGATACCTTGCCGTCGGCGACCGAGCCGAGGACGATCGCCGCCGACTTGAGCCGGTCCTTGAGCTTGTCCAGGGTTTCGCGCAAGGTCTTCGCATCGGCGCCTTCGAGGGTGGCGGCCAGCACTTTGGCGCCCTTCACGTCGACCGCCTGCGCGGCGAGGTCCTCGCCCTGGCTCGCCGCGAGCTTCGACTTGAGTCGCGCCAGCTCCCTCTCGAGCGCGCGCTTTTCCTCCCGCTCGGCCTTGAGCTTGTCCTTGAGCGCCGCGCCCTTGGCCTGGAAAAAATCCTCGACGAAACCCTGGTCCTGCTCCATCTGCTGCACCCAGGCGAGCGCGCCCTCGCCGGTCACCGCCTCGATGCGGCGGATCCCGGCCGCCACGCCGGACTCCGACACGATCTTGAAAAAGCCTATATCGCCGGTGCGCCGCACGTGCGTGCCGCCGCACAGCTCGGTCGAGAACTCGCCCATCGAGAGCACGCGCACCTCGTCGCCGTACTTGTCGCCGAAGAAGGCGAGCGCGCCGGCGCGCATCGCATCGTCGTATTTCATGATGCGCGCCGTCACCTCGTCGTTGCTCTGGATGGCGGCGTTCACCAGCGCCTCGACCCGAGCGATCTCCTCCGCGGTCAGCGGCTTGGGATGCGAGAAGTCGAAGCGCGTGCGCTGCGCGTCGACCAGCGAGCCCTTCTGCTCGACGTGCTTGCCGAGCACCTGACGCAGCGCCGCGTGCATGAGGTGCGTGGCGGAATGGTTCCACATCGCACGCCGCCGCGACGCCTTGTCCACCTGCGCGTTCACCGTATCGCCGACGCGAAGCACGCCGGTGCGCTGCCTGCCGTGATGGCCGAACACCTCGGCCTGGATCTTCTGCGTATCGTCGACCGCGAACGTGCCGGCCGGACCGGCCAGCTCGCCGCGATCGCCGACCTGGCCTCCCGACTCGGCGTAGAACGGCGTGCGGTCGAGCACTACTGCGCCCGCATCGCCTGCGCGCAGCTCCTGAGCCGGCGTGCCTTCGCGGTAGAGCGCCACCACTCGGGCGGGCAGCGTCAGCGTATCGTAGCCGAGGAACTCGGTCTTGTTGCCCGAATATTCGAGCCCGCTCGCCACGGAGAACCGCGAAGCGGCGCGCGCCCGCTCGCGCTGCTGCTCCATGGCCGCCTCGAATCCCGCCATGTCGATGCGCACGCCGCGCTCGCGGCCGATATCGGCGGTGAGGTCGACGGGAAACCCGTAGGTGTCGTAGAGGCGGAACACCGTGTCGCCGTCGAGCAGCTTTTCGCCCGAGGCGAGCGCCGACTCGAGCACTGCCATGCCGTTCTCCAGCGTCTCGGCAAAGCGCTCCTCTTCCTGCCGCAGGACCTGCTCGACTTTCTCCTTCGACGCCCGCAGCTCGGGATAGGCGTCTCCCATCGCCTTGTCGAGATCGCCGACGAGGCGGTGGAAGAACGGTTTCGTCTGGCCGAGCTTGTAGCCGTGCCGGATGGCACGCCGGATGATCCGCCGCAGCACATACCCCCGTCCCTCGTTCCCCGGGATCACTCCGTCGACGATCAGGAACGAGCAGGCGCGGATGTGATCGGCGATGACGTTGAGCGAGGGGTTCTTGAGGTCCTTCTGGTGCGTCTCGCGCGCTGCCGCTCTGATCAGATCCTGGAACAGGTCGATCTCGTAGTTCGAGTGCTTGCCTTGCATCACGGCGGCAATGCGCTCAAGTCCCATGCCGGTATCGACCGAGGGCTTCGGCAGGGGATGCATGACTCCGGCTTCATCGCGGTTGAACTGCATGAACACCAGGTTCCAGATCTCGATGTAGCGGTCGCCGTCCGCATCCGGTGATCCCGGCGGTCCGCCCTCGATGCCGGGCCCGTGATCGTAGAAGATCTCGCTGCACGGGCCGCAGGGGCCGGTATCGGCCATCTGCCAGAAGTTGTCGGACTGGTATTTCTGCCCGCCTGGCTTGTCGCCGATGCGGACCACGCGCTCCTTCGGCAGGCCCACCATCTTGGTCCACAGCTCGTAAGCCTCGTCGTCGGTGTGATAGACGGTCGCCCACAAGCGCTCCGGCGGGAGCTTGAAGACCTTGGTGAGCAGCTCCCAGGCGAACCGGATGGCGTCCTTCTTGAAGTAATCGCCGAAGGAGAAGTTGCCGAGCATCTCGAAGAACGTGTGATGGCGCGCGGTGTAGCCGACGTTCTCCAGATCGTTGTGCTTGCCGCCCGCGCGGAGCGAGCGTTGCGAGCTCACCGCCCGCACGTAAGGCCGCTTTTCCCTCCCGAGGAACACGTCCTTGAACTGCACCATCCCGGAGTTCACGAACAGCAGCGTCGGGTCGTTCACCGGCACGAGCGAGCTCGAAGGCACCACGGCGTGGCCCTTCGAGCGGAAATAGTCGAGAAACGTCGAGCGAATCTCGCTTGACTTCATCGGGCCATTCTACTGCAGTGCGAAAAAACCCCGGGGCGCCGGCCGGCCGCCCCGGCACATCCGCTGCTAGGCGTTGATGCGGCCGTATTTCAATAGCCGCGCGCGCACCGCTCCCATCGTTCTTTCATGCGCTGCCGCCAAATCCTGCAGCGCACGCCCCGCGTCGAAGGCGGCAAGGAGCTTGCGGTCCTCGTCTTCGGACCACGGCTCGCCGGTCTTCTGCGGCAGCTGTGCCTTGCGGCGCT
>Ga0208990_1000304_pt1 | contig 11269 bp, 8 predicted proteins | sample MedBloCARef_M3_FD_187854 | JGI IMG/M metagenome (GOLD analysis project Ga0208990, IMG submission 187854) | Forest soil microbial communities from El Dorado National Forest, California, USA - Mediterranean Blodgett CA Ref_M3 (SPAdes) (version 2) | ecosystem: Environmental > Terrestrial > Soil >...
ATTCGCCTCCGCTGAAATCGCGGACCGGCTCCGACAGCAGGATCGCGACCTGCAGCGGGAACACGTGTTCGCCATAGAGATCCTGGTGCAGGCAGTTGTAGTCGCCGACGCCATATTGCAATAGCAGCGGCGTCGGCCGGGTCTGGCCGGCGGCATGGCAGCGCTTGAGGAACGCTTCGTGCCGATCGGGGTAGCGGATCTCGATGCTCATGGCTTCGTTCCAGCGATTGGCCACGCTACGAAGCTGCGCATAGAGCGCCGGCCGCAATTCCGCGATCACCTGGGGAAGCGGATACGCAAAGTATTTGTACTCGCCGCGCCCGAACCCGTGCCGTCCCATCACCACCCGGCTGCGGAACTGACTGTCGTCCGGATAGAGTGCCGCAAGCGCGCGGCATTCCTCTACCGAAAGCAATCCCTTCAAGACCGCGCAGCCCTGCGCGTCGAGATCGCTGCTTGCCTGCATCCAGTCGATCGCATCGACGCGCGCGGCGATGTCGGAGGGAGGGGTGGGATGGATGATGTTTTTTGCGGCTGTTTTCATGGTCGCGATTTTCGCAAATCGACCGGTTTGACGCCACCCGATTCCTGGGAAGTCTATACCGTCATTGCGAGCGCAGCGAAGCAATCCATGGCTGCAATCCCGAAAGCTGGATTGCTTCGTCGCTGGCGCTCCTCGCAATGACGAGAAACAACTCCCAGGACAGCGGAACTAGCCCAGCACCGGCAACTCGATCACATCATAGGCATGACGAATGCTGCGCTTGAGAATGGGGTCTTCAAGCTCGAATTCAAACCGGCTCGCAGGCCGGATGCCGCCTTTGGCCGCAAAAGTGCCGCCGAACATCGCGCAGCCTTCCGGTAGCCCCTCGTCCCCGAAACCGCGCTGAATGAGTTCCGCGACCGGGAGCATGCTGTCGAGCGTCCCTTCCTGGTACAGCACGCGCGCGCCGTCGATCCATGCAAACGAGCGGAGGATCATTTGATCCCAGTGACCGGCGACTTCATCGAAGTCCCACAACGCCGACGCCACGGGCTTGTCGCACATCTGCTTGGACACCGTGACGCTGTAGGTCTCCACCTTGCGGTCAGTGTGGTCGGAGCCGACGCCGACAAAAATGCGGCCCTGCCAGCCGATCAGGACGAATTCAACCTCGCCGCTCGACTCATCGCCGCTGACTTCGATGCTATCGGCGGTGGTCAGCCGCCGCGCGGCGACACGATAATAGATCGGGGTCGTTGCCGGCGGCGCAATACCGATCGCCTGGAGTTCGGCGATGTGTTTATCGCGCGCGACCGGATCGCGGCCGGTCCAGCCGGCGATAACGGCCTGATCGATCGGCAGCGTCAGCGGGGTCGTCGCAGCTTGGGTTTCGATCGTGAATGCAAGATCAAACACGGATGACACCCTCCATTCCGGCCGCGAGTTCAAAGATGCGACGGTCCGCTCCGCCTGATGCGGCGAGCATCAGCCCAACCGGCGCCTCCCCTTCGCGATGCGCCGGCAGCGAAATCGCGCAACCGTCGATCATATTGATCAGCGTGCAGTTGCGCAGCGACAGCAGGTTCGCTTTCGTAAAAGCCTTGTCGTCGGCGAGATCCGCGATCCGTGGCGGCGTATTGGCGGTCGTCGGCATGACCAGCGCGTCATAGGGCGCAAGGCGAACCGTGGCGCGCGCGATCAGCGAGCGCCGCGCGTCCAGCAAATCGATATACTCCGCCGCGCTGATGCTTTCACCGCGAAGGATGCGCATCGACACGCGGGGATCGTAAACGTCGCCCCGGCTGACGATCAGATAGCGATGCCAGGCATAGCTTTCCGCCGCGGCGAAACCACCCTTGGCGTTCATTGGCGCAACGTCCAGGAATTCCGGCACCTCGATCCACTCGATCAGCGCCCCCTGCCGCGATAGCGTTTCCAGCGCCCGATCGAAGGTGCGCGCCACTTCATCCTCCAGTTCGTCAAGCGCGACCGTGGTCGGCACCGCCAGGCGCATGCCTTTGATCGGGCGCGGTTGCAATGGAGCGAGTGGTTCGTTGGCGAGCACGGCGTCGAGCACCGCGCAGCACGACACAGTGCGCGCGAGCGGCCCGAAACTATCGAGCGTGAACGACAGCGGCACGCCTCCGTCGAGCGGGACGCGTCGCTGCGTCGGTTTGAAGCCAACAATGCCGTTATAGGCGGCGGGAATCCGACACGAGCCGCCGGTGTCGGTGCCGAGCGCGCCATGCGCCATGCCGTCGACGACGGATACCGCCGCGCCCGACGACGATCCGCCGGGCACATGGCCCACGTTGCGCCGCCATGCGCTCTTCGGGGTGCCGTAATGCGGATTGATGCCCATGCCGGAATAGGCGAATTCGGTCATGTTGGTCCGGCCGATCACCACAAAACCGGCGCGGCGCAGCCGCGCCACCGCCGGCGCATCGGCTTCCGCCGGAGGCGAATCCTCGAGCGCGCGCGAGCCGGCGCGGGTCACCTGCCCCCTGATGTCGAACAGATCCTTGATCGAAACCGGAATGCCGGCATAGGGCGATGGCGCCGCTTTCACTTCGCGCAGTCGGTCCATCGCCTCCGCCGCTTCGATCGCCGCTTCCGCATCAACGCGAATAAAGGCCTGCGCGCCCTCGCCTGATGTATCGGCGATCCTGGCAAGACACGCGTCAACGAGCTTGCGGGCGCTGGTGCGGCCGCTGTCGAGATCATCGGCCAGTGCGGCAAGTGTCGGAGTGTTCGGCATTGTTTTTATCGCCTCGTCGCTGCTTGATCGATTATTCGTTATCAGAATCTGCTTCGATCTCCAGATCGAGCAGCGCGGAACTCAGCGACTTGCCATGCGCATCGAGCGCCAGCGACCGCGTCACGCCGCCGCCGAGCGTCTGGCTCATCACGAAATTCAGCGCGGCAATGTTGGGCAGCTCATAGCGGACAACCTCGCCTTCGACAACACCGGCAAAATGCGCTCTTACCCGCTCGCTGGTGACTTGCTCCAGCAGCAGCGGATAATGCTTTTCGTCATAGGCGATCACGGAAATGTTGGAGGTGTTGCCCTTGTCGCCGGTGCGGGAATGGGCGATCTCGCGCAGCTTCATCGCTCACGCCTCCACGAACCGGACCTGCGGCCTGGCGAGCTCGCGAGGCAGCAAGACGGACGCAACCGCAACGACATCGCGCGCCGATTTGAAAGCCCCGCCGCCAGCCGCGGGACCATTGGTGTAGAGCGTTTCGACCTCGTTGCCGATTCTGACAGCCTCGCGCAGATTTTCGGTGCGGCCTGTGACGCGAACGCGCACCTCGTAAGGCTCATTCGCGTGCGCGGAGACTGCAGCCCCGTGCAGCGAGTCGACGCCGATCAGCTCGAACCGCAATTCGCTTGCCGCAACTCCAGTGAGTTTCAACCGTTCACGGACGATCTCCAGCGCCAGCCGTCCCCGCGCCAGCGCACCGGGACCGGCATAGGAAATCTGACCTTCGCCGATGTAGCTATCGATATAGCCGACCGAAACCTTGAGCGTGCCGGTTCTCCTGGTGCCGCGTCCGCCGCTGACGCGCACGCGATCCCGCGCGATCTCTTCCACCTTCACTTGCGAAAAATCCGCGACCACGTCGGGCTGGATGTATTGTGTGGGATCGTGCACCTCGTAGAGCAATTGCTCCTTGCAGGTCTGGGCTGTCACCGCGCCGCCGGAACCCGCGACCTTGGTGATGACGAGGCCACCGTCTTCCCCGACTTCGCCGATGGGAAAGCCGAGCCGCGCAAGATCGGGGATATCCTTGTAGCCCGGGTCGGCGAAGTAGCCGCCGGTGATCTGCCCCGCGCATTCGAGCAAATGCCCGGCGACGGTGCCCTGCCCCAGCAGATTCCAGTCATCCATCGCCCAACTGAAAGCATGAATCATCGGCGCCAGAAACAGCGCCGGATCGGAGGCGCGCCCGGTGATCACGATATCGGCGCCGCCGGTCAGCGCCTCCGCTATCGGCTCGGCGCCGAGATAGGCATTGGCCGACAGCAGCCGGTTGCCGAGCTGTTGGATCGTTCCGTCGAATTCCATGATCGGAAGATCGCCATCCTTGCAGGCATCGAGCACGTCGTCGCCAGTGACAGCGGCAATCCTCAACGATGAGAGTCCGAGCGACCTGGCGATCTCGGCGGTCCTGCGCGCCGCGGCGACCGGATTGGCCGCGCCCATATTGGTGACGATCTTGATACCCCGGGAAGCGCAGACCGGCAGCACCGCGCGCATCCGCTCCTCGAGCAGCGGATCGTACCCGCTGTCCGGGTCTTTCATGCGCGCCTGCTGCGCCAGCGCAACGGTGCGCTCGCCGAGACACTCGAACACCAGATACTGGATGTCGCCCTTTTCGGCGAGTTCAACCGCGGGCTCAATGCGGTCGCCCGAATAGCCGGCACCGGATCCTATTCGAATCGTTCGCACACCCTCTCCTCCCGCCCGGCATCAAATCTATTTGGTGAGGTTGCCTTGTCGCTGGCGCTTCTCGCAAGATGGACACCCTAGCGCGAGAGATCGAAAGCATACAAGCGTTCCGGGCGAGCGATTGTGCGTCTGCCGGAATACGCGGCATGCGCAAGCTTCGCTGGACCGTTGACGCGAGATAGTCAAATGTCGCAACAAGATCGCAACAAGCGGCCCACGCGGCCCGACTCCCAGGGGAGGAAATGACAGACATGGCTGAGCCAGCGCGCGCGCGACCGAAACCGACGCCGGAAACCCAGCATTTCTGGGATGGCACGCAAGCAGGCGAGCTGCGCCTGCAGCGCTGCGACGCCTGCGCCAATGTCTATTTCCCGCCGCGCCCGTTCTGCCCGGCCTGCGCCTCGCGCAAGGTCAGCGTGTTCAAAGCCAGCGGCAAGGCAAAGCTCTACAGCTATGTGATCCATCACCGCCCGGTGCCGGGCTTCACGCCGCCTTACGCCATCGCCGTGGTGGAACTGGACGAAGGTCCGCGCATGATGAGCAACATCGTCGATTGCCCGCAGACGCCCGAGGCGCTCGAACTCGATATGAAGCTGGAAGTCGCGTTCGAAAAACTCGACGACCAGATCACCCTTCCCTTGTTCCGTCCGGCGAAGGGTTAAGCACATGCGCAGAAATCAGGTCGCCGTCGTCGGCGCTGCCGAAACCACCGAACTCGGCGTTATTCCGAATGTCTCGCAGATCCAGCTGCACGCGGACGCGGCGCTCAACGCCATCGCCGACGCCGGATTGAAGCTGTCTGACATCGACGGCTTCGCCACCGCGGTCGAAACGCCGCAGCAGATCGCGCATTACCTCGGCATCACGCCGACCTGGGTCGACGGCACGTCGGTCGGCGGCTGCTCGTTCATGCTGCATGTTCGCCACGCCGCGGCAGCGATCGAAGCCGGGTTGTGCAAGACCGTACTGATCACGCACGCCGAAAGCGGCAAGTCGAATATCGGCCGCACGCCGCGCATGATCGGGCCCGACAGCCTGAACGGGCAGTTCGAGCTTCCTTACGGCGTTTCGACGCCGGCCAGCATGTTTCCTATACCGGTGCTGCGCTACATGAAGACCCACGGCATCACGCATGAGCAGATCGCCATGGTCGCGGTGGTGCAGCGCGAATGGGCCGCGAAAAATCCGCGCGCCACCATGAAAGCGCCGATCACCGTCGAGGACGTGCTGAATTCGCGGATGATCGCCTATCCGTTTCGCATCCTGCAGTGCTGCCTCGTCACCGACGGCGGCGGCGCGCTGATCCTCACCAGCGCCGACCGTGCCAAGGACTTTCCGAAAAAGCCGGTCTATATCCTCGGCACCGGCGAAAGCGTGGAAACGCCGATGGTGAGCCAGATGCAGACGTTTGACAGTTCACGCGCCTTCAAGGTGGCGGGCCCCTTAGCCTTCAAGGAAGCCGGCATCACCCACGGGGATGTCGATCACCTGATGATCTACGATGCATTTGCGCATCTGCCGCTCTATGGCCTCGGCGATCTCGGCTTCATGCCGCACGAGGAAACCGGCAAGTTCATCGCCGACGGCAACACCAGGCCCGGCGGCAAGCTGCCGCTCAACACCAATGGCGGGGGCTTGAGCTACATGCATTCCGGCATGTACGGCATGTACGCGCTGCAGGAGAGCGTGCGGCAAATGCGCGGCATCGCGCCGGCGCAAGTCAAGGACGCAAAGATTTCGGTCTGTCACGGCGTCGGCGGCATGTTCGCGGCGAGTGGCACGATTATTTTTACCAATCAAAACTAGAAATGACTGGTTCAAGCGCAGCGCACAATCTGTCATTTCCGGGCTTGACCCGGCAATCCATCTTCTGAAGAGGGATGGATGCGCGCGTCAAGCCCGCGCATGACGAGTGGTGCTTATTTCAGCCGAAGAAAGACAGGACAGGGAGCATCATGGCCGATACCAAATCACTTGAAGGCAAGTCCATCATCGTCACCGGTGCCGGGCGCGGCATCGGCCGCGAGATCGCGCTACTCTGCGCTGCTGAGGGCGCCAAGGTCGTGGTCAACGATCCCGGCGGTGCCGCCGACGGCTCGGGATCGAGCGCCACACCAGCGGAAGAAGTGGTCGATGAAATCAGAAAGCGCGGCGGGACTGCAGTTGCGAATTTCGAAACCGTCGCCGAAGCGATTCCCGCAAGCAAGATCGTCAAGACCGCGATCGACAGCTTTGGCAAGCTCGACGGCGTGGTCAACAATGCCGGCATCCTGCGCGATGCGATCTTCCATCGCATGAGCATCGACGCCTTCGAGTCCGTCATCAAGGTTCATCTGATGGGCTCGTTCTATGTCTCGCACGCCGCAGCGCGGCTGTTCCGCGAGCAGGAAAGCGGCGCGTTCGTGCACTTCACCTCTACTTCAGGCTTGGTCGGCAATTACGGCCAAGCCAATTACGCCGCGGCGAAGCTCGGCATCGTCGGGCTGTCGAAATCGATCGCACTCGACATGGAGCGATTTCAGGTTCGTTCCAACTGCGTGTCGCCATTCGCATGGAGCCGGCTGATCGGAAGCATTCCGACCGAAACCGAAGCGGAGAAGGCGCGGGTCGCCAAAATTCAGCAGATGGGCCCGGAGAAGATTGCGCCGATCGTGGCATTTCTGCTTAGCGACGCCGCCAAGGATGTTACCGGACAAATTTTTGCGGTACGGATGAACGAGATTTTCCTGATGAGCCAGTCGCGCCCGCTGCGCTCGATCCATCGTGGCGAAGGCTGGACGCCGCAGACCATCGCCGAGCACGGCATGCCGGCGCTGAAGTCGTCGTTCTACAAGCTCGATCGCTCGGCCGATATTTTTAATTGGGACGCGATCTGAAGGTTTTGGACCGCGGACGACGAGTTAAAACCATCTCCGGTTGTTCCGCTATCATCCGCCCGTTTTATGCCGGATTGCGGGCTGATGGTTTCCTTCCCGACAAAAAACATGGGGAGGAAACCATGACAACTCCACTGACCTTTCTCAACAAACAGTCCCTCGACCGTCGCAACCTGATCAAGGGCGCGGCGGCGCTGGCCGCAACGGCAGTGACCGTGAAAGCGGCCTTTGCGGCGACCGTAACGCCATTCGGCCAAACGGGCGCCCCAACCCGGTCAACCGAGCCACTGCCCTTGGGACCGCTATCCGGGAGCCGCTATCCGGATTCTCACCTGGAGTCTCTCAAAAAGCCCAAGGTTTCGTTCGGGCCTGCCGGTTTCCCGGCCTTCGCTGGCACCATGGCGGTTGAGCGCGTCGCAACCGGGTTCCGCTGGGCCGAGGGACCGGTTTACTTCCCGGCTGGCCGCTACCTGCTGTTCAGCGACATTCCCAACAACCGCATCATGCGCTTCTCGGAGGATGACGGTCACCTGAGCGTATTCCGCCAGCCGTCGATGAACTCGAACGGCAACACCATTGATCGGGAAGGACGCCTGATCACTTGCGAACATAGCGGCCGACGGGTCACCCGGACCGAACTCGACGGCTCGATCACTATCATCGCCGACAAGTACAATGGCAAGAAGCTGAACTCGCCGAACGACGCGGTTGTCGCTTCCGATGGTTCGATCTGGTTCACCGATCCCACCTACGGCATCGGCGGCTATTATGAGGGCGTCAAAGCCGAGCCTGAGCAGGAAAAGCATAACGTTTACCGGGTGGATCCGAAATCCGGAGACATCAAGGTTGTCGTCGATGACTTCGTGGAGCCCAACGGCATTGCCCTCTCGCCTGACGAGAAGAAGCTCTATGTCATCGACACCGGCTTCACGGACGGACCGGACAACCCATCGCATATCCGCGTGTTCGACCTGGATGTCGGGGCTGGAAAGGTGTCGAACAGCAAAGTCTTTGCGGAAATGCCCAAGCCCAGCATTACCGACGGGGTGCGCTGTGACGCCGATGGGCGTGTTTGGTGCTCCGTGGGTTGGGGCGATCCGAACGAGGACGGCGTGCGCTGCTACACTCCTGACGGCGATCTGCTCGGCAAGATCCACATACCGGAAACCGTCGCCAACCTGTGCTTCGGCGGTCAGCAACGAAATAGACTTTATATCTGCGGCTCGACATCGCTCTATGCAGTCTACACGAGTGCGCAGGGCGCTATGAAGCCATGACCAGCGCCGAGGCATCAGGGCGCGCATAATTGTTGAGGGGTTGCCTACTCGCAGCCGTCATTTTGGGACACCCGTATTCGCGTGTGCCCGGAATCCATACTCCCGATCGTGGTTATGGATTCCGGGCCTGCGCTAAGAGGCGCATCCCGGAATGACGGCGGTGAGGTTGAGCATGCGAGCTATCCTCACCCGCTATTCCTCAACCCCGCCGAAATGCCGTTGATAGTAAGCTGGATACCGCGCAGCACCTGTTCGTCGGGATTCTGCGCGCGATGCTCCTTCAAGAGTTCCACCTGCACATGGTTGAGCGGATCGAGATAGGGAAAGCGGTTGCGGATCGAGCGCTCCAGCAGCGGGTTGCCCTGTAACAAACGCTCCTGCCCCATGATGTCCAACAGCGTCTCGATTGATATCTGCCACTCGCGCCGGATGCGTCCGAAAATATTTTCCCGCAATGTCGCATCCGGCACCAGTTCGGCATAACGCGAGGCGATCGCGATCGAGCTCTTGGCCAGCACCATGTCCATGTTCGACAGCAGCGTGCGGAAGAACGGCCACTCGCGATAAAGTTCTTTCAGGAACGGCATGCCCTTGTCGGGATGCTCCGATATCCAGGTCTCGACCGCGCTGCCGAAGCCGTACCAGCCCGGCAACATCAGCCGGCATTGCGCCCAGCTGAACACCCAGGGAATGGCGCGGAGGTCCTCGATCTCGCGGGTTTTCTTGCGCGACGCCGGACGGCTGCCGATGTTCAGCGTCGAGATTTCGGTGATAACGGTGGACGCCCAGAAATAATCCGCAAAACCTTCGGTTTCGTAGACCAGCCCGCGATAGGCTTTGAAGGCCAGCGCCGACAGCTGCTCCATTGCCTTGAGGTATTCCGCCCGCGGCGCACTTTGCCGCGGCTGCAGCAGGCTCGCTTCGAGGGTGGCGGCCGCCAGAATTTCCAGATTGTTGCGGCCCACTTCGGCGTTGGAATATTTGCTGGAGATGATTTCGCCCTGCTCGGTGATCCGGATCTGGCCATTCACCGCGCCGACCGGTTGCGCGATAATGGCGTCATAGCTCGGTCCACCGCCGCGCCCGACCGAACCACCGCGGCCGTGAAACAGCCGCAACCGCACGCCGTGGCGCTCGAACACCTCAATCAGGCCGATCTCGGCCTTATAGAGCTCCCAGCCCGAGGTAACGAAGCCACCATCCTTGTTGCTGTCGGAATATCCGAGCATCACTTCCTGCACCGCACCCCGGCTATCCACCAGTTTGCGATAATCATGCAGCGACAACATCCGGTCCATGATGCCGCTCGATGCCTGCAAATCCTCGATGGTCTCAAACAGCGGCACGATATTGATCGCGCTGCGGCCCGAGGGATGGACAAGGCCGGCCTCTTTCAGAAGCAGCGCAACCTCCAGCATATCCGACATCCCCTTGCACATGGAGATGATGCATTGGGGAATAACGTTTGCGCCAAATTTGGCATGCGCTTCGGCGGCTGCACGGAACACCGCGAGTTCACCAAGCGTCTCGTCAGAGTATTTCACGAATGCCGACGTCAGCGGCCGTGCACTGCGCAGTTCGTTGGCGAGAAGCGCGATCCGCGCCTCTTCGTTCAGTGCCAGATAGGACATGCCGGGCGTCGCTGCGTCGATCAGTTCGGCGACGGTGCGTTCGTGCACCGCAGAATTCTGCCGCATATCGAGACTGGCGAGGTGAAGCCCGAAACAATCCAGGGCGCGGCGCAACAGCCGCAGCCGCCCGCGCGCAATCACGCCCGAATTGTTTGATATCAGCGAGCGATCGAGAATGTCGAGATCGGCTTTGTACTCCCCGACATTGGCATAGGGAGCCGCTTCTCCAACCGGCCGCCGGGTAATTCCCACATCCAGCTTCAGCGCGGTCGCGGTAAGCCGCGCATAGATACCGGATACCGCCAGACGATAAGGCTCGCCACTTCGGTGCGGCGAGGTATCGGGCGAGCGCTGCGCGAGCGCACGCAATTCATCGGAAACATCGGCAAGATGCGCCGCGAGCGAAAGTTCGGCGCCCAGCGCATGCAGTTCCTCAAGGTAAAACCGCAGCACGCGGCTGCTCTGCAGGCGCAGCGTGCCGCGCATCACCTCCGCCGTAACGAAAGGATTGCCGTCGCGGTCACCGCCGATCCAGCTTCCCATCCGCAGGAACGACGCCAGTTCTCCGGACGCGCCGCCCTCGCCCTCGTTCAATCGATCCTCAAGCGCGCAATGCAGCCGCGGCACCTCGTGCAGGAAGGTGTAGTCGTAAAACGAAAGACCGTTGGCGACCTCGTCGAGCACGGTGAGTTTGGTACGACGCAGGAGGTTGGTCTGCCACAGCGTCAATACCGCGCGGCGCAGCTGCTCGTCGCTCGCCTCGATTTCTTCCTGGGTGAGCTGGACGCGTTCGCGCCGGTCCAATAGCGCGGCGATTTCCATCTCGCGGTCGATCGTGCTCTTGCGGCGAACTTCGGTTGGGTGCGCGGTCAGAACCGGACTGACCAGGGCACTTGCGAAAAAGCGGCGCAGATCGGCCGCGCTGAAGCCGGCGGCGCGCGCATGCGCCAGCGTCAGCGCCAGCGTTCCCGGACGCGGCGTTCCGCCGGCGGTGGAGCGCGCCCGCATCTGCCGGATATTATTCTGATCTTCGGCGATGTTGGCGAGG
>Ga0208990_1000305_pt1 | contig 11262 bp, 14 predicted proteins | sample MedBloCARef_M3_FD_187854 | JGI IMG/M metagenome (GOLD analysis project Ga0208990, IMG submission 187854) | Forest soil microbial communities from El Dorado National Forest, California, USA - Mediterranean Blodgett CA Ref_M3 (SPAdes) (version 2) | ecosystem: Environmental > Terrestrial > Soil >...
TGTTGCGGCAGGCGTCGCTTCGGCGCCCGGAGCGGGCGGCTTGTCCTGCGCGAACGCGGAGCTCGCCACAGCGACAAAGGCGGCGATCGATCCGAGCAGCGCCAACCGTGCTAGCAAATTCTTCATGTCGTTTCTCCCCTAGAGCGCCGCCGCATCGGTCTCGCCGGTGCGGATGCGGATGACTTTTTCAAGATCGAAGACGAAGATCTTGCCGTCGCCGATCTTCCCGGTGTTGGCCGACTTCTCGATCGCCTCGATCACCTGCTCGAGCATTTCGTTCTTGATCGCGGCTTCGATCTTCACCTTGGGCAGGAAATCGACGACGTACTCCGCGCCGCGGTAAAGCTCGGTGTGCCCCTTTTGCCGGCCGAAGCCCTTGACCTCGGTCACGGTGATCCCCTGCACGCCGATCGTCGACAGCGCCTCGCGCACCTCGTCGAGCTTGAACGGCTTGATGATTGCGGTAACGAATTTCATCCTGTTCTCCCCGAGCCGGCGGGCAACTGCCCGCCGGACCTAAGCGTTGTCAGAACGTCTTGCTAACGGAAAGCACAACCGTGCTCTTGCCGCCGTCATACGTACCGCCGGTAACCTTGACGAAGCAGTAGGGATCAGCAGGAGTATTCGAGCAGTTGTGTTTCGCATTCGTGCTGACGAGCGCCGCGCCTAACACCCAGCCACTCAGGTCCTTGGTAACGCCGAGCTTGTAGTCGGTATAGCCGAGTTCGCTGAAGTTATGCGCGCTCAGATGGCCTACGTGTCCATTCACGCCCCAGCCGTTGCCCATGTCGTAGGTCGCGGAAGCCTCCAGGTAGTTCGATCCCTTGGTGTCCGGAACCATAAAGTAATCGGTGAAGGCATGAGACCATTTAACCGTGATCCATTTCCAGCTGCCGGCGAGGTAGAACTCGGTGTTATGAACCGTCCCGCTGTTGGTCTTGCTGCTGTGCGGATTGAACGCCCCCAGCAGCTTAGCGTCGCTCCCAGGGTAGTAGTATTCAAGCAACCCCACGTCCAGACCGTAATCGCCGAACGCGCGTTTATAGCCACCGTAGAAGTCCATTTCTAGGTTGGCGCCCGGGTAACCAGCGACCTCATTTACATTGGAGTTCCAGTTGCCGAGGTAAAAGCCGCTCGCGTGGGCGTAGTCGAAGCCGCCTTGGAGAGCGGGCTTGCCGAGCGTTTGGGAGATTCCGCGGAACCGGTAGTCTGTAACTAGCGTCATGTTTCCCGTCAGCGGAGATGGCGCCGGGGCTTGGGCGGCAGCGAGGCCTGGCACTAGCAAAGCGGCGGCGACTGACAGTGAAAGAATGGACTTGCGCATCGAGAACCCCCTTAGGGTGTTAGTAGATGAAAATTGCTCCAAACACTTAGCATCTCCTGTGCCAGGGCTTTTTCTTCTCTTTTTCAACGACTTGACTCTCTGCTGGCAAACGGCCTTGAGGGCAGTGCCCAAAGGTAGTGCGCGATAAAGCCTTCGTCGCCCGAAATTGGTGCGGGGGCGGTGATATTTTCCACACATGATCGATAAGGCGCTGTTCGAGGAGTTGAACGAGCGGATCGGCGAAGCGTTGCGCGATTCGCCGGCGCAGGACATCGAGCGCAACCTGCGGGTGCTGCTCGTGGCATGGTTCGATCGGCTTGACCTAGTGCTGCGGGAGGATTTCGAGGTTCAGAAAAAGCTTCTCGAGCGCGCGCAAGCAAAGCTCGCGGAGCTTGAGCGCCGGATCGGAGAACTCGAATCGCACGGACAGGGCAAGCGCCCCGGGTAAACCACGCCCCCCTGCAGCGCGTTGCTCGCGCGGGGAACGCACATGACCGTCGCCACGGTAGCGAGCCGCGCGCTCGCGGGTATCGACGCGCCCGAGGTGACCGTCGAGGTGCACCTCGGGCCGGGGCTGCCTGCGTTCCACATCGTCGGTCTGCCTGACGCCGAAGTTCGCGAAGCCCGCGACCGCGTGCGAGCAGCGCTCAACCATGCGCACTTCGAATTCCCGGCGCGCCGCATCACGGTGAATCTGGCGCCGGCGGAGCTGCCGAAGGATTCGAGCCGTTTTGACCTGCCCATCGCGCTTGGCATCCTAGCGGCCAGCGGGCAGCTGGCCATTGATGCGCTCGCCGGCCACGAATTTGCCGGTGAACTTTCGCTCACCGGGGAGCTGCGCGCCGTGCGCGGCGCTCTCGCGATGGCGCTGTCCGCGCGCGGCGCGGGCCGCGCGTTCGTCCTGCCGGCGGGAAACGCCCCCCAGGCCGCGCTTGCCGACGGCGCGCGCATTCTGCCGGCGCGCACGCTTCTCGAGGTCGTGGCCCATCTGGCAAGCGAAGCGCCGCTTGCCGTATATGCCGAGACCGCGCGCGCTACGCCGCCCGCCTACGCCGACTTCGCCGACGTTAAAGGCCAGCAGCAGGTCAAGCGCGCGCTGGAGGTCGCCGCTGCCGGGGGGCACAGCGTGCTGATGGTCGGTCCGCCGGGGACTGGCAAATCGATGCTTGCGGCGCGGTTTCCCGGCATCCTGCCGCCGTTATCGGAGGCCGAGGCGCTCGAAGTCGCCGCGATCCACTCGGTGTCGAGCAAGGGCTTCGAAGTAGTGAATTGGGGGGAGCGGCCATTTCGCGCGCCGCATCACAGCGCCTCGGCGGCGGCGCTGGTCGGCGGCGGCAACCTGCCGCGTCCCGGCGAGATCTCGCTGGCGCACCACGGCGTCCTGTTCCTGGATGAGTTGCCCGAATTCGACCGCGATGTTCTGGAAGCGCTGCGCGAGCCGCTCGAATCCGGCCGCGTCTCGATCGCGCGCGCCGCGCGCCAGGCGCAGTTCCCGGCGCGTTTTCAGCTCGTTGCGGCGATGAACCCCTGCCCTTGCGGGCATTGCGGCGACCGTACCAGCCGCTGCCGCTGCACTCCCGAACGCATCGCCCGTTATCGCGGTCGCGTGTCGGGGCCGCTTGCCGATCGCATTGACATCAAGCTGGAAGTGCCGGCGCCGCGCGAAGCCGAGCTCGTGGCGCCAGTGCCCGGCGAAGCATCGAGCGCTATTCGCGGCCGCGTGGCACAGGCGCACGAGACGCAGCTCGCGCGCCAGCACAAACCCAATGCCCTCCTCGGCACGCGTGAGATAGACCGTCACTGCGCGACCAACCGGGACGGCGATCAGCTCCTGCGGCATGCGCTCGCCCGCCTCCTGCTCTCGGCGCGCGCGTATCACCGCGTGCTGCGTGTCGCTCGCACCATTGCGGATCTTGCAGCCAGCACCGCCATTACCGCCGAGCACATCGCGGAAGCGATACAGTATCGACGTCTCGACGCGAGCTTCTAGAGTGGTATGGCGACCTATGCGATTGGCGATGTCCAGGGGTGCTATGACGAGTTGCGGGAGCTGCTCGTCCGCATGGGATTCGAGCATGCGCGCGACCGTCTATGGTTTGTCGGCGACCTGGTCAATCGCGGCCCGAAATCGCTCGACGTGCTGCGCTTTGTGCGCCAACTCGGCGAGCGCGCGCTCACGGTACTCGGCAATCACGACCTGCATCTCATCGCGCAGCACGAAGGATTCGAGCGCCGGCGCAAGGACGATACTTTCGATGACGTGCTGAATGCGCACGATGCACGCGAGCTAGTCGACTGGCTGCGCACTCGCCGGATGATGCACGCCGAAGGGCGCTACGCGATGGTTCACGCCGGTCTGTTGCCGCAATGGAGCGTTCAAGAAGCTTTATCTCTTGGCAAGGAAGTCGAGAGTGCGCTATCCGCGCCGAATTACCGCGAATTCATTGCCAACATGTATGGCAGCACGCCGGCCGAATGGAGCGATGGGCTCACCGGCTGGGACCGGCTGCGCGTCATAGTCAATGCGATGACGCGCATGCGCTTTTGCACCCGCGAGGGCCGCATGGAGTTTCACGCCAAAGGCGTTGACCCGCCGCCGGGCTATGTCCCGTGGTACGCGGCCAGGCCAAACGAGGAGGAAACCATCCTCTGCGGCCATTGGTCGGCACTTGGCCTGAAGCTTACTCACCGGCTTGCGGCCCTCGACACCGGGTGCGTATGGGGCGGCAGGCTGACCGCGCTGCGGCTGGAGGATCGAGCGCTCTATCAGGTACCATGCCTCGGCTATCAGTCCGCGGGAGGAGAAGGATGAGCGATTGCGTTTTTTGCAGGATCGTGGCGAAGCAGATTCCCGCGACCGTGGTGCAGGAAGATGCCGACACGCTGGCTTTCATGGACATCGGGCAGGTGAATCCCGGACACGTACTGGTAGCGCTCAAATCCCACGCCGACAACCTGTTTGGGCTGCAGGATGCACAGGCGGCGGCGGTATTTCGAACAGTCGCGCGGGTAGCGCGCGCCATTCGCGACGCCTTTGCGCCGCAAGGGCTGTCGGTTTACCAGGCGAACGGCAAAGCCGCCGGACAGACTGTGTTCCATTTCCACGTGCACCTGGTTCCGCGGCACGAGAACGACGGCATGAATCTGACCTGGCCGGTGAAGAATCCGCCGCGCGAGAAGCTCGAGGAGTACGCGGCGAAGATTCGCCAGACGCTGCGCTAGGGCGTGACGCGGGTCACGCCGCCGGAGGTAAGCAGCCGCACGCGCTGACCCGGAGTAAAGGCCTCGTCGGCTTCTTGGACGATGGCGCGCAGCTCGCCGCTGTCCAGGCGGACGGTGATTTCGAGGGCATCCTTGCTGGTCACCTTCTCCTCGATCGCATTTCCCACCACACCGCCCGCTACTCCACCCAGGACCGCCGCAACCGTTGATTCCTTGCCGTGTCCGACCCCGCTGCCTGCAACGCCGCCCACGACACCGCCCGCCGCCCCGCCGAGGCCGGATTGGCCGCCCTGGATGGTCACCTTGCGCACCGATTCCACGGTGGCGAAACGCACAACCTGCTCTCGCCCGGCTTCATGCTTGTCGTAGACATTTGCCGATTCATGGGTGGCACAACCGGCGAGCGCCGTCGCGAGTGCAGTGAGGAGGAGCGTCGTTTTCATGGCTTATCCTTTCCACGGTGAATAGCCGAAGGCGCGGCGGAACCGGGTCTCGATTTCTTCGCGCGTCGGCGCGTGATTCTGCGCGCCGCGTCGCGCGACCTTGATCGCGCCCATCACAGCGCCTAGTTTACCGGTCGTCGGCCAGTCCCAGCCGTGAGCGATGCCATAAAGCAGACCAGCCCGATAGGCATCGCCGCAGCCGGTGGGGTCCGCTACGCTATCTGCCTCAACGCACGGGATCTCGTGGCGTTGACCTCCGGCGAGGATCACCGACCCCTTCGCGCCGAGGGTGATCACCAGCGCTTTCACCCCCCGGGCGATGTCCTCCAGGCTGCGGCCGGTCTTCTCCTCGAGCAGCTTTCCTTCGTAGTCGTTGGCCGCGACGTAGTGAGCAAGGTGCAGGAACTCCGCCAACTCCTCGGCCGAGAACATCGGCAGGCCCTGCCCGGGGTCGAACAGGAGCGGAATGCCGAGCTGCTTGCACTCGCGCGCGTGCTGCAGCATGCCCAGCTTGCCGTCCGGAGCGATGATCGCCAGGCCAGCCTGCAGCTCTCGCCCTACATGATTTTCGTGCGAATGGTTCATCGCCCCAGGATGGAAGGCGGTGATCTGGTTGTCGTCGAGATCGGTGGTAATGAAAGCTTGCGCGGTGAATTGCCCGGGAACGCGCTTAAGCAGCGAGGTAGCGATGCCGAGTGCATGGAAGCGATCGAGATAAGGCTGGATATCCTCGCCGACCGTAGCCATTATCAGCGGGCTTTCGCCGAGCAGACGCAGGTTGTAGGCTATGTTTCCCGCAGTGCCGCCGTATTCCCGCCGCATCTCCGGCGCGAGGAAGCACACGTTAAGGATGTGAAGCTGGTCCGCGAGCAGATGATTTCTGAAACGGTCCGGAAATACCATGATGGTGTCGTAGGCGATCGAGCCCGTGACCAGTATTTTCATGAGGGATAGAAGAGATACAGGCGGTATCCGGTGGCGCGTCTGCGGCCGGCATCAAGATAAATGCGCAGCGACACCTCGGCGCCAGCCGAGATGCCTTGCGCCACTTCGGGCGCGCCGCGCGCCGGATCAAGATATTCGCGCGGCGCAAAAACGCGGCGCAGAACCGGCCGGTCCGCTTCGTCGGTAAGCGTCAGCTCGAGCGCGGGGTAGGCTTGCGCGAACGTGGCGCGGTTGCGCAGCACCGCGTTCAGCACGATCACGCCGTCGCGGCGCGGCTCGGCCTGCAAATCCGACGACTCGATGCTCATAAGCTCCGGGCGCCGTGGAAGGGGGACCTGACAGCGCAGAAGATGGCACGCAGCATCGAGCGGCGCCCGGGCGCTGGGTATGAACGCGGCGATCTCGGTGCGGTAGCCGTACGTGACCTGTCCGGCAAGCGCTACGGCGGCGGTCAGCGCGAGCAAGCCCCAGAGCAGCCTGCGGCCCACCGGTTCCTCTTCCGCCATGAAAGCTGGCGGTGCGTCGTTCCCCGTTTCGAGCGGCGGCGCTGGTAGGCGGCGCGAAGGATCAAAGAGTCCCAGTTGCGGCGAGGGCTCGAGAATAAAAGGCTCGGTGCCCTCCTCCACCAAACTGGCAATGCCGTCAAACACCTCTCCGCACTTCCCGCAGCGCACTCTACCGCCGCGCGCGGCGAGCTGTGCGCGCTGGACGCGAAACGCGGTTCCGCACACCGGGCACCGAGTGGTCAGGCTCATTTGCGAATGCCCTCTATGAGCCCCCAGCCTTCATCGATCGAAGACATCCTGATATCGAACCAGGCGGCGTAGTGGGCGGCTACCTCGAACGCCTGCTCCTCGAGCACGCCTGCAAGCGCAATGCGGCCCTCGGGCGCAGTGCGCGCGGCGAGCAGTGGCGCCAGCATGATGAGCGGTTGGGCGAGGATGTTGGACACCACTACGTCGTAGAGTTTAGGTGCCAGCGTTTCGGGTCGCGAGGCACGCACCGCTGCGCGGTTGGCGCGCGCGTTCGCCGCGGTGATCTCGAGCGCCTGCGGATCGATATCGACTGCGTCGACCCGCGCCGCGCCGAGCTTTGCCGCAGCGATCGCCAATATACCCGACCCGCAACCGTAGTCGAGGACGCCCTCGCCGCCCCGCAATTCCCGCTCGAGAAAGCGCAGCACGAGTCGCGTAGTGGGATGGCTGCCTGTGCCGAACGCGAGCCCGGGGTCGAGGCGAACCACGGCGCGGCCATCAGTCGGCGGCTCATGCCAGCTAGGACCGATCCAGAGGCGTGCGCCGATCTCCAGCGGTGCAAATTGCGCTTGGCTGCGGAGCACCCAGTCCTGATCCTCGAGCTGATCGGTGCGGAAAGCCGGGGCGCCTTCGAGTCCGGCTGCGCGCGCGGCGTGCCGCACCAGCGCGCTGGCGTCGACGTTGATGCCGACCAGCGCACCCACCGCTTGGAGTGTACCTTGAGGATTTTCGAGCGATACCGACTGCGCGCCCGCGTCGAGCAGTGCCTGCGTGAAGCGCTCCGCCGCGGCCGCGTCGACTTGCAGCGTAAGCGAGAGCCAGGGCATCACTTTTTCTTTTTCTGCTCCAGGGCGAGCTTCTGCTCGAGGTAGTGGATCGACACCCCGCCCCGCAGGAAGCGGATGTCGTTCAGCATTTCGCGGTGCAGCGGAATATTGGTCTGGATGCCTTCCACGACCATTTCGGACAGCGCGACGCGCATGCGGCCGATGGCCTGCTCGCGGTTGGCGCCGTAGGCGATTACCTTGCCGATCATCGAGTCGTAGTTGGGCGGCACGCTGTAGCCCTGGTAGATGTGCGAGTCGACGCGGATTCCCGGACCGCCGGGCGGGTGATACGAAGTAATCTTTCCGGGAGAGGGAGTGAAGCGGTACGGATCCTCGGCGTTGATGCGGCACTCGATGGCATGGCCGCGCAGCTGGACGTCCTTCTGCCGGAGGCGCAGCTTCTCGCTCGCGGCAACGTGGATCTGCTCCTGCACCAGGTCGACGCCGGTGATCATTTCGGTCACCGGGTGCTCGACCTGGATGCGCGTGTTCATCTCGATGAAATAAAACTCGCCCTCCTCGTACAGGAACTCGAACGTGCCGGCGCCGCGGTAGCCGATCTTGCGACAGGCCTCGACGCAGCGCTCGCCCATCTTGTCGCGCAGCTTGGCCGGCAGGTCGGGTGCCGGCGCCTCTTCTATCACCTTCTGGTGCCTGCGCTGCAGCGAGCAATCGCGTTCTCCCAGATACACCACATTCTTGTGCGCGTCGGCCAGCACTTGGATCTCGATGTGGCGCGGATGCTCGAGGTATTTCTCGAGGTACACCGCGGCGCTGGCGAACGCCGCCTGCGCCTCGGCGCGTGTCATGGTGACCGCGTTGAGCAGCGCCGCCTCGGTATGCACGACGCGCATTCCGCGCCCGCCACCGCCGCCGGCGGCCTTGATGATCACCGGATAGCCTACCTTGCGCGCGACGCGCACGATCTCCTTCGGGTCCTCGGGCAGCGCGCCGTCGGACCCTGGCACGGTCGGCACCCCGGCCTTGGCCATGGTTTGCTTGGCGCTCACCTTGTCGCCCATCAGCCTGATGTTCTCGGGGCGTGGACCGATGAAGACGAAGCCCGAGCGCTCTACTTTCTCCGCGAAGTCGGCGTTCTCGGAGAGAAAGCCGTACCCCGGATGGATCGCCTCGGCATCGGTGACCTCGGCGGCACTGATGATCGAAGGAATGTTCAAGTAGCTGGCGGTCGCCGGCGGTGGCCCGATGCATACCGACTCGTCGGCTAGCTTCACGTATTTGGCTTCCGTGTCGGCCTCGGAGTACACGACCACGGTGCGGATGCCCATCTCCCGGCAGGCGCGCTGGATGCGCAGCGCGATCTCGCCGCGGTTGGCAATCAGGATTTTCTCGAACATGCTAGCCGAGAATGAAGAGCGGCTGCCCGTACTCCACCGGCTGGCCGTTTTCCACAAGCACCGCCTTCACCACGCCGGAGGCGTCGGCCTCGATCTCATTCATCAGCTTCATCGCCTCGATGATGCAGATCGTCTGGCCTTCCTTGATGGTCTGGCCGACCTCGACAAAGGGTTTGGCGTCGGGCGACGCCGAACGGTAAAAGGTACCGACCATGGGGGCCTTCACGACATGGCCTTCTTGGCCCGCCTCGGGCTCAGCTACTGGCGGCGCTGCCGGAGCGCCCGGCGCGGGGCGAGCCTCGGCCGGTGCGGGAGCCGTGCCAAGGCCGAGCGTCGCTGCGGACGCCGGGGCGATGCTCACCGCCCCGCCCTTGACGATCTTCACCTTCTCCTCGCCCTCGGTGATCTCCAGCTCCGCGATGCCGGACTCCTGCACGAGGTCGATCAGCTTTTTCAGCTTGCGCAGATCCATAGCTTCCTCCCTCCGGGGGCGGCTCAGCCCTTCCGACGTGCGGCAGCCTTCAGTGCGAAGTCGAGATCAAAGTCATACCCGCGCTGGACCGTAAAGGAAAAGGATCCGCCTGTTTCCTGGTGTTTTCCTGATTTTCGGTATTTTTCGCGGGAGAACGCTGCATTTTACCGCAACAAGCCTTTGAGCACCTCCTCCACTTCGACTCGGGTGAGCGCGCCGAGCCGGCGATGAGCGACCGCACCCGGCCGATCGAGCACGACAGTATAGGGCAGTCCTCCAAGGTCATTTCCCAGACGGCGCATCAGCTCAATCGCGTGCGCTCCGGCTACCAGCACGGGGTAGGTGATGCGGTAGGTCTTTGCAAATTCCTCAACTTTTGCCGCCTGATCGATGCCGATACCGACAATTTCGGCACCTTTCGCGGCAAAGACCTCCCGGACGGCAACCAGCATCGGGATCTCTTCGCGGCACGGAGCACACCATGTCGCCCAGAAGTTGCACACTACGACGCGGCCCCGCCACTCCCGCAAGGTGCGCTTGGCGCCGGAAAGGTCTCGAAGCGGGGCCGCGAGCAGATCTGCCGCCCCGCTTCGCGCCTGCAGCGTGAGCGCGCCGATCAGGCCCCCGGCGAGGGCGGCCCCGGCACCAATCGCGCCGAGGATCAGAACTTCACGTCTGGCTAGCGCCATCGCCCAGGAGCGCCCCGACCTCCGCGATTCCAGCGCGGTCCATCACGCGGCCGGCCTGCGAGGTCTTCAGCGCAACCCGCTCGTCGCGCGGATCGAATACCGACAGCTTGACCGGCGCACCGCGCCAAAGCAACGACAGCACGCTGACTGCATGCGCCCGGTCCCCCGAGAAGCGCCGGCACTCATGCGTCGTGTACGCGAGGTTACGGTCCAGCAAAAACAGCTCCACGTCCTTGGCGCTTTCGGGGAACAACTGCAATTCGATCTCGGCGTAGCGTCCTGCAATGCCCTTCAGGACCGGGCCAGTCAGGTATGGATTGAAGCGTTCCAGCGCGCGCATCGCGTCGAGCGCCATGCGGCGCAGTTCCGCGATGCGAAGCGGGTGCTCCTCGGCCTGGTAGAGAGCGCGGTACGACCGCAACTCCGCTTCGATCTCGTCGTTCCCGGGCAGCGCCTGTGCCTCGGGGGCGCACAGCCTGCGCGCTGCCTTGCGCTTAGCGAGAGCGAAGTCCTCGATGCCGTCCTCGGCCATGATGCGCGCTGCCGTCGCAGCGATGCGCGCGCGCATTCCGGTCTGCCGATTGCTCTTGCGGCTCATGGCTGCGACTTAATCATAGCGTAGGGGTCGCAGGGATCCATCGAATAGAATCTGCGCCCTTATCCATGGCGGCGCATCTTCACATCCTCGGCATTTGCGGCACGTTCATGGGCGGCATTGCCGCCATCGCCAAGACCGCGGGATACCGCGTTACCGGCTGCGATGCGAACGTCTATCCGCCGATGAGCGAGCAGCTCGCGGCGCTCGGCATCGAGCTTACCGAAGGCTTCGACGAGGGGCAGCTTGCGTTGCGCCCCGATGCCTGGGTCGTCGGCAACGTCGTCACGCGCGGCAACCCCTTGATGGAAGCAATTCTCGACCACGGGGAGCGGTACGTTTCGGGGCCGCAGTGGCTGGCCGAGCATGTACTCCGCGGCCGGCATGTCCTGGCCGTGGCGGGCACTCATGGAAAGACCACCGTCGCGGCCATGCTGGCGTGGATCCTGGAGCAGGCCGGCCGCTTCCCAGGATTCCTCATCGGTGGCGTGCCATTGGATTTCCCGGTTTCGGCCCGGCTCACCGGCTCGCCGTTCTTCGTCATCGAAGCGGATGAATACGACACCGCGTTTTTCGACAAGCGTGCGAAATTCGTCCACTACCGGCCGCGCACCGCGATTCTCAACAATCTG
>Ga0208990_1000308_pt1 | contig 11229 bp, 7 predicted proteins | sample MedBloCARef_M3_FD_187854 | JGI IMG/M metagenome (GOLD analysis project Ga0208990, IMG submission 187854) | Forest soil microbial communities from El Dorado National Forest, California, USA - Mediterranean Blodgett CA Ref_M3 (SPAdes) (version 2) | ecosystem: Environmental > Terrestrial > Soil >...
CGCGCAATCTACGTATCCAGCCTCCGTGTACGTTGGATTCGGACTACAACCCTGTTTAACAGCTAATTTCGTTTGGAATTCGCTGGCAAGCTGCCCCATCGTCAAGCATCTCAATTCTCCGTTGCGCACCAGCACGCCAAGTTCCTCAAGAAAACGGGCGACAACGTTTTCAAGCCGCGGCCACTCCGCATAAAGGTTCTCCGGGTGGAACCACACGTGGAAAACCCCGCCGTTTCGACGCACCCGTTCCAATCCTTTTCGCAGCCGCCGCAAACGACTCGAATCAGGTATGTACTTGCGCCAGCCGGCCGCGCATCGGATCAATAGCGATCCCGGAATGGAAACCATCCCTTCCTTGAGCGAAGGTTCTATCATGCGTGGTGCCAGTCCCGCGAAATCTGCCCATACCATGCCAATGGATGTAAGCTTCTTGCTTGCAAAACGAAATGGTAGTTCATCAACGTCGCGAAAACAGGTGAACCCTGCATCTCGAAGGTCACCGAGGTAAGCAACTGAATTCCGCGGAAAAACGAAACACTTGGTTGGGATTCCAAATTCTCGCGCGGTCTGGGCACAATAACGGTACTCCGCGATTGCTCGTTCCCGCGTCATGCCAGGCCATCCAAAGGGTACGTGTGAAAACGAATGAAATCCGATTTCCTGCTCGGGCTTTGCGAGCTTGATCATTTCTACCAGGCGCGCGCCGAACCACTCGGGATGAGTCGATTCGTCGCCTTCTTTGGGAACATAACTGAACCAAGGCTTCGAGAAGTGAGGATAATTGACTTCTGGCAGCCCGGAAACGTCAGGCAACGAGGGACGCATTATCGCACCGACCATGGCCCAAGTTGCCGATAGGCCATTGCGCGTGAGGTGATTTAGTAAGTTGGGCGCGCCGGTGTCGTAGGTCCACCGGCCCATCTTGAGTAGGTCGTCATCAAATGAAAGATCGAAACTACCCCAACTGAGTTCCAAATCCAAGCTGATTACAACCGTTGGTTGGGTCACTTACTCTCCAGTTTTGGTTGTGCCGCTCGAATGGGCATCGTGCGAATCGCATTTCCTGAGGAGTGTTGCGCATGACAAGAACAGCCACGCATCGCTCCCATTGCACGGCGGCATGCTTTGCCTATCGAACCGGACCCGAACCGCCGCTCAACCCTTCACTTTTAGTGGGACATCTTTTCGCAGACGGGACACCGTTACGCAGCCCCTCGTATCCGTTATAAAAGTGCTTGTAGGCAAATAGGGGCAGATCCAGTAGTCCAGGCAGAGGATCGTCTGCAGCCATCAGGGCGAACTCAACTGGGCTGCGCAAAGAACTCAAGTACGCACCCAGGCTCAGGCGACCGCGAAGCATTAGGTGAATAGCGGCCGGAACATCCGTACTCATGCGAACCCAGCGAACGCCTGTACGCCCGGTCTTTTCCGGCACACGCCTACCAACCATCATTTGCCAGAGAAGATAGGGAAAGTCTATCCCCGCGCGGCGGCCCAGCGGTGACCATGTCCAAAGCCTAGGATTGATATCCAGAAGTTTGTAGCGTCCATTTCGAGCGTCAAGCTTGTACTCAACTTCAACGAGTCCAGTGTACCGGATTGCAGCCAGCAGACGCCGTGAAGGGGCCACAATCTCAGGGATGTCGAGAGTTTCGACAAAGGAACTTGAATAGCCGAAATCGATCGGGTACTGTCGCGTCCGGCGCGCGGTGAGAGACGCAATCGGTTGTCCGTCGTAGCAGAGCGCCGCGTAAGAGAATTGGGATTCACCTCCCCCAGGGATCAGCTCCTGAACGAGAATCAAGTCTGGCGGAATCAACTCCCGGGCTTCACGGTACCGAGCAAGAAGCTCTTCGCGATTTGCCACCGGCCAGGCTTTATCCGCCGTGAACCGATTGATCGTGGCGTGCGTGGCAGGTTTCAGAATGGCGGGAAAGGCACAGGGGACGCCCTCGAGATCCACTTCAGTGGTGGGATAGATCGTTGACGGGTAGTCGACTTGTTGTTCGGCCGCTAATTGATAGGTAAGACGCTTATCGTAAGCCCAGCGCAGGACCTCCCAGGTGGGGGTCGACACGAGGAATCGGCGCGAGAGCGCTGTGTGGAATTTCGAGAGCAAAGCGGCTGATTCGTCGCTGGTTGGAAACAGCACCCATTGGTCGAGATCGTAACGCGCGGCGAGTTCCAATAGATAGGCGACTTGCGCTTCACTCTCCCCGTCTGGCCAAGGCAAAGTCCGGAGCGTATACCGAGAGCAGCTGGCCAGCTTCGTGTTGGGCGAGGTTGTCACCCAAACTGGCACGCCATGGCGGCCCAAGCTCCTCGCGATCGAAAGACCGTTGAGGTTACCGCCTATCACCAATGCGCCTGTCGTTTCAGTCATAGGAAGAAGTCCAGTGCATCACAAACACGCCCGACGGTTCTGAGATGTTGTGTGCTCATCGCGAGGACGGAATTATCCGAGCTCGGCGACGAGTGGTTCGCTGACCCGAACGCGATCGCCCGCAGCTTTCCGGACGACGCAGCGAAGTAGTGCGCGTGAAGAATAATGCGTGCCGACGACAAATTGCATCAGCGGGCCGAAACTCCAAACGGCCGGCGCCCCGAGAAAGTGCAATCGCGGCACCGACGATTCGAACCCCTCGCTGAGCCGAGGATATCCTTGGAAGCGACTTATGGACTGTGCCAGCTCCGGGGCAAGGAAATCGTACTTGGAAACGTCCACTCGATATCCCGTTCCCAGAAGAACATGGTCGATGGTTCTCTCGCTTCCGTCATTTAGCTGGACTTTTATCCGCCCGCCAACCGGGGCAGCGGAAACAACAGTACGGCCAAGGTTTATGGGCACGTTTTGGAGCCGCGCCACTAGCCATCGCGCTCCAAGTGGCCGGATCGATCGTTTCTTGAGCCAGTCCTGAATCGACCGGGGCAGCCGCCTGACCAAATCGGGCCGTGCCACAATCTGGCTGATGCCGGCGGGACCAACGTCGGTGGGCGCATAGAGTAACTTCGAGATCGTGGGGCCCAAACCAAACTGAATCGTCTTGGAGACTACTCCCCCAAGCCAGTGAATCTGACGCGCTCGGGCTACGATTTCGACTTCGGCACCGCTTTCGTGCAGCAGTGCGGCCGATTCCAGTGCGCTCTGGCCGCTTCCGATCACGAGCACTTGTTTTCCAGCAAACCTTCGCAACTCGCGATGTTCAACTGTGTGAGACGCTAGCGAACACGGGAGGCCTGCAAATTCGGGCGGTCGCCAAGTGAACGAACCAATGCCGGCAGCAACCACTAGGCGGCGTGCAAGGACGGTCTCACCCTCTTCGAGGATAAGTCGGAAGCCCTTTGCATCGGACTCGACGCGGGCAATCTTCCGTCGATCGAGGTCGGGTATCGCCTGACGTTGATACCAGCGTCCATAGTCGACAAAGCAGTCGAGCGGTACGGGGCTGGAAAAGTGATTGCTGCTCGCTGCTTGGTATGCCTCCAGAGTCAAAGACTGGTTCGGGTCGGCAATGTGCGATGCCGCCCAACCCGAACGGAGCAACATGCCCGTTGGCATGTTGCGTTCCCAAAAAGACATGGGCTCGCCGAACGTATGCACGTCCAGACCTTTGACTTTCCGCAAGTGAGCGGTCGCGGATAGTCCATAAGGGCCGGCGCCAATGATTGCTACGTCACATTTTGTCATTTTTTTGCTCTCGTAACTTGAATTTTTACTTTGGTAACCCCGGTATGAGAAAAGCTGTGATGCTAGGTCTTGCAGGGAGAAAGATCTTTGAGTGGCACATTTATCGCCTAGGGAGGGGAAAGCTGATGGAGCTGTTGCCCCAGTTGCAGCCGTGCACCTTCCAGTGCGTTGGGATCGTGGGTCCAGTTGCTCCAGCTAGTGGCGATCGGCTGGATGACTGAGTTCACGAAGGCGACTTGCCCTAGGTTCTTGAGAATCTGGGCGTATTCGTAGTCTTGAATGCCGTCACGGATGGCCTTGAGACGTATCCCTGGAGCGGACTCGGTTGAGCCGATCGGACCAGGCGGATACAGGAATATTCCGTCGCCGGGTCTTCCGAGGCCGTGGCCGCAAGCTGTAGTATCCACATTGTCCCAACTGCCGATGGTGTTCCCGGCGGTCCATGCGTCTGAGCGATAGTAAAGAATTCCCGTCGCCCCTTGCGTCCAATTCAAGAACCCTGACTGGATGCGCTCGTTTATTGGGGGATAGTCGACCAGCCATTCAGGAGCGTTGCCGAACCCAGTGTTGCAAGTCGTATAGCTCCAGAGGTCTCCCCCACTGGTAAACGGCAGACTTGGCCACTGTTGCACTGAATCTAGCAGCACCCAGTGGTCGATGGCACTGCGCCCATCCCCCTCATCGTATAAATTAGGATCGGGCGTGTTGATGGTCATAATGGTCTTGACGCTTCGATTAGCCGCATGGGCGTTTGTGCCCATTGACTTGAGGCCTGTGTAAGCGCCTGGGCAGCCATTCAATTCGTCCGCGACGTAAAGGTCCAACTCGAGGCTTGCAGGAAAATTGGCAACCGCCTTGTTGATTTGGTTTGTCGAAGGGATGTTGCTATAGGAACCGTCGCACTGAATCCCGATAAAGTAGAATCCGCCCAGCCCAGAGCGATTGAGGCCGAAATTCGTCACGTCGGAGGATGCGTCGCCTGCAACACCATACATAACTTTGTTCCGCATCAACGCTTGAGCCAAGGTGGTTATCGTATGGCCGGCGGCGGGAGGCCAGAGCGACCAGAGGGAAAATTCCGAGGGCTGCGCGGGAAGCTCAAAGTTCCACACCGTCAGTGTGACCGGGATCGTCGCATTGCCCTGATCGGCTGTGATCGAGATCGTGCCCGTATAGATTCCTGGTGGGCTGTTGCTCGGTCCGCGCGGCACGGAAATGTCGATCCAGTAAGGTTGATTCTGCCCCTCGCTGATCGTCGCATTACACGCCTTCAGCGTCGCCTCAGTTCCGCACAGAGCCACACCAGTCTCAGGATCATTGAAGGGAATGAGCGGTTCCGCGTAGGTTCCCGAACCAAGCGGTGGATTGCTGCCTCCGCCGTAATTCGCGGTGCCCGTAACACTGACGTAGTATTCCCGGTAAAGTGTCACGCTCGATGCCGCGATACTCGCGCCGCCCGGACCTGTGAGCGCTGACGCGCTCAAGTTCACGTTCGTCAAGCCACCAGCCGGAGCACGCACGATTACCTGCGTGTCCACGGTCTCGCCGCGTGCGCCGGATAGACTGATGAAAGAAGCCGTGCCGGGGGGTGCAGTCTTCCCCACTCTGACCAGACTGGATTCCGCCCACACAGTAAACGCGGAGCTTGCCGTCACCGTCTGGCTAGTCGGCTGGGTGGTGATCGAAGGGGCCACGGCGACAGGCCCTGCGTGGATGCGCGTCATCGGTATATTGAGAACTATAAAGATCGTAAGGACGACGAGCACTGCCGCCGCAAACAGCAGGCCCTTAGCGTGGCGGCAGGTCCCGCGCGCTACAAGTTCCCGGTTTCGACCCCTTGGTTTATCGTAGATATTCATGGCACTCCGGAGCTGCTATTGGGGTGTGGCTACTCGTTGGACCTGGCCACCAAACTGCCGCTCTTGCCGGTATTCGGTCGCAAGGATGGCGGCAGTTCTTTCATTTGCAAAAGTCCGAGATACTCTCGGTAGAGCGCTTCCCAGATCTTCTCTTGTTGAAACTCTCGCATGACTCGTTCCTGGCCGGCGTGTCCCATTTTTCTGGCCAAGGCTCTGTCGCTAATAAGCCTTGCCAACGCTTCAGCAAGCGCTAGTACATCACCCACGGGGAAAAGAAGGCCGGTCTCGCCATCCACGACGAGGTCTACAATCCCAGTCGCCAACGCACCTACCACCGGTTTGCCAGCGGCGTGCGCCTCCAAGACGACCGTGGGTAGACCCTCTCGGTGGCTTGGCAGGACCAAGACATCGGCAATCGCATAGTAAGGGGCGGTGTCTTGCACTGGCCCCGCAAAAATCACGCGTGAATGCGTCTCCAGACATCTCCGAGTATCGACAGGAAGCGAGTCTTCGTCCTCGAAGCATCCCACCAGAAGAAGCCGGAGATCCGGGAATTGATTGCCGAGCCGCAAGAAGGCTTCCATCAGCTCGGGAATGCCTTTGTCACAGGTCAGACGCCCAACAAATATCACAACAGGCGCATCCGCAGGGATTCCTAACTGACGCCGCAACTCGGCTGCTCGCCTCATCATCTTTGGCGTGGCCGCGAAACGCGAAGCATCCACACCATTGCAACTGCCTGATCCGAACACCACAGCTTGCTCCCGGCTTGTGAGTCCGCAAGCAATCGCCTTCTCACGCACGCTCTGGCTAACGCATATGACGCGATGGGCAAAACGACAAGCTAGGCGCTCGGCATAGATGAGGAGTCGCCGCTTCAGTCCCTTGGTGGTTTCGAACCGCAAACCGTGCAGCGTGTAAAATCGGCAAGGAACACGGTTCAGCCAAGCTGCAAGGCCCCCTAACAACCCTGCCTTCGGGGTTCCCACATTGGTGACCGCGGGGCAAAGCGCGCGCATGACGCGCCACAAGCGCCAAAGTGTTACAAGATCTCGTATGGGAGAGATCTCTCGCTCCATGGGCACTTCGACGATCGGAACGCCCTCGGGCCGGGCCACTTCCCACTCGCCCTTGCGGCGGTCCGGAGAGAGAACCGTCGCATCAAAGCCCCTATCCTGGAAATACTCCAGCTGACCTTGCAGGAAGCCAATCGCGATCGACGAATTCACAGCAATGACCAGGCGGGGTCGGTCCGAATTCACACGCATGTTTTTGTCATTTAGCATCTTTTCCGCCGGTTAGCGGCCTGCCCAGCCGCTCGGTGACTGTCTTGGGCAATGCCTTTTCTTCTGGATTGAAGACGTTGATGGAATAATCCGCGCGAGTCGTGGCATCCGCTGCCCTAATCTGCTCTACCGTAAGAAGTTGAAAGAAATAAATCGGGTGCGCTCACATTCCCGAGCAGGAACCGGAATATCCCTGTACTGGCGGATTTACCGGGCACATTGCGAGAGGCTCGGGGAAGGCATACCTCGTAGTGTTCTGCCGGCCAGCTGCGCGTAGATTGTCTGATAGCGTTCCACAATCGCTGGCAGTGCGAAATGCTGCTGCACGCGGCGCCTGGCGGCCATTCCGAGGCTGCGCCGTACTCCAGGTCCTGCTTCTATTAGCTTCCGCCATGCTTCGGCCAGCGCATCCGGATCTCCGGGCGCCACTACCGTACCGGTCTCATCAACGATCAAGGCGGAGTCCCCCACGTCGGTCACGACACAGGGCGTTCCGCACGCCATGGCTTCACCGATTACAAGGGGAAAGGCTTCGCCACTGATGGAAGCGGTAGTGGCGATATCCATCCCTGCAAAGAGGCGAGCCACATCTCGGCGTAGCCCCAAGAGATGACAGCGGTCACGTATGCCTGCGGCCTCGATCCATCCCGCCAACCGCGTGTTTTGCCAGTTGATGTCAAGGCCGCAGAGCAAGAAGTGAACGTCGGGCATTTGTTTGTGTAGCCGCGCGGCTGCCCGAACGAAGTTGCGATGATCCTTTTGGGGATGGAAGCGGGCTGCTATTCCAATTAAGAGTGCATCTGCCGGGATACCTAGCTCCTCACGCACCGACACGCGAGCAGTAGGGTCGGGTTTGACTTGCTCCAGATCGAAACCGTTGGGGACAACCTCCAGTTTTTCGGCGTCGTAGCTAAGTTTCTTGTGGATGCGCAGCGACGCTTCTGAGCAACATACAATGTGGGCGGGGAATTTTCGCGATAAGAAGGCACAGGCGCGATTGACTAACATGGTTCGGCGCTTATCAACGCGAGGGTCAAGAGCGTTATGATGGATAGCCCAAACCACAGGCACATCATGAGCTAGGCGCGCGGCGAGAGCGCCGACCAAGTTCGCGTGATACATCCAGGTATGAATGACGTCTGGCTTCGACTCGCGGATCCATCGCGCAAGGCGCATCACCAGCAAAGGGTTAGGCACATTCGTTTTCATGCCGAGCGTGCGTACGCGCACACCGACTTCTTGTATTCTCTCCGCCAGGTCTAACAGGCCGGTAAGCGAGACAACTTCGTTTTCAAACCGCGTGCTATCCATCCCAGAAACGACTCGGGAGAGCATGATTTCGGCCCCGGCTGGGCCGAGGGTTGTGATGACGTGCAAGACCTTGATCATATTGCTTTTCGCACTCCCTGTACCGACGCGGACTCCCGGGGTACGCTTTCCGCGCTCAGACGATGCGAATGATCAACGAGATCCTCGTACAGTTCCTCGTATGCCTGGACCATCCTCGACACGTCGTAATTTTTTCTTGCCCGGCGCGCGGCTGCTATCCCCATCGACCGCCTAGCTTCTCGATTTCGCAAGAGAGTTGCCATGGCGTTGGAAAGACCCTGAACATCTCCCGGCTGCACCATTAAACCTTCCTTTCCACTTTCGAAGAGGTCCGGCACACCACCTACATCGGTGCTCACGGTGGGCAGACCAGAGGCCATTGCCTCCATCACCGAGAGCGGGTTGCCCTCGTAGTCTGAACTCAGCACGAAAACATCCATTGCGCCCAACACGTCGGGAATGTCGGCCCGCAGCCCGAGGAAGTGGGCTTGGCCGGCTAGGCCGAGATTCTTAGCTTGCTGCTCCAGTTGTTCCCGCAAGGCTCCCTCTCCAACCAGGACCAGATGCGCGTTCGGATCGGAAGCGGGACCTTGGGCGAACGCTTTCAGAAGCAGCGCGTGGTTCTTCTGCGGAGCAATGCGTGCCACGCAGACAAACAGAACATCTTTGTCCCGGAAGCCCTCCCGCGCCCGCCATTCGCTCCGTGGGGTCTGCGGACAAGCATAGCAATCCATTGGAATACAGTTCCGGATCACACGGCACTGTTGAATCCCGTAAAGGCGCTCTAGGCTGAGTGCTACCTCTTCCCCAACGGCTACAGGGACGACTCCGTGGTTGAATGCATAACGCTGAATCCAACGCGCCCTGGGTTCAACTTCGCGTTCCGCCATGTTGTGAACGGTATGCAATAGTGAAGCGTGCTTAAGAAGCAGCATGAACGGTAACGCATAGCGAAGCACGTGCAGATGGGTGTGAACAATATCCGGCCGGCAATCTCTCAGAACACGAGGTAATCTATGGTACATGCGGTAGTCGAATCCCGGCCGTTTGCCTAGGTATCGAACTTCGACCCCAGCCTCCTCCAGCAAACGGTCGAGGTCGCATTCCAACCGCCCCGTGAACGAAACGACTATCGGTTCATACCGCTGCCGGTTCAATCTTCTTACGATATGAACCGCCACGCGCTCGGCGCCACCCGGGCTCAGCATCGGAACAATATGGACCACTTTAATCTTCTTCATGATCTCAGGACGAGAAGACGATTCTCATGATGCCCGCAGAAACGATAGTTGTGCTTCAGCAAGAGAGGGGGCATGCCTCTGCGTTGACCGCTTCTGGGCCATGCTGCCGCATTGCGCCATTAACAGGCCAAAGAAGAACCATGTCGGTTTCCGCATTTCCCAACTTAAGCTGGATACTCCTACTACCCAAACTCCCAGACATACAATCCACAGTTTCTGCGGGAAGGGGGGCATTGCCCTCAGTGACAGCGCCAGGACACCGAGCAAGCCGCAAAAAAGTGCAAAGCCGATCACGCCCTGCTCGACGAGGACCGACAGAAAAGTATTGTGCGCAGCAGGCGTCCAAGGCCTCCCGGTTTGATCGGGCCGAATCGGTTCAGCCAAAACTCGGCTGACGGTAAGCCGGAATGCATTCGCCCCGACACCCAGGAAAGGATGCCCGCGGAAAAGCTCCCAGCCTGCTTTCCAGATGACGGTACGTCCGGTGAGCGTACCCTGTGCGAATTCGCCTGGCATTGTAGACAGGCGTTCCCAGGACGTCGAGGGTACGAAGAGAAGAGCGCCAAACACGAGCAATGATATTGTCAAGAGGACGGTGAGTTTCTGACGCCCTGTCAAGCGCGCATGCGTCATGGGCACGATAGCCAAGGCGACGAGAGTCGCCAGGGTGGCCCCCCTTGAGGCAGTCAGCAAGATGGTCGTTCCTGCCAAAACAAGATGCAGTCTGTAGACCCAAACCATCCGCCCCTTGCTCTGAATGAGCAGATAGTATGAGACGGGAATGCTCAAGGCCATGATTAGCCCTAAGTCATTGGCATCTAGCCCGGCGCCGGCATAACGTTGATAAACGGACTCCTGGTGAGAAAGAAATTGGTATACAGTGTCTATCCCGGAGACGAAGGTCCCGAGGATATAGGCCTGCATCAGCCGCGTTTGTTCTAGCGCCTGGGGGCAGAGCTCCCATATCAGCCATACCATTGTGAAGAGCTGCATGTACGTGAAAGCCTGCGTTAGAGTTCCCTCGGGGTACAGACTCCACAGATAACTTAGCGCCTTCAACATGACGAATAGGGCCATCATGATGTGGCCGGGCGCTGGGCGTCTGACTCTCCCTCTTTCGATGATTGCCAAGACACCAAGACCTCCAGTAAGCATCCCGATCACACGTGCGCTTGTACCAAAATCAGAGATCGTGACGGCGTCTTCCCACGGAATGGCAAACACCAAGAGCCAAAGGCAGGCGAACGCAAGCTTGCCCAGGCCGGAAAACTCTTCTGCCCCGACGAGATAGCGGGCTGCTCCATTGTTACTAGGTCTTGGCGAACCCCAGGGCCGACGCAGCGCCGGCACTAGCGCTCCGTGGGGCCACAACCTAAAGCCTTTCGTGGCTTCCTGAAGAATTGCTCTCCATCGGCTAAAGGATGCACCGAGGCGCCCCTGCTCAATCACTGTTCATCTCCACTCCGTTCCCGTGAGACGGATTTGTACTGACAGCGTCATGCTGTTTCAACCCTTTCGGCACACACATGAGCGTGTGTTCGCAGACCTATGACTAGAATCACGACGCTCCCCGCAAGCTGCACGATCGCGGCGATCAGCATCGCGAGGAACGCGCCTAGCAGCCCCCGCCGTGCAACCAACCAATAGCAGGCTGCCAAAAGGCTTAGATTCGCAAGAATATTCAGTACGACTTGTGAATTGTAATAACCAGCCGCGGTCATCCCGAATCCCAAAAACTGGGCCATAAACAGGACGCTTCCGGCCGCCATGATCCAGGGAAGGAGATCTGCTCGCTCGGCGTATTCTGGCCTGAACAGGATGGTGAG
>Ga0208990_1000311_pt1 | contig 11204 bp, 6 predicted proteins | sample MedBloCARef_M3_FD_187854 | JGI IMG/M metagenome (GOLD analysis project Ga0208990, IMG submission 187854) | Forest soil microbial communities from El Dorado National Forest, California, USA - Mediterranean Blodgett CA Ref_M3 (SPAdes) (version 2) | ecosystem: Environmental > Terrestrial > Soil >...
TTTGGTACGCCAAACCGCGCACGCATTCGTGTGGTCGTTCCGACTTTGTTACTGTCTGCGTGATTTCTGCGCGGCACTCGGACTCTTTCGAGCATACGAAGAACGACGGTATCATCTTCTTGTAACATTTAAGTCCGAAAAAGGCTTCGTGCGGCTTATCGACATCTCCAGGTTGTGCCCCGCCAAAAAGGCTCTGCAGGCGCGTTGACCGCGGATATGTGCTAGCAATAGCACCAAAAAGCTGCCGCAAAGAAAGCTGTCGGGACGGATGACAAAGTCGCGAATGATCGGAAGCGTCCTCGCGGCGCTCGTGATTGGGGGAGCGGTCGCGGCTTTTGCGATCGCGTGGCGGCCGGCGATCGCCGCGATCGATCCACCCGTGCCGCAATCGTTCGACGCAGCCCTCGTCAAGCGGGGCCGAGATTTGGCGGCCATCGGCAATTGCAACGATTGCCATACGGTGCGCGGCGGCAAGGATTTTGCCGGCGGGCTTCCGGTGCCGACGCCTTTCGGCACGATCTTCTCCTCGAATATCACGCCGGATGCGGAGACCGGGATCGGGCGATGGCCGGAAGCTGCGTTCCGTCGCGCCATGCGGTCAGGCGTCAATCGCGACGGACAGCACCTCTATCCGACCTTTCCTTACGATCACTTCACCAATGTGACCGATGAGGATGACCGGGCGCTCTACGCTTATCTGATGACAAGGCAGCCGGTCCGCGCACCCGCCCGCGCGAACCAGCTTCCCTTTCCGCTCGATCAGCGGGTTGTGATCGCCGGCTGGAAACTGTTGTTTCTTCGCCGCGGGACCTACCAGCCGGACAGCATGAAGGGTGCGGAATGGAATCGCGGCGCCTACCTGGTCGAAGGGCTGGCGCATTGCGGCTCCTGCCATACTCCCCGCAATGTGTTGGGCGCGGAACGCGCAAGCGCGCAGTTTGCCGGCGGCGATGTCGACAACTGGCACGCCTATGCGATCAACGCGCAATCGCCCGCGCCCATTCCATGGGATGCTGACGCGTTGTTCGCTTATCTTAGCGATGGCTGGCATCCCGATCATGGCGTCGCGCGTGGGCCGATGGCGCAGGTGGTCAGCAATCTATCATCGGCACCGGAAAGCGATATCCGGGCAATCGCGACCTATATGGCCGGCGTGTTCGGCGCGCCGACGCCGGATCGCAAACGCCGGGCCGAGGCGGTGCTGGCGCAAGCCAAGTCGCCCTCCGTGCAGGCGTCAGAGGCCAATGCGGTCGGTGCATCGATCTACGCCGCGGCTTGCGCGACATGCCACGGGACCGAGAGGCCGCTGCCCTATGGTGGGGTCAATCTCGGCCTCTCTACCGCTCTCAGCGGTCCCGATCCGCGCAACGCCACCAACATCGTGCTATCGGGCGTTCGCCCAGTGGAAGGCGAGCGCAGCCCGATAATGCCGGGCTTTGCTACCAGTATGAATGACGACCAGATTTCAGCATTGTTGAACTATCTGCGGGTGCGGTTTAGCAACCAGCCGGCATGGCCCGGCATTGCAAAGACCATAGCGGACGCAAGGCGCACGCAGACCTTGTTTCTCCAGACATCGGCCGGGCCGCGCAACGCTCCCGCCGATGCAACGCAGCGAGACAAGCCATGATGACATTGAAGGTCAATGGTCAAAATCATGAGATCAATGCGGACCCGGATACGCCGCTGCTCTATGTCCTGCGCGACGATATCAAACTCAATGCCGCCAAATTCGGCTGCGGGCTCGGCCAATGCGGTTCGTGCACGGTGATCGTGGACGGCAACGCCGTCCTGTCCTGCGTGACGCCGCTGCTTCTGCTTGAGGGCAAGCAGGTGACGACGCTTGAGGGTCTCGGGACAATCGAAGCGCCCGCGCCGATCCAGCGCGCCTTCATGGAAGAGCAGGCGGCGCAATGCGGCTACTGCATCGCCGGAATAATGATGCGGGCGCAGGCGTTGCTGCAGAAGAATCCCAAACCGAGCGATGAGCAGATCCGCGCCGAACTGGAGCTGCATCTTTGCCGCTGCGGCACCCATATGCGCATCCTGCGCGCGGTGCACCGCGCCATCAGGCTCATGGACACGGCCGACGCGTCTTCGGCGACCGCTGGGAGCGCACAATGAAGGCGCCGGTGATTCTCGACCGCCGCCGTGTGCTCGCGGGCAGCGGGGCACTGATCGTCAGCTTCTCGCTTGCAGACGCGTTCGCACAGGATCAAGCCGCGCCGGCTGCGGCTCCAGCGCCAAACCCTCCCGGCAGCCTGAAGGGCTCGCCGTTCCTGGATTCCTGGATTCGTATCGATGCCGACGGCAGCATTACCGTATTCACCGGCAAGGCCGAACTCGGCCAGGGTTTCAAGACCGCCTTTCAGCAGATATCCGCCGAAGAGCTCGACGTCCCCTTCGAGTCCTTGAAGGTCGTCACGGCCGACACGCGCTTCACCGCCAATGAAGGCTATACTTCCGGCAGCAACTCCGTGCACGACAGCGGTACCGCGATCCAGAACGCATCCGCGCAGGCACGCGAATTGCTGGTCGCGGAGGCCGCGCGGCGTCTCGATCTGCCGGCTGAAAATTTGCGAACTGAAAACGGTGCGGTGATTTCGCCGGACGGACGGCGCCTGGGTTACGGCGAACTGGTCGCGGCCGACATGTTGCATGTGCAGGCGCAGCCGAAATCGAAACTGAAGGATCCGGCGTCGTTCAAGGTGGTGGGCCAAGCGGTGCCGCGCGTCGATATCCCGGCCAAGGTCACCGGAGGCGCGGCCTACGTTCAGGATATGCGGCTACCCGACATGGTGCACGCTAGGGTCGTGCGGCCGCCGAGCTATGGGGCCCAATTGACGGACTGCGAGACGTCAGCGATCGAAAAGCTGCCCGGTGTCGTCAAGGTGATCCGTGACGGCAATTTCCTTGCCGTTGTCGCCAAAAAAGAATTCCAGTCAATCAAGGCAATGAACGCGCTGTCGGCTGTCGCAAAATGGAAGGAGACCGCTGGTCTGCCGAAGCAGGACGATCTGCTGCGCGTCCTCACGAACCTGCCCTCGCAGGACTCGACTATCTTCGAGCGGACCAATCCGTCGGTCATCGGCAAACAGACAATCGAGGCCACCTATACGCGCCCCTATCAGGCGCACGGCTCGATCGGGCCGTCCTGCGCCGTTGCGCAATTCGTCGACGGCGCAATGACGGTGTGGACACATACGCAAGGCGTCTATCCCGATCGCCAGGGTATCGCAGAAATGCTGCGAATGCCGCCTGCGAGCGTCCGCTGCATCCACGTCGAAGGCTCCGGGTGTTATGGCCATAATGGAGCGGACGATGCCGCCGCCGATGCGGCGCTGATCGCGCGCGCACTGCCCGGGTTGCCGGTTCGCGTGCAATGGATGCGCGAGCAGGAGCACGCCTGGGAGCCGTTCGGCCCCGCGATGGTGACGAAGCTAAAGGCCTCGCTCGACGGCAACGGCGCGATATCAGACTGGAATTTCGAGGTCTGGAGCAACACCCATTCGATGCGGCCGGGCGGTGCGGGATCGATGCTGGCGGCGCAGCATATGGCGCAATCGTTCGCGGTGCCGGCGGCCAAACCGATTCCATTGCCGGAAGGCGGCGGGGATCGGAATGCAATCCCGATCTATAAATTCCCCAACGCCCATGTGGTGCACCACTTCATCCCGGCGATGCCATTGCGGATTTCGGCGATGCGGTCGCTCGGCGCCTACCACAATGTGTTTTCGATCGAGAGCTTCATGGACGAACTCGCTGTCGCGGCCGGCGCCGATCCCGTCGAATTCCGGCTGAAGCATCTTGACGATCCGCGAGGACGCGATGTGATCGAAAAGGCGGCGCAAGCGTTTGGATGGCAGAAGGGGCAGAAAGCGCCGCCGGGTCGCGGACTTGGCTTCGCCTTCGCGCGCTACAAGAATCTGGCGGCGTATTGCGCCATTGCAACCGAGGTGGAGGTCAACAGGGAGACCGGGCGTCCGCGTCTGGTACGTGCGGTGGCGGCGGTTGACAGCGGTCAGGTGGTCAACCCGGATGGGCTGATCAACCAGATCGAAGGCGCGATCATGCAGTCGATGAGCTGGACGTTCTACGAAAGCGTCACCTTCGACGATACCAGGATCACCAGCATCGACTGGCAGACTTATCCGATCCTGCGCTTCAATTCGGTCCCCGACAGCATCGACGTGCATGTCATCGACCGGCCCGGCCAACCTTTCCTCGGAAGCGGCGAAACCGGGCAGGGACCGGCTGCGGCATCGATCGCAAATGCCGTTGCCGACGCTACCGGAAAGCGGCTACGCCATTTGCCTCTCACGCGAAAGCGGATCAAGGATGCGATTGACGCGTGAACGCTGCTACATTCCAGCCAACAGTCCGGGCGCCGAAAGCGTCGCCGTCAGCGACCCGCCCCTGTGGTTGTCCCTGAAGGACCGGCGGCGGGAGGCGGGGTCTGGTCTAACGCCGTCGATCCCGGTGTTCCGCTCGGTCCGGGATTACTCGCAACGTGGTTGGTGTTCCACGGTCCCCATGTGAGGAGGGCAAGTGCGAGAACGAACGCTGTGGCGATAATGGCGAACGTTCCGCCTCTGGTCGAGCCTTTCTGATTATCTCGCATGCGGTTCTCCACGCTAGATGACCAGAGAACGCCGCTGTCCTCGCGGTGGTTCCCGGGGTTCCCGTCCTCTAAATGGGCTTTGTCGGGTCATATGTGGATGGCTAAATCGCATATCCGTTTTGCTCGTCGAGCATAATGCCCGCGCCGCATGGGCATTGCATCGGTGAAACGCGAGGGCAGGGAGGTCGCCCGGCCCTGCGCCGGAGAATCGTCTTGGTCTAGGCCGCCGGTCGGACCGCCGCCATTTTGCTCGATCTATCTTCGCCGAGACGCTCCAGCCAAACCAAAGCCACGGCCGACAAGAATGGCAGGCTCTGGATCAGCAGGATTGTGGCGAACAGGTCGGCCTCGAGCACCCGGTAGAAATTTGTCGCGTAGATTGTGATGCTGCCAAGAACCAGCAGCGCGCCGAGCACCGTTTCCGGCATCGCCATGAGGCGGGTGCTGACTACGGCGCCGTTACCCTTACGGGTACGATGGAAATAACTGCGGTGTGCGGGGAGCGCGGCCTTAAAGGCCGCGCTCGCCACTGTCCACTGAACGGACATGAACACCACCATGGCGCCGAGCATCTGCCGGTACGGAACTGCGACACGGAGCCGGTACGAGCAAACAAAGTGGACGAGCGACACGAGGAATGCACTGAAGATCGGCAGGGTAAGAAGTGGATCCGGTATGGCGACGATCTTGAAGGCAACGAACGGTACCCAGATCAGATTGAGCAGCGCTGCCGCGACGGCAATGATTTCGGCCCCGAACCAAGTCAGCCAGCCGAAAACGAATTCTCGCTTCTGATCACGGTCGAGCAGGCTCCTGCCCGGCAGGAACTGCCGCCAGTGCTTCTTCACGATCTGCACCGCGCCCCCAGCCCAACGCGACCGCTGAGTCTTGAATGCCAGATAGTCCTGCGGCAGCAATCCCCAGCCATAGCGGCGGTTGGTGTAGTGGGCACGCCACCCGAGCTCCAGGATCGTCAGTCCGAGGTCGCTATCCTCGCAAATCGTGTCGCTTGACCAGCCGCCGGCGGCCTCGATGGCGGCGCGACGGATCAGGCACATCGTACCGTGGACGATGATGGCGTTGACCTCGTTGCGCTCGACCATGCCGATATCAAAGAAGCCGGCGTACTCGGCGTTCATGGCGGCGTGGATATCGCTGCGGTCGCCGTCGCGATGATCCTGCGGCGCCTGAATGATTCCAACCTGGGGATCGGCGAAACCAGGGACCAGATCCCTAAGCCATTGCGGATCGACCACATAGTCAGCGTCGATGACGCCGATGATCTCGGCATCGGCAGCGGTCTCCGCCATCGCGAGCCGGAGCGCCGCGGCCTTGAATCCCTCGAGGTTTTCTACGTATACGAACTTGAAGCGCGGGCCGAGCTCGCGGCAGCGCCTCTCGATCGGCTGCCAGAACGCCGGATCGGGCGTGTTGTTGATGACGACCACGCACTCAAAGTTCGGGTAGTCGAGCCGCGCCACCGATTCGATGGTGCGTAACAGCATCTCGGACGGCTCCCGGTAGGCGGGAATGTGGATCGAGACTTTCGGCGTGTTCGCGCCAGGTCCTGGCCGCGAAACGCTCAAGAGCCGCGCAGGCTGGCGGCCAAGGGCGACGGTCGCCATCTCGTTCAACCGGGAGCGCACGATTGGGGCGAGCAGGCCGAGCAGCGGAAGCGCGATGGCGAACGTGATCACCTCGCCATGCAGGAAATAATGAACATGCCAGTACACGAGTACGCTTGCGCACCAGTGGCCGACGAAATGGTCTGCGGCGGCGAGCAGCGTTGCCTGGCTGACGGTTGCTCCGGGCAGTGCCAGAATCGTGATCGACAACAACAAGCCGACCAGGACGGCAAGCGAAGCTGCCTTCCAGTAGTCCGCGTTGACCAGCGGTCCGGTCCAGGCAAATTTGGGCCGCAGCGACGCATCGAAAATGCCCCAATAAGGACCGACATTGCCCTCGAACAATTTCTTCGGTTGGTCGATCGCCTCGACGATGTTGTAGTCGATGCCAATTGCGTTGGCGCGCGCAACGAAGTCGCGCAGCAAGACGGCCTGGGTGATCGGATCGGGCACGGCCTGCTCAAAATTGTGGCCGGCGCTCGGCCAGCCGAACTCGCCGATGACGATTTTCTTAGCCGGGTACGCTGCCCGCAGCTTGTCGTAGATGGCGAGCGACCCCTCAAGCGCGGTTTCCTTGGGCATGCCTTCCCAGTAGGGAAGGATATGGGCGAAGACCTGGTCCACGGAGTCGACGAGTTCCGGATGGTCGAGGAAGGTCTTCCAGTGATCTGCGGTCGCCACAGGAACCGGACTGTCTCGCTTCACGCGCCGGATAATTTTGACGAGTTCGGCCGCGGTGTGCTCGTGCCGTAGATACGTTTCATTGCCCACCACCAGGCGGGTGACGTTATGGTAGCGCCGTGCCAGATCGAGGGCGGTTGCAATCTCACGCTCGTTTCGAGCGTTGTCCTTGTCGAGCCAGATGCCAAGTGTGACCGTGAGCCCGAGCTCCGCCGCGATCTCTGGAACGCGCTCCAGACCTTGAGTCGAAGCGTACGTACGCACGGCCTTTGCGTGTGCGGCGATCTCGGTGAGGTCGGCGCGGATCTGCGCTTCGGGTATTCTCAGACCGTCCGGAGATGGTTCGGCAAACCGGTTGTATGAGACGCTCGGCAATCTGCCTTCGACCGAAGCCGCAGCGGCATCCGGCTTTTTCAGCGCCCAGAATGCAATATGCATACACGCGACAAGGCTGATGACCGCGGCAAATGTGCCCAGCGACATGACCCGGTGGCGGCCCCTTGCCGCGCCGATCCATCTTCCAGCTTGGACAACTTTGTCTGGTGTATTCATTTCCGTGCCATGCAATCCCGGCAACTATCGGACATGCCCATGCGTTTCCGCCGGCCCGGATAGGACTCGAGTACTGGATTTCCCTTTGGCTGATTCGCCGAGGGCATAGATTCTTGGACGCAGGAATGGGTGCATCCAGAACCTAGTGACGATGGGCCCAATAAAAATATGGTAGGGTGAAGAGTCCGGTGAAATTATCTTTTAAGCTTGCACTTTTTGTTGATTGAAATTCGGGAATAAATTGCAGTGATCTGGCCGACCCGACGCCCGTCAAAGATAGGCGGGCAGGGCTTGCCTGCCTATCCTTTAAAACTCATCAGACGCCGGATCATCCGGATGTTGGCTAATCCACCATCTTGCCATCAACGGTCACGGCTGCCTGACTGTTTCGTTCCGCTGGTGACGGCCGCGGCGTAGTTCGCGATCGCGATGTTGAAGCGCCGCGCGATCAGAGGGTGCGAAGGAACGCGACCAGATCGCGCTTCTCCTCGCCGGTCAGTTTCGTGCCGAGCACCAAATTGAAGAACTCAACTGTATCATCGAGCGTCAGCAGTCGCCCGTCGTGCAAGTAGGGCGGCGAATCCTTGATGCCGCGCAGCGGGAAGGTCTTGACGGCTCCGTCACCGACTTCATTCATGCCGTTGATCATCTCCGGCTTGAAGAAGCGCTCGGTCTTGAGATCGTGCATCAGGTTGTCGGTGTAATAGGGCGCGGTGTGGCAGGCATCGCACCGCCCCTTGCCGAAGAAGATCTCCTGGCCGCGCAGCTCGGCTTGCGTGGCCTTGCTCGGATCGAGCCTGCCGAACACGTCGAGTTTCGGTGCCGGCGGGAAGCCCAGTTCCTCCTGGAACTCCGCCATCAAGTTGACCTGGGTGAGCCGATCGAGGGGGTTCATGCCCTTCTTGGCGGCGATCACGTGGTCACCGTCGAAGTAGGCCCCGGCCTGCTCGAATTGCGTGAAATCTTCGATGGTCTTTAGCGCGCGCTGCGAGCCGAACAGCCGCTGGATTTGCACACCGCGCAGCGTCGGGGTGACGATGCGATGGCGGGATTCCTGCGGACGGGCGTCGGGAGCAAGATGCGTGGCCTTGTTGGTGTGGCCGTTCGAGTGGCAGTCGAGGCACGTTGCGCCGCGGCTCACCAACTCGGAGCGGCGGTCCTCCGTCTGATTGAACTGCTGCTGTGGGAACACAGTGAGGAGCAGGCGCAAACCTTCTAGCTGCTTGGGAGTGATAATGCCGTTAAACAGCTCGTAAAAGTTCGCGAGGGTGACGAGCTTGCCTTGCGAGACGTCGCCGAGGTCGGTGCGCTGATTGAGATACATCGGCGGCGGGAATTCCGGCAGAAAATGATCGGGGATATCGTACTCGACGTCGAAGCGCGTCAGATCGCGTCCCTCCTGCCGTTTGATCTCGTCGATCAGGAAGTGCGGAAACACGAAGCCGCCTTCCTGATGCTTGGGGTGCGGCAGCGGATAGAATCCTTTGGGAAAGGCGTTCTGCTCGCGAATCTGCTCCGGGCTCGTATTCGCGAGAGCCTCCCACGTCTTTCCCGCCGGGAGCTTGACGCGAACTCCGTCCTGCACCGGTTTCGTGCGGTCCATCGTAACCCCTGCGGCGGGTCGATCGCTCAAGTCGTATCGCTCGTTGAGAAGCGCCATGTGCTCGCGCGTGACATCGGGCTTTTGGGCGGACAGCCTGGCGAAGATCGCCGAGAACGGCTCGGTAATGTCGACCGGCATGTAGCTTGTCTTGCCGCGTGGCCCTTGCTGCGCGTAGGCGAAGCCGAACGCAAGGACGACGGTGGCGGCTGCTACTCCGGTCAGAAGTTTTCGGGTTTTCGTTAGGATCATGGCTCTCTCCTTGACGTTCCCGCCCCTTGATGTATCTCACCCCTTGGTGGAACAGCACAATGCCCGCCCAAGCGAGGCTCGGGCCTGCAAATTGTCAGCGCTTCTCACACCGGCGATAAAAGCGATAAAAGAATGTCGGTTGGTAAGATAAAAGAATGTCGGTTGGTAAAATGTATGCCCGCCGACGGCACGACCGCCGCCCATTGCTTGGACACGGCAGCCTCGGCGCGCTCCGTTCACAGGGCCGCTTCCGCATAGCCTAGTGCGAAAAATCGAAATTGAAATGTGTCCGCAATTTTTATTTCGATCTTACGTGAGCCACGCTTACCTTTTCCAGGAACGACTACAACAGCAACAGGCCGCACACGAACCTCAACGAGGCTCCACCCAGACGGAGCTCGCAAGCCGCCAGATAAGGCCGTGACAATTTTCGAATTCCTGTCACCGCACCCATGGCAGCGCTTGCAAACAAGATTCGCGCGATGATCGAAGTATAGTCTCGCGTTCAATCCGGTACCGGAACGTCAAACGTGTTGAGCGTAACCGAAACAAGACAATACAATCCGACGAGGTACGAGAGCTCCGCTGCGCCGTGCTGACCGAATTGCTCGACGGCTGCGCGGTAAGTCAGCTCGGGCAGAACGCCACCGTTTACAAGCGCCGAGGCGAAGTCGTATGCGACCGCCTCTTGCCGGGTTAGATCGTTGGGACGTTGGCCCGCGACGATCGTCGCCAGCTTTTCATCCGAAAGGCCCCGGTGCTCCGCGACGATCACATGCGCGTAGAGTTCGTAAGCCGATTTAAAGTGCGCCCCTGTGACGAGGATGGCAACCTCTCTGACGTTGGCCGGAAGCGACGGGTTCGAGACCATCGCTTTCGTCAGCTCCCAAACCGGCTTTCCAAATGTTGGCTCGTGGATCCATGGATTCCACGGGCCCAGCAGTGCACTGTCGTCGCGAATGTTGATGAAGCCCTGGAAGTTCTTGGCGATGCCATCCCGCATGTCGTCATACAGTGGCTTCTGTTCGGCATTCAACTCTGCAGGGGGAATGATGGGCAAGCGCATCTCTCAAACTCCGGTTATTGGCTGCTTGGGATTGTTCGCCGGTGGAATTGCGAAGGCAAGTGAATTGAAAACGAGACTTCAGGCAGCAACCCCGGCGGAGTGCACTCTAAGGTCGCTGAAGCTTGACTTATGCTACGCGTAGCAATCGCCGGCACGATTGCCGGGCGCGACAGCGCGAACACCGCGATGGACCGGTTGGCTGTGCGGGCGAGCTAACGACGATATTGTTCATTCCGCCGCGGCCGGGGCGCGTTCGGCCGTTTCATTGTGGCCGAGCACCAGCACGATACCCATGGCAATGATGCCGAGCGCCGCCAGCAAAAGCAGACCACCGGTGTAACTGCCGGTATGATCCTTGATCCACCCCATAGCAAATGGCCCGGCGAAACCGGCGAGGTTGCCGACCGAATTGATCACGGCGATGCCGGCGGCGGCCGCGGCGCCGGACAGGAAGGCGGTGGGTAGTGTCCAGAACACCGGCAGGTTGGCGAAAATGCCGAAACCGGCCACGCAAAGCGAGATCATCTTCAACAAGGGGTCATCGAGCGCGGTGGAGACAGCGATGCCGGCCGCCGCAATGAACAGCGGGAATGCGGTGTGGAAACGCCGCTCGGCCACTCGGTCCGAGCGCCGGCCCCACCACACCATGCCGACCAGGCCGACGACGTACGGCGTGGCCGAGACCAGCGTCGTGATAAACGTGTTGAGACCGAACGCCTTGACGATCTGCGGCAGGAAAAAGCTCAGCCCGTAATTTGTCGCGACGGCACCGAAATACACCAGGCTCAGCCCGAGCACCCGCGGGTT
>Ga0208990_1000312_pt1 | contig 11203 bp, 7 predicted proteins | sample MedBloCARef_M3_FD_187854 | JGI IMG/M metagenome (GOLD analysis project Ga0208990, IMG submission 187854) | Forest soil microbial communities from El Dorado National Forest, California, USA - Mediterranean Blodgett CA Ref_M3 (SPAdes) (version 2) | ecosystem: Environmental > Terrestrial > Soil >...
CACACACGATGCAAAGACCTACGACGACCTGAAGAAGGCCGTCGAGAATGGCTTTGCCTTCTCCTTCTGGTGCGGGAGCGCCGATTGCGAAGCCAAAATCAAGGAAGAAACCCGCGCCACCATGCGATGCATCCCCCTGGAGCAGGAGGGAGGAGGCGGGACTTGTGTTTACTGCGGCCAGCCCGCCACCGCGCGGGCGATCTTCGCTCGGGCCTATTAGGCCCGGTTTCTCCCCGGGAACATGTCCCGCGCCAATTTCTCGACACTCCTTCGCGCGGGTGCTAGCTTTAGTAAGTCGAGGAATTATGTATCGACGTTCCCAGCCGCGGACACCAATCGGCACGAACAGACCGGGGAGATGAATCTAGTGCATCTTGAAGGCATCCGAGCGCGCCACGCGACGGCGCACCGCCTCTCCGAACGAGGTGAGGGCAAGCTCAAAGCCGTCATTTACCTGGCGATCTTTCTGCTCATGATCTATTCCGCGGTCAAAATCGTGCCTATTTATGTTTCGGATTATCAGCTTTCCGACAAAATGCAGGAACAAGCGCGCTTCGCGGTGGTGAATCGCTACACGGAAGATCAGATTCGCGACAATATATTCAAGGTCGTGCAGGAATTGGAAATTCCGGTGAAGCGCGAAAGCATCAAGGTATTCAACACCAATGCCGTCGTCAAGATCTCGATGGAATACACCGTTCCCGTGGACTTGCTGTTCTACCACATGGATCTTCATTTTTCTCCGTCCAGCGAGAATAAGGCCGTCATCTGAGGTACGGGTGCCGCGGCTGCCAGTTTTCGATTCTTTGCCGGCAACCCGGCACCGTGGAACACCATCTTTCCCAGAGTGCGGTCTTGCGAGACAATAAGAGTTCAGCCCTCAGGAGCTAAGTCTTGCGCATCCGCGTTCAAAAGGGATTCTTTACTTCAGCCATCGGCTTGACGATCCTCGGCACTGTCTTCGCCGTCTTTCTGGCCGCCGGCGGAGTTTTCATCTACTACTACATCAAATACTCGCGCATGATTGATGCGCGACTCTCCGGCAACGTCCTCCAGAACACCACGCAGATCTTCTCCGCGCCGGAACACATCTCGGCAGGTCAGGCCTGGGGACCGGAAGACCTGACCGCTTATCTCACCCGCGTGGGATACCGCCCGATACAGGATGCAAGCGCCATCGGCCAATTCACCGTGCAGGCGAACACGGTCGATATCCGGCCTTCGAAGCTTTCCTATTTCGCGGGGAACAATGCGTTGGCGGTTCAATTCCGGGGAAAGAGCATTCGATCCATAAAACCGCTTGCCGGCGGCGGAGAACTTGATACCGCGGAAATCGAACCGGAACTCATTACCAATCTTTTCGACAGCGCGCGTGAGAAGCGGCGGCCCGTGCGCTATGAAGATTTGCCGGTAATGCTGGTACACGCGATTCTTTCCTCCGAGGACAAGCGTTTCTTCGAGCACGGAGGCTTTGACTTCATCCGCATCGTGGGAGCGGCGTGGGCCGACGTGCGGCATAGCAGCCAGCACTACCAGGGCGCGAGCACCATCACCATGCAAGTGGCGCGCACGTTCTTTCTGTCGACCGATCGCAATTGGCGGCGCAAGCTGTCCGAAGCCATGATTTCCATCGAGCTCGAGCAACGCTTCAACAAGCAGCAAATCTTCGAGCTGTACGCCAATGAAGTTTACCTGGGCAACCGCGGGAGCTTTGGCATTCGCGGGTTCTCCGAGGCCAGCGTCGCGTACTTCGGAAAGGATTTGAGGCAGCTGACGGTGCCGGAATGCGCGTACCTTGCGGGGATCATTCGCGCGCCGAATTATTATTCGTCCGCCGACCGTCACCCGGAGCGCGGAGTGCAGGCTCGCGATCGCGTGCTGACGCAAATGCTCGAAAACAAATACATCAATGCGGAGGACGTTCAGGATGCCAAGCTCGCGCCGCTGAAGATTATCCGGACGTCGATTTCGGGGAGTGAGGCGCCCTATTTCGTCGACATGGTGAAGGACCACCTGCTGGACAAGTATTCCGAGAACGAGCTGCTGAGTGAGAATTTCCGCGTTTATACCACGCTTGATCCCGCTTTGCAGCGTGCCGCGGCCGCCGCCGTCGATGCCGGGATGAAGAATGTGGACCTGCTCCTGGCGAAGAAGTACGACAAGTGGAGGCGCGCGCAGGCCAAGAAGGGAAGTAACGAGCCGATCCCGCAGGCGCAAGTGGCGCTGGTCGCGCTGGATCCCCGGACCGGAGAGATCAAGGCCGTCATCGGCGGGCGCGATTACGGGCAGAGCCAGCTCAATCACGCGCTGGCGCGTCGCCAGCCCGGCTCGGTGTTCAAACCGTTCGTCTATGCCGCGGCATTCGACAATGCCGTTGACGGTGTGCAGCCGGTCATCACCCCTGCGACGACGATCGACGATGAGCCGACGACGTTTGAATTCGACGGCAAGGAATACACGCCGAACAACTATGGAGAAAGATTCATGGGGCGCGTCACGGTGCGCGAGGCGCTGACGAATTCCCTCAACGTCGCGACCGTCAAACTCGCGGAACTCATCGGCTACGGCCGGGTCGTGCAAGTCGCGCGGAAAATGGGCCTCGGGATGAACATTCAGCCGACACCCGCGGTTGCTCTCGGTGCGTATGAAATGACGCCAATCGACGTCGCCGCGGGGTACACGACGTTCGCCACACTCGGGACGCGCGCGGAGCCGCAGTTTCTGCGCATCGTCGTCAACGCAGACGGCACGCCACTCGAAAAGTTCGTGCCGCAGACGCATCTGGCGCTGGATCCACGAGTCGCATTTCTGGTTGATAGCTTGTTGAAAGACGTCCTGAATAAGGGCACCGGCGCGGGTGTCCGCGCGCGCGGGTTCACCCTGCCCGCGGCCGGAAAGACAGGCACCTCCCGCGACGGCTGGTTCTCTGGGTTCACTTCCAATCTCCTCTGCGTGATCTGGATCGGCTTCGATGACAATCGCGATATAGGAATGACCGGCGGCGCCGTGGCGGCTCCGATCTGGGCGGACTTCATGACTCGCGCTACGTCGCTTGCGCAATACAGGGACGTGAAGGATTTTACGATGCCGGATGGAGTGCAATCCGTGCTCATCGATCCGGATACCCTGCAGCTTGCGACGGCCAACTGTCCCACCACCCGGGAAGAGGTCTATGTGGCAGGCTCTGCACCGACCGTGTACTGCGAGGTCCACGGGGGCCACAACCTTTTAACTACCACGGGCTCCATTCTCTCCCGAGTCTTTGGGGGCGAGCCCAAAACGCCCCAAACGGATGCAAATGGCCAGCCCGTCGCACCTTATGATCCCAACCGGCCGCCCAATGCGACCGGCCAGGGCCCGGCCGATCCTTCGGCGCAACCCGGCGAAAAGAAAAAGAATCCTTTGCAGAAGATTTTTGGTATCTTTGGGGGTAAGAAGAAGGAACCCGACCAGGTTAAGCCTAAGCCGGAGAAGGGAGATTCGCCATGACCAGGATCAAATTGGCGTTTCCAGTAATCGTTCTCCTTTTCACTCTTTCGGTATCCTCCGCTGGACAGACTTTCGTTGAGACCCCGAGTGCGCCGGTGGCGCCGCGGGTGGGGCAGTCGCAGACACAATTGGCGGCGGAGTCTTCCGTCATCGTCGTGAAGCCTGAACTGACCGATGAGCAGCTCGCCGATCTTTATATGGCGCGCAAGGATTTTCGAGAGGCCGCATTTTCCTATAAACGGCTTGCCGATCAGAACCCCCGGAATCCCGTGTATCTGAATAAGCTCGGAATTGCGCTGCACCAGCAGGCAGCTTTGGCGGCGGCGCTGAAGTATTACGAACGTGCGTCGAAGGTGGATCCTTCCTATGCCGACGCGCAGAACAACATCGGGACAATTTGGTATCAGCGCAAGAAGTTCGGCCGGGCCGTCAAGGCGTATCAAAAGGCGATCACAATTCGTAGTGACATGGCCGTTCTCCATAGCAACCTTGCCTATGCCTACTTTGGCGAAAAAAAATATGAGCAGGCCATCTCCTCGTTCCGTCAAGCGCTGGCATTGGATCCGCAGCTCTTCGAGCACAGCAGTTCGAGGAGCGGGTCGGTTCTGCAGGACCGCTCCGTGGGTGACCGAGGGCGATTCTATTTCCTGCTCGCAAAGTCCTTCGCGGAAGCGGGTAACGTGGAGCGTTGCCTGATTTATCTCCGAAAGGCCAAAGACGAAGGCTACAAAGAGCTGTCGTCCGTGAAATCCGATATCTCATTTGCAGCGGTCTTGAAGGATCCAGGGATACAAGAGGTCCTAGCTCCCAAGCCTCCCGCCAGTACGCAACCCTGAACCGTTTTCGGTTCATCATTCCAGACTCGATCGGCACATCCGGCGCGAAACGCGCCCCTGCGTCTGTTACAATGCAACAGACATGGAGCGCCCTTTCTTCAGCGCGCGTTATCTCGTTTTACTTTCCGTCGCTATCGTTTTTGGAACCACTTCGGTTGCCGCGCAACAAACTGCTCCGCCTCCACGCGCGGGTTCGGCCGCCGCTCATCAGCGAGGGATCTATCTGGTTTTTCCGTTTGAAAATACGGGCGCATCTCCACGATTGGATTGGCTCGGCGAAGGCCTGGAGGAATTGACCATCCAGCGGCTGTCGGGAGCCGGCGAGCAAGTGTATTCGCACGCAGGGCGGCTTGTTGAACTGGAACGGTATGGCCTCCCGCACTCATCGAAACTCAGCCGCGCGAGCATGCTCCATATTGCGGAAGACCTCGACGCGGATTTTGTGGTTTTTGGCCGATTCACGGCGAACGGGACCTCGCTCACCATCGAATCACGGATCTTAAAGGTAAGTCCGGCCCGATTGCTGCCGGCGTTGCGGGAAACCGGCACGTTGGATTCGCTTATGGACCTGCACTCCCGTTTGGTTTGGCGGATGCTCTCCGCAAACGACCGCAACTATGCGCTGAGCCTTGCCGAGTTCACCAAACGCCAGCGTCCGCTGCGTCTCGATGCGTTCGAACACTACAGTCGAGGGTTGCTGGCCAGCGAAGATGACGCGCGTTTGCGCGAACTTCGGGAAGCGGCGCGCCTCGAACCGGAATGGCCGGAACCCGACTTCGCCCTGGGCGAAGCGTATTTCACGCGCCGCGACTGCGATTCCGCGCTCCCGTGGTACGCGCGCGTGCCCAAGACTCACGACCGCTATGTGGAATCGGTCTTCGCCACGGGTGTTTGCCGGCTTCTCCTTGGCCAGCCGGACCACGCGGAGGAAGTGTTCAATTCGTTGCCGGAGGCTTTGAAGAACAACATGATCTCCGGAGCGGACTTGCCGGAAATTCTGAATGACCTGGCGATTGCGCGGGCACGGCAAGGCAAGACGGCTGCGGCGCAAACCGACCTTCGCCATGCGATCGATCTGGATCCCGACGAAGACGACTATCCATTCAATCTTGGCCTCCTTGCGCTGCAGACCAATGACGCCGCCGCAGCGGCGGGATTTTTCCGCGAGGCCGTGTTACGCGAGGCGGATAACTCGGAGGACCGCGCGCTGCTGATACTATCCCTGGAAGCGGCCGGCAAGAAGACCGAGGCCGAGCAGGAACGCGAGGCGGCGAACGAAACTTTTGGCCCAAACGGACTCCCAGCGATTCGTCTGGATGCGAAGAACGAAGCCGTGGCGCGGCTATATCGCATCAAGACCGAGCTCGACGTAACCACTCTTCGCGCGGAGATTGAATCGGCCGAGCCTCCCGCGAGCGCGGCTGCTTCCGCTTCTTCGAGCGACGCAACCCTAACGCACATTCGGCGCGGCCGGCAGGAGCTCTCCGCGGGACACGCCGATGCCGCGGAGAAGGAATTTCGGGCTGTTCTTGCCGCTGATCCGACCAGCCCCGCGGCGCACCGCGGGCTCGCGGAAATTGAACGCCGCCAGGGCAAGATGGATGATGCCGTGAAAGAATTGCAGGCGTCGCTGGAAGCGCGGGATTCCGCGGCGGTTCGAACGATGCTGGCAAAACTCTATCTCGAGCTGAAGAAGCCGGATCTTGCGCGGGCGGAAGTCGAGAAAGCGCTGAAGCTGGCGCCGAACTATACGGAGGCCAAGCAACTGCTCGAACACTTGCAGAATTCCAAGCCGGCCGAGAAAAAACCGGGTGGAGGTGCGCAATGAGTGATTGCTTCCATAAGATGAAGCGCTCCTTTTACTCCAAGCGATCCGAATTGGTTGCGACCTCCTTCTTTCTCTGCGTCCTGTGTGCTGGCGCAATTTTCCTGCTCATGCCTTCGGTTGCCGCGGACGAGCAATCGTCCAGTCCTCTCGTTCTCGAATTGAGGCTTGAGGGCGTAGTCGATCCCATCCTGGCCACCTACATTGATGAGGGACTTGCCAACGCGGCGAACCGTCACGCGGCTCTTGTTTTGATCACCATGGACACTCCGGGCGGGCTCAGTACTTCGATGCAAGACATGATTCAGCACATCCTCGCATCGCCGGTGCCGGTCGCCGTGTACGTTTCGCCTACGGGCGGGCGAGGCGCTTCTGCCGGTTTTTACATTCTTCTTTCCGCGGATATTGCCGCGATGGCGCCAGGGACGCATACGGGTTCTGCTACCCCGGTTATGGCCATTGGTGGATTTCTGCCCATGCAGATTGATGACGCATTTCGAAAGAAGATCAATAACGATGCCACGGCGTTCCTGAGGAGTTTCACGGAGAGACGCGGACGCAACCCGGCGCTGGCGGAGAAGGCCATCACTGAAGGCAGCGCTTACACGGAGAAGGAAGCCCTGGACGGGAAAATGATCGATTTGATCGTGAATTCGCCTGATGAACTGGTACGGCAACTCGACGGCCGGACGATCAAGCGATTTGACGGAACCGAGGCAAAGCTCTCCCTGAAAAATGCGGCGCGCACGCCTTTTGAACTTTCGGCCCGCCAGAAATTTCTTGCCCGCATCGTCGAGCCCGATGTTTTCTTTGTGTTGCTGATTCTTGGAGTTCTTGGCGTCTACACTGAGTTCACGCATCCCGGAGTGATCGCTCCAGGAGTCATCGGCGGCATTTGCCTGATTCTCGCGCTGTACGCCATGAATTTTCTGCCCATCAATCTTGCGGGAGTGTTCCTGATTCTACTGGCTCTGGCGTTTTTCGTACTCGAAGCCAAAGCTCCCAGCCATGGTGTGCTGGCCCTCGGCGGAGTCGTGTCTATGTTTCTTGGCGCGATCTTTCTGATTCGGTCGCCGCTCACACCTGGAGGAGTGAGTGTAGGTGTGGCGCTTGCGGGGACAGTGCCGTTCGCGGTGCTTGCCGTAGTTCTGATGCGGTTGGTGCTGCGGTCGCGGAAATGGAAATCGGTGACGGGAAAAGAAGAACTCATCGGAGCACAAGGCGTCGCGGTGGCGCGGCTGCCCGCAGGCTCCGAGGGCATGATTCGCGTTCATGGCGAGCTGTGGCGGGCTGAATCTTCGCGGCCCGTGCAGGAAGGCGAGCCCGTCCGGATTTTGCGCGTCGAAGGACTGAAGCTCTATGTTGAGCCGGCCGATGTGGCTGTTTCAGCGACGAAATAAGGATTCTCACGTTCAGGAGGAAAACATGGAAATTGGTTTTGTCGGGATGGCGCTGATCGTCGGCCTGCTGTTGATCTGGTTCTGGAATTCGATCTATATCATCAAGGAATGGGAACGCGGCGTGGTACTTCGGCTCGGCCGGTTGATACCCGAGGCAAAGAGCGCGGGCATAAATCTGGTTTTTTGGCCGATTGAAACACTGTACCGGATTAACATGCGGATTGAGACGCTCGACGTTCCTCCGCAGGACATCATCACGCGCGACAACGTCTCGGTGAAGGTCAATGCGGTTTGCTACTTCCGCGTGGTCGACGCCAATCAGGCCCTTTCGCAGGTGCAGAATTACACCTATGCGACTTCGCAGCTCGCGCAGACCACGATTCGCAGCGTCGTCGGACAGTTCGAACTCGATGAAATACTTTCGCAGCGCGATAAGGTCAACGCCAAGCTGCAGATCATACTCGACACGGACACGGAACCTTGGGGCATTAAGGTTTCCAAAGTCGAGGTGAAACAGGTCGACATCCCCGAGCAGATGCAGCGCGCCATCGCAAGGCAGGCGGAAGCCGAACGCGAACGCCGTGCAAAGATTATTCATGCTGAAGGAGAGTTCGAAGCTTCGCAGAAACTCGCGGATGCCGCGAAAGTTTTGGAAACGCAGCCTTCCGCGATCCAGCTCCGCTACCTGCAAACTCTGACGGAGATAGGTGTCGAGAAGAACACAACGATTGTGTTTCCCCTGCCTATCGATATCATTAATCAGTGGACTAAGAATTTAGGGGGGCAGCAAAGGTAAGAATGGCTTCTGGAGGAAAACGAGGGGGCGCTGGCGAGCGTGTGCTCGAAAGCCGGCATGTCATCGGTCTGTTCATGCTGATGCTGCTGTTTTCGGGCGTATTTTTCACGCTCGGTTACGTCATGGGGCGCAACGAGTACGATGGCTCGGTCCGTGCCGCGACCGACTTTTTCAAGAAGCCCGGGATTTCCGTTTCTCCCAAGACGGATGCAGGTTCGAAGCGGACGAACCATCCCGCTCCTGCCACCACGCCGACGGACACGGCGGCGCCGCCGAATTCGGATTGGGAGTTTTATCACGCAGGCGAAAATAAAAAGACCGAAGACCACCTGAAACCCGTGGCGTCCGTGCCTGCCCCAGCGCGAAAAAACGTGCCGGTGCTCGTAAAGACCACGGCGCCACCGAGAACCGCCGGCGGTTCATCGAAAACCCTGAACGCGCCGCTCATTCCAGGCGGCGCTTATACGTTGCAAGTGGCCGCGCTGGGGAAGGAAGCGGATGCGCTTGAACTCGCGGCGCGTTTGCAGAAGAAAAAATTCCCCGCGTTCGTTGTTTCTCCGCAAGCAGACAAGTATTACCGCGTGCAAGTCGGCCCATACGCTGATCCGAAGGCCGCTGACGCGGCCAGGAAGGGCCTCGAGGGCGCAGGTTTTAAAGCCATCGTGAAACACTGATGCCTCGGGGCAGTTGGCTCACCTACCTTCGTCCGCAAGCCGGTGCGGAAATACCATCGGGGTTGCGTCTCGTAATTGGAGCCGTATCCGGCGCCGCGCTTTCGCTCTCCTATACCGGTCTCTATCTGAGTATTTATTCCTGGGTTTGCGTTGGGGTTCTCCTCTTTTCGCTGTTTGGCGCGCGGCCTCGCGTGGCGTTTGGGTGTGGATTCCTTCACGGGCTTCTTTTTGTCCTGACGTCGGTGCCGTGGATCGCAACGGTTCTTACTCTGCACGGTGGCCTCTCGGTAGCGGGAGGATGGGGCATCTTGCTCCTGATCGCCATCGCTTGGGGAATTCTCACTGGCGCTTTTGCTTGGGCCGTTCACCGGTTGTCTCGCCAAAGTATCGGCTTGGCATGCATAGGTGCGCCATTTATTTGGGTGACATTTGAGTTTGTTCGCGCGTGTTTGCCGGAAATTAGTTTTCCCTGGAATTTGCTTGGTTATCCAGCGGCGGCGAATCTGGGCCTCGTTCAGCTCACGACCATCACGGGAATCTACGGGCTATCCTTTCTTGTGGCGAGTTTCAATGCACTGCTCGCATGGACGAGCGCATCGAACGCGCTGACACTCGGCAAGCGGATCGCGTATGCAGCCGCGGCAGCGGCAATTCTCCTGATTTCTGCATTGGCTGGCCCGCGCCTGGTGCCACAGGTGCCAGCCCATCATTTCGCGCGCGCCGTGCAGCTCAATTTTCCGGAGGTGGAGTCGTTCCCCGCGGATTGGTTTCAGGCGCACGCCGCGGAACTCGATGAAATCGGACGACTCAGCCTTGCCCCCGCCGCGGAAAAACCGGACCTTCTTGTGTGGCCTGAATCGCCCGCTCCTTTCTCGTTTCAAGATTCACAGTTCGCAAAGATTGCCTCGACTCTGGCGATCCGATTCGGGCACCCATTCCTTGCAGGAGCCATCGAATGGAAATCACCGGTGGATCCATCGGACGTGGCGCCCCACGGCAGTCTTGTGCCCTACAACAGCGCGCTGCTTTTTGACGCGCAAGGCCAGCGCGTATTCGTATACGACAAAGTCCATCTCGTCCCGTTCGGTGAGTACGAGCCGTTTCCGTTGATCCATCGCGTGGTCACGAGCGTGTCCGGCGAGGTGGGCGGCTTCCACAAAGGAAATAAATACGTTGTGGGACAGCTTCCGCGCGGAAATACCTTCGGCGTTTTTATCTGTTATGAAGCGACCTATCCGGGCCAGGTGCGCCGGTTTGCCGCAGGCGGGGCGCAGCTGCTCATCAACATTTCGAATGACGGATGGTTTGGGCGGTCCGCCGCCGCCGAGCAGCATCTGCGCATGGCGCGCGTGCGTGCCGTCGAGAACCGCCGCTGGATCGTGCGCTCGACGAACAACGGCTTTACCGCTTCGGTCGATCCGTACGGCCGAATCTTCGAGCCGCTTCCGCCGGATGTGCGAGCCGCGGCCGATCTTCCTTATGATTTTCGAACGGACAAAACGCTGTACACGCGCTTTGGGGACTGGTTCGCCTGGCTCTGCGTGCTCGTTTCCGTTATTCTAGTTGCGACAACTTTTCGAAAGGCAAAGTGACGTCCGTCCTCTGACGGACGATTTACCGGAAAAAGCATGATTCTCGAAGATTTGCAGCACCGCTACGAAGGCCTCAAGCAGCGCATCACGCTCGTGCGGAGCTATCTTTGACGCGCCGCAGTACAGCGAGCGCCTGAAGGCTCTCGAAGCGCGCGTCGCCGATCCCAGTTTCTGGAGCAATCAGGAAGCGGCACAAAACGTTCTGCGCGAGCGGAAGCGAGCCGAAGAACAGATTGCCGCGGACGAAAAGCTCACGTCCCTCTCCGGCGACGTCGAGACGTACATCCATCTCGCCCGGGAAGAAACCAACGTCGAGCAAAAGAACGATCTGCTGAAAGAGCTGGACCGCGAGCTCGACGCGGCGGATACCTACATCTCCGAACTGGAAACCAAGACGCTCCTCTCCGGCGAGACCGATCACCTCAACGCCATCATGACCATCAAGCCCGGCGCGGGCGGAACGGAATCCCAGGACTGGGCATCCATCCTTCTTCGCATGTACCTGCGGTGGGCGGAACGCCGAGGAATGGGCGCCTCCGTCCTCGATGAGACCCCGGGAGAAGAAGCGGGCATTAAATCTGCCACGATTCA
>Ga0208990_1000313_pt1 | contig 11200 bp, 8 predicted proteins | sample MedBloCARef_M3_FD_187854 | JGI IMG/M metagenome (GOLD analysis project Ga0208990, IMG submission 187854) | Forest soil microbial communities from El Dorado National Forest, California, USA - Mediterranean Blodgett CA Ref_M3 (SPAdes) (version 2) | ecosystem: Environmental > Terrestrial > Soil >...
CGCTCATGTTGTTCCTCCCGCATCCGGTTGGCCGGTGTAACGCAGAACACCGATCCACATCGCCAGGAGCGCCACGATCACGAGCAGCCCTCCCACGTCCGCTAATCCGCCAGCGACCAACCCGTACTTCAACTCAAGCAGCACGCAAATGGGCAGAAGCACGGATCCGAGCAAAAGCATGAGCGCCCAGCGCCGCTTCCACCTCTCGCGCAGGTTCACATAGGGTTGAAAAAAAGCCAGCAGCATGGAAAGAAGGCCGAACTCGATGATGTGAGAGTGCGCGGCGATTTTTACCGCCTTGTCGCCTTGTAGTTGGCCGTACTCCGCGAGTCCGCTCGCAACAGCCGCGGCGCTCTGAGTTGTCGCTCCACTGCTGATTTGCAAAAGAATCGAATAGTCGAGCGCCTCGTGACGATAAAGATCTACGGCGGCATAATAGCAGCCGTGGAGGAAACCGAGCAGCACCAGGAATATGCCTCCCGCAAGCAGTAGATTCCCTGAGGGACTCGCATCGCCGGGCAGATCGTTTTGTGGAGCTGGGCGCTCCGCAGCGAAAAAGCACTTTCCGAGTCCGACGAGATATCCGAGCACTGCAACCACTACAAGCAAGCCGCCGAGATCGGCGAAGATACTGGCCCATCCGATAGCCTTCAGCGGACTATAAGCCAGCCCAACGTAATGGATAAGGAACACACACATAGGCAGCAATCCAGCCCCGCATAGAAACACCCAGGCCAATCGTTTTTTTGTGTTCGCTGAAAGGGCAATCCATGGCCCCAGGAGCGAGAGCATTAACGCTAGGTAGCCGAACGCAATTATGTGGACGTGGGTATCTACTTTGGTGCCACGATTCTCCAGGAAACCACCCACGTCATGAAAATTCGTAAGGACCGCAGCGCCGTCTCCAGCGAGAGCAGCGTACGCCGCATTCGAAAGACTGGCACCGACCCTCGTGGCATTCTGGTGAAGGACAAAAACAGCAAAGATGTCGCCAAATATCATTCCGATCAGGATCAGGCCGATGCCGCCCAGGAGGAGGAGTCGCCCCGCGTTTAGCGGAGCAAACGTCTCGCTCCGGTCGACGGCCATGTCCGATGCGCTTGCGTTTTTCGAGGAACTCATCGAATCCATTGGTCCCAATGGCCTGAAAAATTTCCGACAGTATTCATGCACTCACTTGAGAAGCAGTGGCGTTCCCTCGGAAGGCCGGCATCACGCGCTCGGCAAAGAGGTGCTGCGTCTTGATTGACTTCCAGTGTTCAAGTCCACCGAAATTTGAAACGATGGCAAGCTCTCCGATGCCGCCTTTCGCCTGCAAATTTCGTATTTGGCGGATTACTTTCTCCGGAGTCCCAATGAAGCCAATCTCCTGGTCCACGATTTCATCGTAAGTTAGCTTAGTGAGGGATTCGAGCGCCCCGCTGGCGTAAAAGCCGTAGCCCTTGGCGCGAAGTTCCGCCTTCTTCGCCTCGTCCTGCAACGATTCAACCGGCGAGGCATTGAACGCCAGGAAATTGTGCAGCGCGCCCTCCACTTCTTTGCGAATTTGTTTTTCGTCATCGTCCAAATAAACGGGACGGATGTAAACGATGTTCGGCTTATGTCCTTGTTCGGCACAGGCTTTCTTATAAATCCCCAGCGGCTTTTCCAGGACTCCCCAGGGAAGCAATGGCGGCACGAAGATTCCCCATCCACGCTCCCCGGCCATTTGATAGCTGATATCGCTCGTTCCGCCGGTGTAGAGCGGCGGATGTGGTTTCTGCACAGGCTTGGGAACGACGGCAAGATCCTTCACCTTATAGAACCGGCCATCATAGGACAGCTTATCTTTCGTCCAAGCACCGATCAAAATGTCGATCGCTTCGTCGTAACGTGGACGGCTCTCCTCGAGGGAGACATTTGAAGGGCCGAAGAGCCAGGCGTGGCCGCGTCCCAAACCGCATTCGAGCCGCCCTCGAGTCAGGATGTCAGCTTCGGCGATTTGGCCTGCCAGCCGCATCGGGTTTTCGAGTGGGAGTGTGAACAGCGCCACGCGAAAGCGAATCCGCTCCGTGCGCTGCGCGGCGGCGGAAAATAGCGCAAGGGGATTCGCGGAGATGGAGAACTTTTGAAAGAAATGATGGTCAATCACGGAATAGACATCGAAACCGACCTGATCGGCATGTTCGATCTGGCGGAGAATCTCCCAGGTCATCTCCGCATGCGATTTTCCCGGCGCAGTTTGCATCTCCGCGTAGATGCCGAATCTCATAGCCCCTCCGGGTATTGCTGTGTTCAGGTGAAAGGATAAATCCGAGCCCTCGCCTCTGGCCTCGATGAGGTGAGTGTGCTGCCCTGAACTCTGGCACTTCAACAACTCGGTGCGGCGTAGCTCTCGAAGTCCAACTCCAAGAAGACTTAGAAGTTGAACCTCAAAGCCAGCTGAATCTGCCGCGGGTTGAAAACCGCGCGTGGAGATCCGTAATTCGGGTTTGGCGAGCCCTCACGGAAGGTGGATGGCGTCGCCGGGCAGCCGAAAGCTGTCGGATCAAACGGGCAGAAGTCGGATGCGCCATACACTGTGTTGAAGAAGCGAATGTTTGTGGTGTTGAAGAGGTTGAAGGCCTCAGCAAGGACTTCCAGGCTTCGGCGCTCCTTGAACGGAAATGAGCGTCCTAGGCGAAAATCAACGGAACGGAAATTGTCGCCGATGAAGGTGTTGCGTGGCTCGATGCCGACGCGGTCGTTGTTGCCGAAAATATCGCCGTTGGCGTCGAATCCTGCAAACTTTGTGAAACGCATCGGGGACTGGATTGTGGCGATCAAGCCCAATTGGTAGTCGCGGGCAAATATGTTCCATTCTTTGGGAGTGGTAACCGTCCCGTTCACCACCAGGCGGTTGCGAACATCGTCGGAAGACAGAGCGCGCTCCGCGCGGAAGTTCTGGCTGTCTTGCGGAATCAGGACGAAGCTGGGATTGGGGCCGTCGTCGATAGTCTTCGACCAAGTATAGCTGATGCCGTAGGAGAAATGATGGGACAGGCGCTTGTTGACGTTGATCAGCAAGCCGTCGTACTGGGAATCCCAACGCGACGTAGCTTCAAAATAGATCGCGATTGGAAAGGTCCTGACTCCAGGGGTAAATGGGCAAATAAAATCAAGGGCGCAATAGAGATTTTTGGTACCTGAACGTCCTTTGGAATCAAAGAAAGGATCTTTAAATGTCGGATTCGGCTGATTGACATTATAAAAGCTGCCCAGATGGACTCCGCGAATGTGCAGCCCGCTGATGCTTACTGATGTGTCGGCAAGAGGCTCGAACTCAACGGCGACGCTGGCTTGCACTCCGTAGGGATTCTTGTGGTTTTGATCAAAACGGACTACGACTGCTGGTCCAAGGAAGGCATTCGGGCAGTTGGTAATGGGTTTGCACCCCTGCGAATTGGTGATCGGATCGGTGGAGTTATCCGGGTAAGCGCCATTTTGGATGAGCGCCTTGAGCCCCAGGGCGGTCAGGTTGGGTGGTCCAGCAAAGGCGAATAGCTCGGTCTTGGCGTTGAGACTGTCTTCGAACGGTCGTCCGGGATACTTGCCGATGACTCCGCCGCAGGATGGAATCTGACAAGCCAAGAGCGGCGCGGGAATGATGCCGTGGAAAAGGCCGAAACCGGCACGTACAACTACGTTGTGTTTGGTTCCGACGTTATAAGCCATGCCCAATCGAGGATCGAAGTTCTTCCATTGGGTGTTAAGTACGCCGCTGGGCCAAGTCTCCCATTCCCAGCGAATTCCGCCGTTCAAAGTCAAACGGCTCGTCGCGCGCCATTTATCCTGAAGGAAGAAGCCGTCATAGGTGTGGTTGAGCGTGCCTTCCGCCTGATTGCGAATCGCGGGCGAAAAGTGACTGCCCTTATAAACAGCAACGCCTTCGGTGATGCGCTGCTCGTTGAAATTGGGTGCCTGAAAGCGTTCAAAAAAGATCACGTTGGGATGCTGGCAGCCAGCGGGGCCAGGGCCGCCGGGATCGCCCACGGGAGAGACGCATTGTGATCCGTTGGCGCCATCGTTCCCGAGGAAAGCGGCGAGATTAGGGAAGTCGGCCTCAAAGGGATAGAACAGGGGGAAGGATTCGGTCGTGCGGACGAAATTATAGTTTCCGCCAAAGCTGATCGTGTGGCGATCATGGGACGTCGAGAAATTGTCCACCAATTCGAAGCGGGATTCGCGGTAGAAATCCGGATTGCCGCGGTTCACGCCGGCGGTGAACGTGTTCGACAGCTCGAGATGAGGCTGCGTCGAGACCGTAGGAAAGTCAAAGGACCGTCGAGCAAACTGCAAGCGCAACTCGTTAACCATCGTCGGTTTGATGACGGAAGCGAGCGTCCCGGCAACGGATTGATCGCGATAGAAGTTTTCCTTGAAAGCGGAAGGCAAGTCGAAGCCGTCGTTCAGCGGCGACTGGTTCAGCAACCTTCCATCGTTGATGAAATAGCGCACAAACATGGTTTCGCTTGGGCTGAAGTTGTGGTCGAGTCTCAGAAATCCATTGTCGGAGTCATTTGTTCGGAGAACACTGCCCAAGCCTGGTTCCGGCGCCAGGCCATAGACGGCTTTCACTTCATTGATGAATTTAATGTTTTGGAGGACCGCGGAATTGTAGAAAGGCGATTCGCCCCGGCGCTGGACTTCATAGTTGCCGAAGATGAAGGTCTTGTCTTTCTGGACCGGACCTCCGATCGCCGCGCCGAATTGATTCTGCCTTAGAACGTGGGCGCCCGTGGCCTGCAGGAGATTGATGGCATCCAGTTTGTTGTTGCGAAAATACTCGTACGCGATGCCGTGCCACTCATTGGTGCCGCCGCGCGTGATGATATTCACAATGCCCGCGCTCGCGCGGCCAAACTCCACGGAGTAGTCGGTGTTGATAACGCGGAATTCCTGTACCGACTCTTGCGGGGGCGTGCCGCGTTGGATCCCCGAGGCCGTCGAAATGTCGTCGGCGCCGTCGACGGCGATGAAATTATAATGAATGTTTTGGCCGGCGAAGGAGAGCTTGGTTACCGGCTCGACGATCACGTCAGTGTTTCCCGCCGTGGTATCGCCTATGGTGACGGCGGGAGAGAGCAAGGCGAAGTCGATGAATGCGCGCCCGTTGACGGGAAGATTCACGATCTGGTTTTCCGTGATCACCGTGCTGACCTGGGTGCGCGTTGGCTCTGCCAGTTCGGAAGTAGCTTCAACTTCGACTCTCTGAACGACCACCCCAGGCGAAAGAGTGAAGCCAAGCTCAGCGGCTTGCCCGACCTGCAGCGAGATGTTCTTGGTCTGTTTTCCAAATCCAGAAAATTCGACGGTAACTTTATATTCACCAGCGGGCAGAGCTAGGATGGAATATTCGCCGTTGTCCGAGGTCAGCGCCGAACGAGAAAATCCGGTCGCCACATTCGAAGCCGTAACCGGGGCTTTAGCTACGCTGCCGCCCGAAGCGTCGATTATCTTTCCCGACAGCGTGGCATTGACCGCCTGGCTTCGCGCAGAATTTGGGAAAATCGACAACATTGCCGCCAGCAAAACGGCCAGAAGAATCTGGAGCAAATAATTCCGTTTCCTGCTCATCACAGTGCACCCCCAAAATTCGACCTCTCAAACCGAGCACTCAGGGCCGCATTCGATACGTTCCTGCACCATTGATTTTTGTGGCTTTATTCCCGTTGTGGCTGAAAGTGGAGCCCTGCGCCCTCTCTGGCATATTCTTGAGGAACTTAGCCACACGGGGCGGCGTGGGTAGAAATAGGGAGTTTGGAATGAGGGCAGAGCGAGGATACCAACCGGGCAACCGTACGGCATCGCCGGGCATTGGCGCTGAATTAGAGATGGCCCCATCCCTCGCCCCCGCCTGAACAGAAAAAGAGAAGAATGAAACGGTACAGTATGCGGCGGAAGTAGACATGTCAAGGACAAAGAAGAGACCAGTTGAATTTGGGAATTGTTGAACACTTGACTCTCCTTGTGATTGGGGGCAACATGTCGCACTGCCCCGCGCGAGTCGAGACCAACTATGGAACTTGCCGAAATAAATCGAACTTCTGTCGCGGACCAGGTTGCTTCGATTCTTCGGCAGCGGATCCTCGACGGTGAATTGCCTCCCGGAACTGCCCTGCAAGAAGTGCCGATGGCTACATCACTCGGCGTATCCAGAAATACCGTCCGGGAAGCGACGCGCATTCTGTCGCTGGAAGGTTTGCTGAAGCGGAATGCACACCGCGGTGTGGCCGTCGCACAACTATCTTTGGAGGACGTCGCCGAAATTTATCAACTACGCCACCTATTGGAAATTCCAGCGGTACGGGCAGCGACGATGGAAGACTCCGATGTATTAACGGAAATGCACGGGGCGCTGGAAGGCTATGAGGAAGCGGTTGAGGGCGTTGATTGGGTGAGGGCCGTCCGCTTTGATTTGCACTTTCACACGCTGTTGATTCGCTTTCACCGCAACCATCGCCTAGAGTCCTTTTACGAGAAACTTCTGGGTGAATTGCGGTTAGGAATGGTTCTCGTGGATCTGAGGCACGATAACCCAGGCGGGCTCGTTCCCGTTCATCGTAGAATCTACCAACTGCTGACCAGTGGGGAGACGGAAGAGTGCGCAACGCTACTCGCGCAGCATCTGCGAGATTCGGAAACAAGATTGACTGCCGTCATGGACCAGCGAATTGCAAGAGCGGCGGCCAAGTAGTTTTGCTTTGGCCGAGGTCGCGAATCCGAGCCGGCTTCTGGAGACAGGTTCACCCGAAGTCAAGCTCACTGGCATTCCTTCGATTGGAAGTTCGAAGGGAAGTCTGAGGACTAACGGAAGATGTACCCCCGAGCATTCACTTATCATCGTGCTGGCTCCCTCAAAGAAGCAGTGACCGTGCTTTCCCAACTGGGAGAAGGTGCGAAGCTTCTTGCCGGCGGTCAGAGCCTCATTCCATTAATGAAATTGCGTTTTGCCAATCCAATCCATCTCGTCGATTTGAATTTTATTAGCGGAACTTCATACGTCCGGGAACAAGATGGCGCTCTTCATTTCGGACCACTTACAAGGCACGCCGAAATTGAGAAATCGGCATCAGCCGCACGCGTTCCCATTCTCCTCGACTGCGCCGCTGGAATCGCAGACGTGCAGGTCAGAAATCGAGGAACCATCGGCGGCTCGCTTGCCGAGGCCGACCCCAGCGGCGATTGGGCCACGGTCCTGCTGACGCTCTCCTGCGAAGTCCGATGCGCTGGCATATCGGGGGAACGCTCCTTGAAGCTAATTGACTTCTTGAAAGATGCCTACACAACCGCGCTTGCCCACGACGAGCTTGTTTCAAAGGTTGTCGTCAAGGTTCCGCCGGGGAACAGCGGAGGTGCTTACATCGCCTTCAAGCGAACAGCGCCCGTTTATCCCACCGCAAGTGCTGCCGTGCAATTGACGGTGGAGGGTGATCGCTGCAAGGACATTGCAATCGCTCTGGGATGCGTCGGTTTGTTGCCGATTCGCGTACGAGAAGGAGAAGCAGCGCTTCGGGGCCAGCAGATCACGCCGAAGCTCATCGAATCTGCGGCGGATGCCGCGCGCGCTGCCGCCGATCCCCAATCGGATATGCGTGGCTCGGCGGAATACAAGCGGCAACTTGTGGGTGCGCTTGTTAAACGTGCGACGGAAGCCGCGCTCCAGCGGGCCCGCGGACAACAGGTGGAGGTCAGCCACATCTATGCCTGAAGCCGCTCAAAAAGTTTCCATTCAGCTTCGCGTCAACGGCAAGTTGCATTCACGTGAAGTCGAGCCTCGGTTGTTGCTCGTTGAATTTCTTCGTGAAGATCTTGAGTTGACTGGCACGCACATAGGATGCGATACGACCTATTGCGGCGCCTGCACGGTGCTGATGAACGGCGCCGCAGTGAAATCTTGCACGGTCTTCGCGGTGCAGGCCGACGGGGCTGAAATTACCACGGTCGAAGGGCTGGAGAAAGACGGCGAACTTCATCCTATTCAAAAAGCGTTTCGCGACTGCTACGGTCTCCAATGCGGCTACTGCACGCCCGGGCTCATGCTTTCTGCGCTGCAACTCCTGAAGGACAATTCGAACCCGAACCAGAAGGAGATTCGGAAAGCGATAGCGGGAAATACCTGCCGATGCACCGGCTATCAGAATATTTTCAAAGCGATTGACACCGCCGCGGCGGCGATGAGGAGTTCCGGTCGTGGCGATTAAATTTGGCGGAGACTTCGAGGTAGCGCGCTCTCCGGAAGACGTGTACGACTTCCTGACGGATCCGCATAAGTTCGCGCCCTTGCTCCCGGACTTTCAAGGTATGGAGGTGCAGGACGAGCGCCATTTTGCGGTGAAGGTGAACGTCGGCATCTCCTATATCAAGGGGACTGCGAATGTGAAGATGGAGCTTGCCGAAGCCATCCGCCCCAACCGCGCCCAATATAAGGGGCAAGGTAGTGTCGCGGGCGGAAATGTGTCGCTCACGGCAGGTTTCGATCTCGTTCCCTCGGGCGGCGGTACGAAAGTCGCCTGGCAAGGTGAGGCGCAGATTTTCGGACGCTTGACTTCCGTGGCAGGCGGTTTGCTGGAGCCGCTCGGAAAGAAAAATGTGCAGAAGCTGATTGATGGTTTGCAAGCGGCGTTGCGTTGAGACGATATTCGCTGCGTCGGGAAGAGAGGCGGCTTGAGCGCGCGAACGAATAACGGGGGCTGGGTCGGCAAAGCACTGCCGAGGAAGGAAGATAACCGTCTCCTGCGCGGGCGCGGCAAGTTCGTTGACGACATCAAGCTGCGCGACATGCTGTATCTGAAGTTTGTCCGCTCTCCGTATGCCCACGCAAAAGTGACCAACCTCGACACCTCCGCGGCGGAGGCAGTTTCCGGTGTGGTCTGCACGCTGACGGGCGCTGAAATCGCGAAACAGACGAATCCCTTCATTGAGATCGGTCCGGACCCGTTCGCGCGAATCAAAGATTATCCGCTGGCGGTTGCCAAAGTACGCTATCAGGGAGAACCGGTGGCCGCTGTGGTTGCTACCTCGCCGCAGATTGCCGACGATGCTTCAGAACTGGTGCAAGTCGAGTACGAATATCAAGAGGTCGTGACCGACGGCGAAGAAGCCTTGCAGGATGCCGTTGTGCTTCATGAAGATGCGGGAACGAATCGGGTGTGGCGCGGAGTTTTCGAATACGGTGACATTGAAAAAGCGTTTCGCGAAGCGGCGCACATTGTGCGGATCGACAAGATGCATTTTCACCGGTTTTCCAGTACGCCACTGGAGAACAACGCGGTGATCGGTCAGTGGGACCGGAGCGATGAGCACATCTATTATTGGTGCAACAATTCCTTCCCTTCGTTCGCGATGCAGTTCATTGCGGCGCATCTCGGTGTTCCCATCGACAGGATTCGCGTTCAGACTTTCGATATCGGCGGCAGTTTTGGCATCAAGATCACCAATTATCCGCAAATGTCGGTTTGTGCCCTCGCGTCTAAGAAGGCCGGCGGCCGCCCCGTCAAGTGGATAGAGACGCGTTCCGAGCACAACATCTCGAGTGCGCACGGCAACGAGCGGACCTTCCGCGACACACGAGTGGCACTGGATAAGGATGGCGTCATCACCGCGATCGACTCGCGCCACATTGATGATTGCGGTGCCTATCCGCGCTATGAACCCCTCGGTTGCGTGATCTGGGCACAGGTTTTTCCGGGCGTTTACCGCTTCCGGAATGCGCGCATCGATTTCAGCCAGGCTGTAACCAACAAATGCCCGGTGGGACCGAACCGCGGCTACTCGCGGATGCAGCATCTGTGGTTCCTGGAGCGTGTCGTCGATATTTGCGCGCACCAATTGGGCATTGCTCCGGACGAGATGAGGCTGCGCAACTACATTCGTCCGGAAGAATTTCCCTACACAACGCCAAATGGCTGCGTGTACGATTCCGGCAACTATCCCAAGATGTTGCAGCTGGCGAAGGAGCGGATCGGCTGGGAGGATTGGAAGAAGAAGCAGGCCGCAGCGCGAGCTGAAGGACGCTGGATGGGGATCGGAATCGGCACCACGCTGGATTCCGGCACGAACAATTTTGGTCAGTCGCAAATCGTGAATCCCAATGCGCCATTTTCCGGGAATTCTCAGGGCGCAAACTGCAAGCTGGATATCTATGGCGAGGTTGTCGTCGCTGTCGGCTCTTGTCCGCAAGGCCAGGGTCACGAAACTACCGCAGCGCAAGTTGTCGCCGATGTCCTCAACATCCACCCGGACCTCGTTACCGTGCGCACGGGATTCGACACCGAACGAAACGTTCATACCGGGGCTTCGGGCACGTATGCGAGTCAATTTGCGGTCTCGGGTCTGTCCGCCGTACACGGCGCGGCGCAGAAACTGAAGACCGAGATGAAGCGTCTGGCAGCTTTCCTCCTTGAATCAAAGGAAGAAAGCCTTGAATTCGGCGTCGGGCCGCAGGGGCCGCAGATTCTCGCGAAAGACACCGGAAAGTCCGTCAACTATTGGCGATTGGCAAACATCGTCAACGTGAACTCTGCCGTTCTTCCCGCCGAACTCTACGAACTGACATTGAATTGCCGTTACATCTGGCGCGCCCCGTTCAAGGTTCCAGACACGGCAAAAAAATACGGCAGCTTGACACTGACTTACGCGTCGCAGCTTCACATTGCCGTTCTGGAAATTGACCGGGGCACGTTCATCCCGCGGATTCTGGACTACGTGGCGGTCGACGATTGCGGAAAAGTTATCAATCCCCCGATCGTCGAGGGTCAAGTGTACGGCGCAACAGCTCACGGGATCGGCGCCGCATTGATGGAGAGCTGCGTCTACGACGCGGTTGGCAACATGCTCACGGCGACGTTCAGCGACTACACTCCGATCACTTCCATGAACATGCCCAACGTGAAATACGCTCATATCGAGACGCCGTCTCCGCACAGTTACAGTGGCGCAAAGGGAATGGGAGAAGGCGGTGCCGCGCCCATTCATACGATTTCCGCCGCGATGCAAGATGCTCTCTTTTCCAGCGGGATTGTCGTAAGCGATTCCTTCAACAACGCAGATACCTTGTACCGCGCGATTGTGGCGAAGGAAATCTATCAGGCGGATAAACTGGTCAAGGTAGAGAAAGGGGTGTAACGCCGCACGAATATGAAGCGAGTTTGCATCGTCGGATGTGGCGCCATCGGGTCGC
>Ga0208990_1000315_pt1 | contig 11173 bp, 14 predicted proteins | sample MedBloCARef_M3_FD_187854 | JGI IMG/M metagenome (GOLD analysis project Ga0208990, IMG submission 187854) | Forest soil microbial communities from El Dorado National Forest, California, USA - Mediterranean Blodgett CA Ref_M3 (SPAdes) (version 2) | ecosystem: Environmental > Terrestrial > Soil >...
AACGGCGACTTCGGCCAGCCCTGATCCGTTGCGGTAACTTCGCCTCCCCGCCAGCACGGTCAGGAAGCAAATAATAGTGGCAATCGAACCCACCGCCACGACCTGACATGCCTCAGCCGATAGCATCGCATCCCCGCAGACGGACGCTATTGCGTCATTGCGGCATTCACCCGCGAGGAACCATGCATTCGTGTGGACATTGGACTTCGCGGACTCCTCCAATCCTTGGCAGTTCAGAGATGCTGCAGACAGCCAGCCGGAAGAACCAGACGGGCGACGTCGATCGTCAGAAGCGTGGATTGGTCCGAGCGCTTGGGCTAGGGATTGTAACTGGTGCGGCCGATGATGATTGCTCAGCCATAGGAACCTACGCAAGCGCAGGCGCTCAGTTCGGCACTTCACTTCTGTGGACTGCACCGGTGACGTTTCCGATGATGTTCGCAGTCGTTTATCTGTCCTCAAAGCTAGGGCAAGTCACCGGAAAGGGCCTATTCGCTGTCATCAAGCAATATTACCCGCGATGGATACTCTGGCCTGCCTTGATCGGCGTGCTGATAGGTAACGTGATAGAAGCGGCGGCCGATCTAGGAGGCATGGCAGCCGCTGTCGGCATCTTTCTCCCCGTTCCAGTGCCGCTGATCGTCGTCGCCGTCGCCGGGATTATTCTTGCGCTGCAGGTCTGGGGCTCTTACGAACTTATCCGCAACGTGTTTCGATGGCTTGCACTGGTTCTGTTGACCTATATTGGCTCGGCTGTCCTGGCAAAACCCGATATCTGGGACGTTGCGCGTGGTACCCTGCTCCCCACTATTCAATTTTCACGCGAATTTCTGTCAATCCTGGTTGCCATCATTGGCACGACGCTTTCAGCGTATCTCTATACCTGGCAATCAAACGTGGAGGTGGAGGAGAAAATAGCGCAAGGGCGAACGAAGCTGTCGGAGCGACAAGGCGCCACGGAAGACGAATTGCGGAAATCGCGCCTCGACATCGTTATCGGAATGTTCTTCTCCAATATCATCATGTATTTCATCATTCTGTCGACCGGCGCGACCCTGCACAAGGCTGGTCAGACCGAAATCGCAACTGCTGCGCAGGCCGCTGAAGCGTTGCGGCCAATCGCAGGTGACGCCGCTGGCGTCCTGTTTGCAATCGGCGTCATCGCAGTTGGATTTCTTTCCGTTCCAATCATGATAACGGGTGCGGCCTACGACCTGTGCCAAGTGGTGGGCTGGAAAAGCAGCCTTCATGCAAAACCAAAGGAAGCAAAGCAATTCTATGCATTGATCGTCGCCTTCACGGGCTGCGCGGTAGCAATGAATTTTCTCGGCTTCAATCCCATGAAGGCGCTGGTCTACTCAAGCATCGTGCAGGGATTTTCGACGCCGCCTCTGCTCTTGCTCATCATGCTGATGACGAGCAATCGATCGATCATGGGAGACAAGGTGAATGCCACGCCGCTGAACATCCTGGGCTGGGCCACCGTCGTGGCTATCTTTGCTGCCAGCGCCGGCCTGGTTGTGACGTGGTTTTTGTAAGAGGTCGCCAGGTCTGAAGCTCCCGCCTCTTGGTATCCTCCCGCTCCGGCTGGTTACGTACCGCTCGCTACTTAGGTCGCAAAAGTTCACCCGACACTTCTGCGAAATCTGGAACGAGCAACGCACGGCGCCGTTGTGGGATTTTCGAGGCGGCGTGATCCGCCGGCAAACCCAATGGAGGAACTGAAATGGCATCAACAGCACGGGATCTATTCGTTACCGGATTGCGGAACGCGCATGCGATGGAGACACAGGCTAGAGAACTCATGGAGCGCCAGTCGGAGCGTCTTACGGACTATCCCGATGTGAAAGCTCGCGTGCAGACCCATCTGGGAGAGACCGAAGGACAGATGAAGCGGCTCGAGCAATGCCTGTCCTCTTTCGGAGAGACCACCTCGACGATCAAGGATACGGCCCAATCGTTGATGGGAAACATGATGGCCATGGGTCATTCCGTGGCGGGAGATGAAATCCTCAAGAACATTTTCGCAAACAACGCGTTCGAACACTACGAGATCGCGGCTTACAAATCCCTGCTGGCGCTATGCGGGCCTGCCGGGGCGGATAGCGCACGCACGCCGCTTGAACAATCCTTGAAGGAAGAAGAAGAGATGGCGGCCTGGGTCGATCAGAACGTTCAAAAGGTAACGATGGCCTACCTCGACAAGGAGCAAAGGGCGGCGGCCTGACGCGGCATTCAGCGGTCTGCTGCCGATGTGGCAGGAGACCGCTCCGACTAGTTGAACCTGAGGCGTGCGAAGTACCGAGATTAGCCTTCCCGGCCCTGCAAAGGAGACAATGAGCGAGCCGACCCAGCACGCGATGACAAGCAACGCCTCCGTTCCAGGGGGACAGGTACGCTTACAACAACGGCTACAGGAACGACTACGCAGCGCGCAATGGGTTCGTTTGCCAACGTGGAACGTGGTTCAAGGGTGCAGACGGCCGACGGCATCCTTGCCAATGAGTGCCCACAAGAGCACGGCCAACTGCCGTCTTCGTTGTCCAGAAAAGACAAGCCGCTCACGTGGTAGGCGGCCTATCGATAACGTAAAATCAGTTTAGGCGCTTTGCCCTAAGCTAACTGGCTTCCGAAACTTTTTTCCCGGCGGCGTCAACGACACGCCCAAGCTTCGCCGACATCTCGCTTGCCGCGGATTTGGTCCCTTCGACCGTGAGCCCTTGATTGCGAGCCTCTTCCGCAGCCGCGCTGATGCCCCTTTCTGCAGCTTCGGCTGCTCGAGACGCCTGTTCAGCCACAAGCGCCTGCGCTCTTTCCTTGAAAGCGTCGCTGGTCTCGCCGAGGTAGCCGGTCTCTACCTCAGTCGAAGGTAAAGCTGCCGCAATCCCGGCGCCAATGGCGAGACCAACCGCGCCGAGCGCCAGCGGTTGAGTTCGGAATAACTCGGCGAGGTTTGAGCGAGCGTTCTCCATCATCTCCGCCCCGGGAATAGATCCGGCATATTCGGAGACCATGTCAGCTTGTTCCCGTCCTGGACGGCTCGGGTTGTCGAGAACCGCCGCGGCACCATCCTGTACCCTTTCCGCAGCCGAGCTCAGGCTGCTGCGCATCGATTCGACGCCAGACTTCAACGTCGAACCGGCAGCATCGAATGCATCCCCTGCGGCATCGGGGAGGTGATCAAGGTGAGAGCGGCGTGCCATCTCGCGTACCCTCTCCCCTGCCGTTCCACGGCCGCTGAGCATCCAAAAGACACCCATTCCGATCAGCGCCGCTGAAATCGGATTTTGGCGGACAGCCTCGCCGAGATCACGAATAAAGTTCGCGCCTTGCTCCGAGATATCGCTCATCGAACTATCTCCCTCGCTGCCATTTTGTCGCGTTCCACCTGCTCCAGCGTCACTGCCGGCTTGAGCGCATCGCCTGATAGCCTGCTCAAGCCCAGCCAGATCAAGACTGCTGAAATCAGCGCCGCACCGCCTCCCGCAACCAGGTAGGCGACAGGATCGGAAAGTCCGGCGTGCATCAAAGCGGCCGAGACGGCGAACAACAGCAGCACGAGCGCCGGAATCATGAGCACCGCGCCAGCGCCAATCATGCCGGCCGCTCGTCCAGCCTGGCTTGCCTTTTCGGACAGTTCCGCCTTGGCGAGCGCGAACTCGTTGCCCACAAGCTTCGCAAGCTGGCCCACTGCATCGCTTAGAAGGTCCGGTATCGACCGGCTACTTGGTGAAGCCATCGCGGTATCCCTCGTTGACGGCATGGCCACTTCGCGGGTTCATCCGAGGAGCGCTGTCGCTGCTCATCCGGTTGCCGCTCGTGCGGTGGCTCATTTCGCCGGACCCACCGCTTCCCGATGTTTCCGCCGAACTCTTCAGAAACCGCACAGCCCCGAACCCGGCCAGCACTGCCATTCCAAGAAATGCAGTCGGCTGCCGACGCGCGAAGCTTTGTGCGCTGCGTAGGAGATCGTTGAAGTTTCCGTTCCTGATCGAATCGGAGACGCTCTCGACCTGCGAAGCCGCCTTGCGGATGTAAGTTCCTGCAATCGGCAGGTCGTTGTCGAACTCGCGGGCTGCGCGGCGCATCGTGTCCGCAAGACCGCCGACATATTCGGCGCCGACATTCTTCTGACCATCGACGGTCTCTTTGAACTTGTCCGTCGCCTGCGACGCAGCGTCTTTTGCGGCGTCGACAAACTCGGAGGCCTGGTCTTTTATGGCCTCGGTCGAAGTGCCGGCCATGTCCGTCGCCTTGTCCTTGAAGTCGCGTGCGGCAGAACGGGCCTGATCGGTCACGCTGCTGGCCGCGCCGCCTGCTTTTTGGAAGTCATGCGAGGGCGAGCCCGACGCGTTGCTGCTCGTGTTCGTATCGGTGAATGTTTGGTCAGCCATGATGGGTGTCTCCGTGCGCGCCTGATGGATGTTCTTCTTGAGGGTGTTCAAAAGCAGTGGTCACCGCGGTCTCCGCGACCCGCCTTACACGTTGCGCGAGATCGCGTGCCGCCCTCCCCAGCCCGTCGACGTCGAGGCCTTCGGCTCCAGCCTGCCGAGTTGCCTCTTCATAAGCCTCGCCAACTGTATTCCGGGCAGCCTCAAACCCCTGGCTTGCGGCGGCTTGCCCACGACGTTTGACCGAGTTGCTCGTCTCGCCAATCAGATCGTCCTCAAATTCCGAGCGAGGAAGCACACTGGCGATCAGTCCCCCGACGGCAAGACCGAGGCCTGCAACCAAAAGCGGGTTTTGTTCGATCGTCTCGAACAACGTTTTGCCGGCGCGATCACTCAGATTAGACGTCGTTTCGCGGACCGTTCGCACCGTCTCAATTCCGGCATCCCTTGCGGCGGCCGCGGCTCTCTGGCCGGCAGACATCGCACTCGCCGCGGCATCTCTGACGCTGTCAGCTGCCGACCCCGCCATTTGCATGCCTTGGTCTTTGGCGTCGGCTACGCTGTCCCCGATTGATCCGCCCATCGATTTGGCGGCGGCCTGAGGCTGGGCTGACCCCGAGGCGAGCGTCGGTTGGGCGTTGCCGGCAGCACGGCTTGCTTGTGAGGTCCCGCCGGCCACCGCTTCGCTTAGGCGGTCAAATTTTTCGGCAGCATAGGACTTTGCGGCGGAAGCCGACTTGTCCAGTTGATCGCCAAGATCGTGGGCCTGGCGCATGACCTTGTCGGAAACATCGGACGCGACCTCCGACGCCTTCTGCGTTGCAGCTTTACCGGTCTTCGAACCAGTGAGAAACAGGCCGGCGCCCACCATTAAAACGGGCAGTGGTATGGCCCGTGCGAGCCGCAGTAGCGGATAGGCAACGCTTGCCCCGACCGCGACCGCCTGCATCGGATTCTTTCGCGCTGCAGCAGTGACCTCGTCCAACAATTGCTCTCCTCTGGAGCGAATGTAGCCGGACACCTCTGCTTTGATGGCCGCGGGACTGATGCGCTCGCGAATGTCGTTGGCAGCTTCGGTGACGCTGGTCCGAAGCTCATCGACCGTCGCTGTCAATCCTGCCCGCGTCTGCTCTGTCTCTTGCTTGATCTGCTGAAGCGAACGGGTATCGTTCTGTGCCATCATCTGTCCCTCGGGCTAACCGAAGGCTTGAACCGGCGATAATGTCGTTAGTTCCGGCGACGTGACGACGCAGCAAGAATGATTTTGCAAAACTGCTACCTGGACCGACGAGCCACCCTCCCGCCTGAATGAGCCTAACGGCTCTTGTTCTCCGGACCGGAAGCCGCCCGTGCCCTGTCGCTGGCAGTGTCATTATTCGGAATGAGGGGGGCACGTATGGCATTTTGGTTGGACCCCGTGGGCACAGTTCCCGTCGTCCGGTCGGTCGCACTCCGCACTCTGCCCCCGCTCGTGCCGGCCATCGCCCAGATCATCAAAACGATCGCGAAGCAAACCACCACGATGGGCAGGATGATCGCATAAGGTATATCTCTCTTCATGTCCGCACCTTTATCTGCTGCTGAATGCCGATCTGCGGCGTTCGTTCCACCAAGGACTGCGGTATGGAGAGAGGATTATCGTTTCATGGTGAAGCGGCGGCAGGACGCGCAGTACCTTTCCGACGCGCTAATGCGGAGGAGCCATGATCGAACAGGTCACAACAACACCCGACAGCGCTCCGGCTTGGTGGCAGAAGGGTGTGATCTATCAGATCTACCCGCGTTCGTTTCAGGACAGCAATGAAGACGGGATCGGGGATATCAACGGCATCGTTTCAAGATTGAGCCACCTGGTCGAGCGTGGCGTCGATGCCATCCGGCTGTCACCTATTTTTGCCTCAAACCTGCAGATCTAACTGCTCACCCGAACAGCAGGAATGAGCTATAACAAGAACGGGGCTACCCAAAGGAGGCTCTCATGGATGACGAAAAAACCGGGCAGGCCGCAACCGACACAAACAAGGGCGGAGCTGCTGCGCCGCTCACGGACAAGATCATTGATGTGGTGGTGGATGGCGCCGCCGCCCTGACCAAAGCCGCGGCCAAAAGCGCGGTCAAGCGGGTGACCACCTCCGCCAAAAAAACCAAGGCGGGCAAGGCCATCACGACCGCGGCCAAGAAGGGGAAAAAAACCGCGGCGAGCACGGGCGCGAAAAAGCGTACGCGAAAGGCTGCAGCCGGGAAGAAAGCCGCCAAGAAGACTATGAAGAAGAGGTCGGCCAAAAAGGCAACGCGCTGAGTCTTCGCGCCATCCACGGATGTACGGGCAAACACGGGTTCCAGAGTAATACATTGGACAGACCGCCGGCGTGCCATCAAGGATTTGGGAGCCGGCAGTGACCGCTATCGTATCGCCTGTGAAACCCTTGCGCCCCGTAGCTGGGGTTCCGAGTTGGCGCTGAGATTGGTCCAGCGCTGCGCCAACATTCCATAAAATAACTGCGTCTGAGATAGCGCTAATCCCATCCGAATTTAATGCAGAGCAAGCGGCCTGCTCTCTCCGAGCAAAATTCAACCTCGATGGGAACGAACGCTTTTACTTGCTGTTCGATATGCAAGTGGGACTCATCCTCGCATGCTGGAGGTCGGAATGAAGGCGTTGGTTTGGCACGGCACGGCAGACATTCGTTGCGAGAGTGTTCCTGATCCGCGCATCGAACACGACCGCGATGCCATCATCAAGGTCACCAGTTGCGCGATCTGTGGCTCGGATCTTCATCTCTTCGACCACTTCATGCCGGGCATGCAGTCCGGCGACATCATGGGTCACGAGACCATGGGAGAGGTCGTGGAAGTCGGGTCTGGGGCCAAGGGCGCGCTCAAAGTGGGCGACCGGGTGGTGATACCCTTCACCATCATCTGCGGCGAATGCGAACAGTGCAAGCGCGGGAATTTTTCCGTCTGCGAAAGGACCAATCGCAACAAGAACATTGCCGATAAAGTCTTTGGTCACACGACCGCGGGACTGTTTGGGTACACGCATCTCACCGGCGGTTACCCGGGGGGGCAGGCTGAATACCTTCGCGTGCCCTTTGCCGACGCAACGCATATCAAGGTCCCGGACGGCATTCCGGATGAGAAGCTGCTATTTTTGTCAGATATTTTTCCGACGGGCTGGCAGGGCGCCGTCCAGTGCGACATCCAGCCCACCGACACCGTAGCCATCTGGGGCTGCGGACCGGTTGGTCAAATGACGATCCGAAGCGCGGTGCTGCTCGGCGCAAAGCAGATCATCGCCATCGACCGCCTTCCGGAACGGCTATCCATGGCGAAAGCCGGTGGCGCGATAACGATTAATTTCGAGGAGGAAAGCGTGGTCGAGCGCTTGAACGAGCTGACCGGCGGCAAGGGTCCGGAAAAGTGCATCGACGCCGTAGGCATGGAGGCCCATGCCACCGGCTCAATCGATTCCATATACGACCGCGCCAAGCAGGCGATGATGCTGGAAACCGATCGGCCTCACGTGCTGCGAGAGATGATGTATGTCTGTCGCCCCGCCGGTATTTTATCAATACCGGGGGTGTATGGCGGACTCCTCGACAAGCTTCCGCTGGGCGCCGTCATGAACAAGGGTCTGACAATCCGCACCGGGCAGACGCATGTGAACCGCTGGACCGACGATCTGCTCAATCGCGTGGTGGAAAACCAGATTGATCCTTCGTTCGTGATTACCCACACCGAACCGCTGGAACGAGGGCCTGAGATGTATAAGACGTTCCGCGACAAGCAGGACGGCTGCATTAAGGTCGTGTTGAAACCAGGAGCAAATGGAGGGCTTCATGCCTAGCAGCCTGGTTCCAAGAACGGCCCTGCGCGGCGGCTCCCAATCAAGTCACGACAAGCTTGCCAAAACCCTCGGATACTTTTCAATTGCCTTGGGAGCGACCGAGTTGCTCGCGCCGCGCGCGCTGTGCAGGGCAATCGGCTTGAATGGGCTTGAGCCGGTGGTTCGCGCTTATGGCGCGCGTGAGGTCGCGACCGGAGTTGCCATCCTTACCAGCCATGATCCGGCCCCCTGGATTTGGGCGCGTGTGGCTGGTGACATGGCGGATATCGCAACCGTTGCGACCGGATTTCAGCAGGACGACGCGAAGAGAGACAACAATGTCTTGGCGCTGGCGGCTCTCGCCGCAGTAACGGCCATCGATGTGGTCTGTGCCAGCGGATTGAGCTCCGAGAAGGGCGGCCGCAAGACCGCATTAACGGACTACAGCCGTCGCAGTGGATTTCCTCAGGGGCCACAGTCCGCTCGAGGAGCGGCGCGGAACTTCAAGGTTCCCGCTGACATGAGGGTCCCAGAACTGTTGCGGCCTGAACACTTTCAGCGAAACCGAAAGACGTCTTCTAGCTCTCAATGAGGTCGTGGGGTCATGCGTGCTGGTCCCACGATCTTGATGCTGGTTGTTCTGCTTGGGCTGCTCGGCGGGGCCGCATGGTATGCTTACATCGGACTGCCTGCTTCAGGCGAGCAACTCCCCGCGGACTAAAACGCCGATGACGCGCTGACCTGGCGGATGTCAAAGCACGAATCGCTGCGGGCGACGCTACTTCATCAGATCTATTACCGATACAAGCGGCGGACGCGGGGCCGGCGGTCGCTCAACAGCAATGATGCGCCGATTCCAGCCGCGGCGACCAATCCCAAGGCGACGACCGGAAGCGAGGGCCGGCGAGAGCGCAGGCCACCATCGATCCCGCCGGCCTTTGCAGGCGGCGCAAAAAGATTTCCGTCTGTCGGCGGCACGCTTCTCGCCCTACGGAAGTAGGCCCGCATGAAAAATGCCGCGAGATCGGTCGTGAGTTGCGGAGCCAAAAAATGAAGGAAGCGAATTGCGTGGGCCGCTTCACCGACGGTCGTCGAGGCGCGCGGACGTTGCGCCAGTTCGACGATGCTGCGAGCTACGCGCCGAGCGTCGTAGACTGGTGGAGGCGCCGTCAGGGCCCGGCCAATATAGTTGGCGCCATGCGAAATTCCCGGCGTATCGATGAACGCCGGATAGACATCGCATATGTGGATTTCAGGCCGCCCGGCCAGCTCCGCGCGTAGCGCTTCGGAAAAGGCACGAAGCCCATACTTACTCGCACCGTAGGAGGCCGCGAAGGGCGTGGCGGCGAACGCACCTAGCGAAATAATATTGATGAAGACGCCCCGCCCCTGCTCCAGAAAGATGGGCAACACCGCATGTGCATCATTCATGTGTCCGATAAGGTTGGCGCGGATGACCTGTTCATGCGATGCCATCGGCGTTTCATGAAAGCGTCCGACCGCACCGACCCCTACATTGCTGACCCAGATATCGATGGCGCCGGTAAGGGATCGAGCCCGCGCCGCCAGCGCCCTCACAGTCTCCGCCTCGGTGACATCAGTGGTCACCGCGACCGCATTCCGCGATCCCAGCGAGCGGCACTTTTGCGCCACAGCCTGCAGGGCTCGGGTGCCGCGAGCGGCGAGCACAACCGTCGCTCCGGCACGTGCGAATGCTTCGGCGGTCGCCTGACCAATACCGCTCGAAGCGCCGGTGATAACGATCGTTTTGTCTGCGAGTTGACTGGCCACGACGCTTCCTGGCGCTCTGTTGCGTCGCTATAAACCAGCTGCTGTGCGTGACGTTCCATGGTTCAGTAACCGCGCATTTTAACTTTTCAAGAACTTGAGAGCGTCAAGCGAACGCCGGCGCAGACGTGGGAATTACCCCTCTTCTGTCGCCTATCGGACACTCGTTGCACTAAAACACGGTATCGGACACTCGAAAGGAACGTTCATGCAATTTCGACGTTCGACTTGAAAATCATCGACCGGGACTTCAGGACGGGACTCCTGAACTTCCGCCACAAGCGATGATCGCCAATCCAAATTGGCTCCCGCTAGAGCTGAGCCTAAGAGTACGACAATGCCTTCAACATGTAAGAGAGGCATACAGCGTCCTATTTTGCCTCGTCGCCGTGAACTCAGCTCGATCCGAGGCCTCGATTTGCCAACGGGGTGAGAAATGGAGATCGGCAGGCCTTATTCACGATTGTTGTACCGGCTCGAACGGTCCGGGACCTTGTCGCCTCAAGATAGGCGACGCGTCGCCGAGTTGCCGCTGACGGTGACAAACATCGCCGCTCACCAGGAAATTGCACATCAGGGTGACGCGCCATCGCGATGTACCCTGGTACTCGGCGGCTTCTTGTTCAGCCACAAATTGGCAAGCGGATCACGGCGTCAGATCACCTCGTTTATCGTACCGGGAGACATCGCCGATCTGCACACTCTTCATCTCTCCAGCTTGGATCACAGTCTCTCGGCGCTCGGACCCGCGGTCGTCGCCTTCTTGCCGCACGCAGAGTTGAAAGAGATGTTGGACATCTCACCGCAGCTGTCTCAGGCATTCTGGCGTGAGACGTTCATTGAAGCCGCGATCTGCCGGGAATGGCTGACCAACCTGGGGCGTCGGGAAGCCATCGCAAGAGTGGCGCATGTCCTCTGTGAGCTCGCCGTACGTCTGCAGGCGGTGGACCTCGCACGCAACCTCGCCTTTCTGATCCCGTGGACCCAGACCGACCTGGCCGACGCTTGCGGAATTTCCAGTGTTCACGCCAATAGGGTCGTACAAGAACTGAGGCGGATGGGCTTGGTGGACTGGGACGCGAGACAGGTGAAGATTCGCGATTGGGATGGGCTAGCCAGGCTTGGCGACTTCTCGGATCACTATTTGCAACTTCGCACGGCTCGCACG